>Ga0181520_10001354_pt1 | contig 50017 bp, 41 predicted proteins | sample PEATcosm2014_Bin_29_FD_132451 | JGI IMG/M metagenome (GOLD analysis project Ga0181520, IMG submission 132451) | Peatland microbial communities from MTU Mesocosm Facility, Houghton, MI, USA - PEATcosm2014_Bin02_30_metaG | ecosystem: Environmental > Terrestrial > Soil > Wetlands > Peat | place... | reverse complement strand
ATTGCAAGCTCTGCTAACGTAATGGATGGACAACCCAACGCCATACACTCCTCAGTAGCTCAATGGCAGAGCATTCGGCTGTTAACCGAAGGGTTGTAGGTTCGAGTCCTACCTGAGGAGCCAAGATTTGTTTAGAATCAGCAGTTTAGAAGCAGTTTATATAGAAATACCATCACAGATACCATCAATATTAAATGTGACTGGCTCTTCCGAGGCGAGGGCATTTACGCGCATGCCGGGAATGCGGCGGATCTCCGGTATGCGACTATTGCCAACCCGTCTGGAGGATCACGTTCGCGTCAGCTAAGGAAACCAACTCGTGCTCGTCGGGAAGCCAAAGCCCGATGATTCAGCTTGTCTCATTCCCGGGAGAGCACGTTGGATTAAGGCTGCGCACTCCTCGCCAGTTATTTTCCCCGGCGATACACTGTTTCTTGAAAGAAAGCGAGGGGAGGATGCAGGGGATCACCGAAGAGATGACGGTCAGGGAAGTAGTCCCGCACGTCTCGCCCGCCGAACAGGTCAGCCTTCAATATTGGGCGGCAGAGTTCGGCATCCCGCTGCGGGAGTTTCACCTGGGCCATATTCGGACTTACGAGAGTCAACGCCTGCGCACAGAATCCCGCCACACGGTGAACGCTGAGGTCTCCGTCTTGTTGCGTTTGCTCAAATCCGTCGGCTTGGGAGACGACATTCGGCGGCGCTATGAGCCCCTGCGCGACCAAGAGGAGCTCTCCCCGGCGGAGCGGGCTGCCTTGCCTGAGCGTGCACTTAAATACATCGAGAAGCTCGAGGGCGAAATCGAAGAACTCGAAGCGCGGAACCACCGCTCCCAGGATCATCTGCGTAAGGCGAACTGGGCGAAGTGGTCGCGCTGAAGGGCAACGGTGCTCCGCAGTTCGACTGCTGCCCAAGGATATTTGCCTCTGCGCCTAAGCGAATACCTTTCTTGCGGTCCTAAACTGTGGTAAAGCGCCTGAGCGTGTGTACGTGCACGCCGGAGTGAGAGTCGGCGCGCGGGCACTTGGCATTGGCGGCGATTCGTTTGAACCGAAGATCTTGCCCGAACCGTTCGCACGCCTGGAACCATCGGAGGTCGAAGACTGCCTCTGCATTTACAAGGAAGAACTCCGGGGCGGTGTGCGCAACAATTTCCCTCGCGGCTCGGTTTGCGCCGTTCCGAGACGGCCACGCTGCTGATCCACGACAAGCGACGGCGCGTAGACTCATCGGCGTCCCCTATCGTTTTTGTCAACTCATCGATCCGCAGCAGTGGTTTCCGATGGCTCTGGAGTGATAGCAGGTGCTGCATTGTGTGATCCTTGTTGAACCAAAGAGCGAGGCTGACCAAATGACATTCGCAAGGGCTGTTGAAGATGCCCGCGCTCGATACCCGAATAATGGCCGCTTTTCCCTCCTTCCCGAGGAATCGATCAACGATGTGGTGAAACGGGAAAGGGTTCCAGCCGCTCGGGGCGTTTACATCATTTTCAGATGTGACGATGCAGAGAGACCCTTATACATCGGCAGAGCTGGCACCGTGAATCAAGATGGCAAATGGAAAGAGCAAGGTCTTGCGAAACGATTAACGATGAAGCAAGGCGGCGAGTACCGCCGCGACTATTTCCGTAATGAGATGAGGAAACAGTCAATCGCCGGACTGACCTTTTTGTGGTTCGTGACGCACGACCAGAACAACAAGGTCATTCCCGCTTTAGCGGAGATGGAGCTATTGCAAGCGCACCTCGATGAATTCGATTGTCTTCCAAAACTGAACCTTTGCGCCTAGCATAGGAGTTCTAGCCTCTTCCGTGGTGAGCCCTCATAGGTCAAGAGAAGAGCAAGGCGGCTAGTGCGAACCTGGACGAAGACGACATTGCGTGGGTGAAAGCGCACGCTGTGGCAGTGAAGGATGCATTCGCGCCTGAGTTTGCCGCCGCGAGTGATCGATTTGTGCAAGGACATTTGCTCCTCGACCGCTTCAATGCGGCAATCGAAACGGTTCTGAAGCACGGGAAAGGGCATTTCAGCGCCGTTGATGAAGCCCACAACGAAATCTGCATCGCAAGTGCCTTGCTTGCAAACACGCGCTTGCAATTTATCCGTCTGGAGTACGAGCCACCGCTGCCCAGCTCAGCCAAGACCATTGATTTCCGTGCGACGGCGGACACCGGACAGATCGCATACGTCGATGTGAAAACGATCAAGCCTCAAGCTGCCGACAGGTGGGATCAGTTCGTGAAGGCGACGAAGGAAGGTTGGATCGCGGACAACGTGCATGTAGTTGTTGCCGAGGAATGGCTCGGTGGGAAAATCTGGCACGCATGGTTTGCAGCGAGAGCCAGGATGCTGGAGTACACGTTGGAACTGGAGCAAAAGGTTGCAGACGCCAAGCTTACCGGAGAAAGCACGCTCGTTGTGTTGGCGCTGTGTAGCGACGGCTTTCGCTGGCAGCAGGACGGTCTGGAGGACTTCGTCAGCTTCTATTGCAGCGGTGTTCACCGTGGGGATGACGCCTTTTCCAAGGCCGAGATGAAGTACGTCTCGGACAAGAAAATAACGCTCAACCGGACGATTTCGCAGTTTGCGTACATGAAGCGCCCGCAGAGTCAGATCCGCCAGGCTCGGCTCAATTGGAACGTCAAGCCGCCGAGAGATCCCTTCTTCTAGCACCCGGGGCGGCACGCGAATTTAACCTGCGGAATCTTCGGCCGCTAGGCCCAGTTCGTGCCTGCGATCCCAAAGTTCAGTTAGCATTTCTGTGAGCTGTTTGCCCATCGCCAGGCGCTCGGAAAGAGGCGCAGCCTTAATCGCTTCACGCATCTTCTTTTCTAATGCTTCGCGCTCTGGGTCCGGGTCCGGTGGAATATTGAATGCCTCAGGATAATATCTCCGTCCAGCAATCGAACCCCCGCATCAAAGGCGTGAAGTCCCCGGCGATGCGGCGATACACAAGACTAGCAAGGCCGATGAATGCCTGGGTTCCGTCGGCATCGTGATAGTTCAGCGAGTCCGAGGGGTCGCGGTCCGCGTGTTGCAAAAAGTTAGCAGTTTGGTTGAAACGCTGCCATCCCATGACGCGAATCATTTCGTCAAGCTTCGTCGCGAAATCGTCGCTTTTATGGAGCGGGTAAATATCAAACAGAATCTTGAAGCTAGCATAGGCGAGCGTATGAATGGACAGGCTGTCCCCGTTGTCGAAGAATAGCTTGATGGCTGTGTCCAGTTGACGGCGGGCCGCATCCAATTTCGTGATTTGATTAGTCATGTGAGCCTAGCTTCCAATTACACCAAAAGCATCTATCCCGCCCTGTGACATATAGTAACGAGTCGAAGCCAAGAGATTGGACAGATCCACTGCACGGTCGTCTTTCAATACACCGGGCTGGACGATATACATATCGAATTGAATCTGCTGGCGGGCTTGCTGCGAAAGAATCCGGTTGGCGGCCGCTTCGTCACCCAAAACGTAGCCCGGCACGCCTCTCAGAGTCGCGCGATGCCTAAGCCGAGCGAGAAATTGTTCTGGCCTGATCCAGACGCATGATTTTATGGCTTGGCCGCAAACGACGTAGAGGTCGTCAACACGATTTCCAGCCCTTTCCTCCCCGCTTGCCTTGCAATGGAAGAGTTTGACGCGCGGCCCGGCGTCTGTCTCATGGATGGCGATGAAATCCGCCATTTCCCCAGCGCCGTCGTCGCAGAAGACTACACTTGCGCCGGATGCCAGAAGGCGGTCCTGCAGCCAATTGAATAGCGAACTACCCCGTTGACTGGGTTCCTTCTCTCTCGTGATATCTACGCCAGCCGCCTGCCAATCGACGGCTTCAAAAGCTTCGTTGTCGAACGGTTCAAGGTTTCCAGGTGCGGGGTAAAGGCTCAGCCCTTCGATGGAAGAAAGGTCGGAGCAATAGAAGCTCGGCGCTTCCTCATTGAGATATTCGGTGAGGGTAATGTCTTCATTGCCGCGATGGACATACAAATCCGGCTCATCGTCTGAGGCAGGTTCAAACAAATCGCCGTCCCCCACTGAAAACCGACCGCACCAGCTAATTTCGGCACTCCTGAGTGCGAACACAACACTGCCCTCCTGGCTCTCAACTATCTCCAGGTCGAAGTCGAGCAGGTTGCGCTCTCCTACGGACCCGTCGGCGCGATGGAATAGCACCGGCGGCGGATCGACGTAGACAGCCGTCGCCCATGTCATCGCAATCACTCCGGCCGGAACTCGATCCAAGTCCTGCCCCGCAGAGAGCAAATCAAGCCGCGAACCCGTCCTGGCTGTGCGTCCGCTGGCTATTTTCAGGGCTAGCGCGTTGCACCACTCCAGAAGTTCCGGTATCCGCTCGTAGGTATTGCTCCACACCTTCGAAGAGGTGCTAACCCCAATCGTGATTTGATTACCAGCTTCGATTGCCTTGCCGAAGCAATGGCCCCGGTCGAACAGTCGGCCGTCCGTATCTTGAATGGCTTTGTCAGCGCTCGGGCCTGAGATCATCCGGTACGATTCAATTCTTCCCAGCTTGTTACGCTTTCGCATTCCTACGCTGAAGAACTCAGCAGCTTCGAGGTCATTTAGAACGCGATTAATGCTGCTGTTGGACAGGATGCGGGGCCGCCCAGGGACCAGGCAAGCCGCAAGCCGGGTATAAAGCTGCGCGTTCCTGCGGGACGAACATATGAACAGAAGGTTCGCAGCCGCGTTGTAATGAAAAATGAACAGATCGTAGGCGACATTTGTGAAGCGCTCGTCCGTAGACCATGGGGAGCGTACCGCTTGCCGCGTCAAGTAGACGGCAGCGCCGTGCGGATCACTCACGCCTTTGAAAATGATTTGCAAGTTCTCCGGGAAGTCCGGCTCTGCCGTCATGTCTACGCCGTCAGGCGCTGCAAACACTTTCGCATGAAAGTAGGGTCGCACTGTATAAAGCGAAAAATCATCCATATCCGGACTGGCATCAATCTCAAAACTATCCAATACCTCGCGTGTCTGCATTTCGGCTTCGACGCGCCCCGCGCCAAGGTTCTGCACGATGTCGCGCCAGATTGCACCGGCCTCGTACAGTTCGTCGATTTCTGCGCCGCTGCTGATCGGCTCGGCGAGGAAGGTTGCACCGCCGATATTTTGCTGTCCTGTCCGGGCAAATCGGCCAATGAACTGAAGTGTGATCGCTAAGGATTTGTGCGGGCTGTGCACGGCCGCTATTTTGAGATTAGGCAAGTTGAATCCCTCGCCGAACATGTTGACGCACACAATGCCGTCCAGTTCGTTGTTCCTGAGTTTCTCGACGATCCGCTTTACGTGAGCCAGGCTGTGGTTGCCATTGACGAACGCCAAATGCAAGCCAGTGTTTTGCTCGTAAAGTTCCTTCAGTTCCTTGGCACGGGTGATGCCGTCGGCACGCACCATTACCAGGTGGGAAAGGCCAGTTGCCCGGTCACTGCGAAATTTCGCCTCCGTGGCTGTTGCAATTGCAATGTCAATGGAAGCGGTCCTTCCGCGTACAACCGGCTGAAATGTAATGTCACCGAATACGCGATCCTCAAACGCGCGCCGGAGATCGTATGTGAATACGAACTTTCCCTTAATCTCCTTCTCGTCGCGGCGAAAAGGGGTAGCGGTAAACAATACCTGTCGAGCGGTGCCGAGCAAGTCCAGCAGTCGGCTCCATGTGCGCGCTGGGGAGTGGTGCGCCTCATCTACAAGCACTAGGTCAAAGAGGTCGGCCGGTGGCGTAGGTATCACACCGTCTCGGGGGCTTACGCTGGGAACGGTTGCGACCACCACGTCATACTGGCGCAGGTCTTCCCATGCTTCATCGGAGCCGATTGTGCCTTCCGTGGCAAAAACTTTCGGACTGACGAGGTTCAGCGGCAAAGCCTCTATCTTCTTCAGATCGACCAGGGCACTGAAGTTTTCGGCGATCTGCTCGCGGACCAGTCGGCTGGGCGTGAGCACAAGCACGCGCTCCGCCCTCAGCAGGAACGCGGTCGCCATCAGCACTGTTGTTTTGCCCGCGCCTGTTGGCATGGTCACGATGGCGGGCTGTTTCGAGTTGAAGAAATGGGCTGACACCGCGTGGATCGCGGCCAACTGCGCATTCCGAAACCCCGGAGGGTTGCCGTCGCTGATCGGAAAGCGGAGTTGACCGTAATTGTCGGAGAAGTAGCCCATGTGCCAAGTTCAGCCTTTCTGAATATGCCGGAACTTGCCGTTTAATCCCTTGAGCTTGATATCGCCTTCTGGGGCCAGTTCCTTGGCCCGGTCGATGGCTTCCTTCTGGGTGTCTTCGATCGCGCTGGAGCGCTCCGCATGCGGCTTCTTGATGCCCCAGCGTCCATCGTCACGTTTTTCGATAGTCAATTCGTCATGTTTCGCCATCGTCGTATAAATCCTCTCTTGGAGTTGTAAAAGTTGGTTAGGTCGTCTGCGCTACGTTGTAGCAAGGCCGATCCAAGCACGGGTTGTTGCTTCCGTTACAAATACTGCGTTGTTCTTTCTCGTGGTGTTGGCGGCTTCCCGCGCTATGTCACGCACTTGCGCGCTGGTGAGATTTCCTGAACCGTTGTATTCGGCCCACGGCATGTGATAGGTCTGGCCGTTATCTGCGGTGATGAGGCGGGAGAATCCCTTTTGCTCCATTGCGGCGTGGAGCACTTCATAATCGTCTCCCGTTGCCTGGTGCAGTTCTACGCGGACGGTAAAGTTAGCCATGCGAAAACATCCTCCTCATCTTTAGGTCAGGCTCAGAGAGCGGTAGGCGTCGGTCCACTCCAGCCGGGTTGTTGTGCCTAGGAAAAAGCGCAGGTAGGTGTCATAGACCAAGCGGCGCATCATCTTGCCGCGTGATGAAGTAATGTTTTTGATCAGCTCCTGGTACTCCTCAAGGCCTAGCGGGTCTTCGGTGGGCTGCTTGAGTAGCAAGATGAGCTTTTCAAGTGCGCCTTCGAGCATCTTCATGTTGTTGCGGTTGCGGACATAACCGCATGCGGCCGTGAATCCGGTGAGGAATGTGCCGCCGCCGGAGAAGTAGAACTTCTTGCCCGGCTCGTCCGCGTAGACCAGAAGCATAAGCGGGTGGATGTCCTGCGCCACGCGCTTCAGCATGTACACAACGTCTGCGATGTCGCCAACATCAACGCCTGTGGCGGTGTAGCCGCTGTCCTTTTCGAGCAGGTCTTCAGCGACTTCTTTCTGCGACGCCTGCGCATTGTTGGTAATGAAGGCCTCGGCGGCAACCGCGATGTCTGATGCGGCGAACTGATCGCGCGGCTTTTGTACTTTGCCGGTCGCTTCGATATCGTGCGTGTCGCGGAACACCTTGATGTTCGCGGCGGCCTCGATCTCATCGATCAGGGGCTTGCGCATGATTTCGAGCTGGACTTGCAGGCTCATCCGGCGCTGCGCCGTATTGAAAGTCACCATGTAGTGCAGTAGGCCCTCAAGGTCGATGTTGTAGTAGATTTCGTACCGGATAGTCCGGCCCAGAAGGGTGCGCGCCGCCGTGTCCGGGTCGCCAAGCTTTTCGATGAAGGGGCGGAAGTAATCCCACGCTTCGACCGTGATGCATCGGTCGCTAACGAGCTTCTCGCGGTGCAGAGCAAGCAGCACCGTAGTGGAGTAGCACCAGGAGCGCTGAAGCCCGTCGATGATGCTGTAGTTGATGCCGGTTTCATCGAGCGACTTGATGCGTCCACTCAAATCGCGCAACGCCGCTATCTTCACTTCCGGCATCTGCGCACCTTGAATGAAGTCACGCATCAGACGGCGGTAGATTGGATCGGCGATGTGATCGAAGGGAGGACGTTGCGACAGGTTGTCCTTGATCGAAGTCCTCTGCAGGTATACGGCCAGCGTTTCTTCCACGTGGCCGATCCGCGCGCTCGTCTTCTCATCTACCACTTCCGCTGCAACCGGCTGAATCGGCACGAGCGACGTAAGCAGGTCGGCGAAACCCGCTCCTGCCAATTCCTCTGACAGTGCGACAATGCGATTCTTCAAAGCCTCCTGGCGTTCAAACTTCTTTGGGGCTGGTGTCGCTTTTGGGCGTCTTCCGCGTGGCATTTTTGTTGTCTCCTTCGGGTCAGTCGGGTTGTCCGGGTCTAGAGGAGATGCGCTCTCTTCAAAACCAGGCAGAAGCAGTGCGTCCATCAAGGGCCTCCCGTTTTTGCCGCTCACCCAGTAAGCCTGAGAAGACATTATCATAATTGGCTCTGTTTTATTGAGCCAATTAATCATAAAAGCCAAATATTTAGATTCCTGTACGCGGTCTCACGGTCAGCGTCAGGAGCAAAGCGCTGTAAATAAATGAGTTATTGTATAGCTGGACAGGCTGACAGTTCTGGAATGGGAATGAATGGCCTTTTCCACAGATTTTTCATGGCCAGGTTCGCCTAAGTTTTGTGAATAGGAACTGGCAAACCGGGATAGCCCTCAGGCAAATTCCGGCCCTCGATTGCAGACCTTTACAAACTTCTCCTCTGCAGAAACATCAAGTTGCGACGCACGGGTGCAGAACTGTGGGGGCTGACCCGGCACCAGCCATTTCCTAGGCCTGCATCTCCAATTTTCGCCGAGTCTGCGATTGCGGGTGCGTCAAAAGGATGGGTGAGAAGGGAAATAGCCCACCGCAGTGTCGGTAGACTGGAACTCCTGCCTTATTTGTATAGGGGCTTCGCTAATTGACAGCACGAGAACGAGGGGATCGCCATCGGGGATTTCAGATTTCATTGTCTTCACGAATTTCTGCGTTCTTGCTCAGCAGCTTCCTCGAACGCAGCCAGGGCTTCCTTAAAGTCGAATTCTTCGGTATCTCTGTGTGCGTTGTCCGCAGAACCCTCACTAGCTGGGAAGAGTATTTCCGGCGCCATGCCGACCTGTTTGACGAATTCCAAGACGGCCAAGCCGTTTTTGCCATGGTAGTAATCCCGGATGCGATCCTTCACGCTCAGCGACAACATACCCGACCTGTCGATCTCTGTCAGAACGCTCTTCAAACGCTCTGAATGTTCTGGAAAAATCCGCTCTGCCCTTTTCAGATCAGGGATACTGTAGGGAAATGTTCGAGGAAACCACCTGCGCAGTGCTTCCTCGGCAGCTGCATTGGATGCGCTTCTGTCGCTCGATTGCGCATATTCAATCGTTGCGAAAAACTCCTCTGAGGCAGCGGCGATCAGTGCTCTGAATTGCTGACTTTGCACATCGAGCATCCGTCCGGCGTGTGGCTCGGTTGTTTCGCGTAGGGTTTTCTCATACAGGAACGCGCCGTCGTCATCCTCGCCAAGATCGTAAATAAGTTCAGATTGAACCTGAGTCTTGACGCGTAGATTTGGATCGTGGCTCGACCATTCATTTAAATCAATGTAGGGGAGAATGCCGTATTTTCTCCATGCTGGAATCAAGAGTTCAATTGAGTTCTTTTGCCTCTCTGATCTGTCGAGCGCGGCTAGAAACTGGGCTTTGAGAAGCGCAACTGGGGCTCCCATGTCGACGACCAAAAGCCTCTGTTTGGATCGGGCTGTCTGAGGGAGGTTTGCTTCAGCTTCAATTTGAGACCTGGTCAGCTTGCCGAATAGTGCTCCGAAAGCTTCTTCGCGTGACGACGCCGCTGGCAGTGAGGAGTTGAGTTCCTCGGAACTCAAAATTATTTGCCGGATTTCTAACAGGGACGCTCCAAGGTCCTCAAGGGTCGCTTCACGCACGAACTGCTGGCTGTGAGGAGCTACAAAGAAATGCGAAAGAGTGGGAAAACTAAAAATGCTGAGACCGATGGTGTCCAAGTCACTCTCGTCAATTACGTGCTTGGCGCGGATTAGTCCGAAGAGTTCGCTCGCCTTTGAATGGATCTCAGGATAGCCAAGCAATTGGACCCTCTGGTCATTCCAATCCAACTGTGCAGAAAAAGAGGCATGGAGATCAGCGCGGATCGCGAATTGGATAAACCAGCCAAGCGCACGTGACCGGATTTCGCCCAGACGCTGATTGTAGTGTTCACAACAATAGCATTCGACGAGGGGGTCATCGGCTCGCTGAATAGTTGCGACGGATCCGACAGAAAATTTCGTGTTTTCCGCCGAGGTGGCCTTTGACATTTCGAACCTCGCTCTCCGTGTTTATCGGTCGTGAAGGGCAATTCGCTTAGTTAGGTTTCTTGAATCCATATCGCTGGGCGAATTCAAAGTTTGGAACGAAGAAACATGGAGCGCATTGTTCTGATGGATGTGCCAATGAAGGTTCCAGCACGAATCTGGAATGCCGGCGACGAGGGATCGGAGATTCTGCGAGAGAGACAAGCCCCGCCCTCAGAGGGCCTTTGGCAAAACCGAACTATGCCACCCCACTCAGGGAACGACTTGACCTCAATGGCTGACTTTACAGTGACTTTTTTCAGTGATTGAGCTGGCGACCAAGCATCCAGGATAGCGGCAGCGTAGGGAGAACCATCAACGTAAGCCTGAGGCAATGTTTTCCCGGGAGCAATGCTCCAAGGGTAACTTAAAGAGAAGCGGCGCTTCCTGGACGCTCTCATGTATCTCTCGTTTCGAGTTTTGCTGGAAAGAAGGCCATCAGCAATCGGAACCCGCTGAGCCTCTCCGAGTGTTTATTCCCCAGCATCGGCGCTGAGATCCCGGCCCTTGAATGAGTCATGTCAAATCCATATAGCAGCTATTCCCAAATGGTCTATATCGGCCGGACAGTTCAAATTGTTAAGTAGTAGTTCTTGATTCTTTTTGTTGAAGGAATCGCCGTACGCAGTTGCAGGTGCCGCGAAATGCCATCCCAGGAGGATACTTGCAAGACAGGTCAAAACAGACGTCTGTGTTCGGATGGTCCCGGTAGCCCCAGAAGCCAGCAGATCATGAGCTATATGCAATGTGAAGACCGACAGCAACGGAATTTCCAGGATTGGCAGTTGCTACACTGATGATTCGATCGGGTGGAATTTGAATATGCCCGTCCGCGAACGGACGGGCATATTCAATCTGACTCTCCTTGCCCAATTTGTATTCTCTCAAGGCTTTTACAGCACACCTCCGAGTGCCCGGTACTGGTCATCGGATAATCTCAGCCAGATACCACCTTTGCCCATTTCAAGACTCAGCTCGAATCCATCCCGGTCCCACGTGTCGACCAGTCCACGGCCGCGTTTGGCCAGCTCGCGAATTGTCGCGGCAGTCCGAAAGGTGAAGTCCTTCGGGAGTTTTTTCCTGGATTCGGTTCTGAATCCGCAATGCCACCCGTGGCATTCACGAAAGTACATGTAGACGAGGTGGCTTTTTGCGCATAATCCACAAAGCTTTGCACCGTGTGCGTGCGGAGGGGCAAGAGGCGACTTGCAGGAGCGGCAGATTTGGCCGGCGCGCATTTTTCGCGAGGCAACCACAGGTTCATCAGAGATTGAGCGGGCGTATACGAGCGACTGATTGAGGAAGAATTTGATTGCACGTTCATTCATAGAAGCGTCCTTTTCGAAGTAATTGCGGTTAAGAATGGAGCGCCACGCCACAGTTCTGGCTGGCGCCCCGAGCTACGGTCCGGTAACTTCGCTGTCACTTACCGCCGGCGACACACACGAAATCCTCCACGCCAACCCGCTTGGTCGCAGGACGGATGCCCTGAGCGAACGGAACGGTGTGGCACCTCAGAATGCCTACAGGAGTGGGCGAATACCGGGCGTGCCGAGCGCCGAGGAGCGCCTGCTGCTTTTCCAGGCGGGCTGCAGGGAGGTGGCTCGAATGCAAGTTCCCTTAACCAGTGAGGAACTGCTTCAATTTCGGACAAGCTCGCCCATGTGGAACAACCTGATGGCGGGACTGGGAAGCTTTCGCCATCAGTGAGGATTTGGACACCAGGAGCCAGCGCATTGGCCCAGGCGCGCAGAACCAATCCCGCAGGCCAGTGGAAGACTGCCCAAGCGGTATCTCCGCGCAGCACCGAGAGGGTGCGACAATCGTCCAGGCCATCGTTCTTAGCCATGAACCACGCTGCGCCCCTCACCCCATCTACACGTACGACGCAGAGGCGTGACATACCGACTGCGGCGCGCCAGGCACACGAGGGGTATTCGGAGGCCAACTCCTCCAAGCGGCAGATATCGCTTGTTGCTTCAGCAATGAGAGATTCTGGCCGCCTCGTCAGCCTCGCCACTTCTGAGACGGGAAATACAGCGAGACCAAGGTTTGCGGCCTGGCGCACTTCAGAGTGCAGGCCGGAGAGGGGTTCATTTCGTTCGGAGGTGAAGGTTCCGCCGCGGGAACTTCGACAGAGTTCTGACAGAAAATCTTCCGGAGATATCATTTTCGGCTCCAAAAACAAAAAGGGCCGCCGCATCGAAGCCTTTGGAGGGCTACGAGCGGCCGGCCGCGGTTGAGGGTCATGTTGTAGTGGTGCAGATCGGTCCAGCGCGCGAGGAACCGGTAGTCCCTGTAACGCCAAGCTTCTCCGCAAGACAAGAGTTTGAGGGCTAATTGCCACGCCGTATCGGGCTCTCAGTAAGAGCGGCGTCCGTGCCCGCGCATTGAAAAGACCGCAGAAGGGGGGACCCCAAGCAGGATTTGGGATTGCACGAGGAAATCACGCTCTGTTTGTGCGGGCTATGCCTTCGACGTGTTCAATGAATGTTGTTGGTCCCAGATCTGATTTGAATTCCGCGCCCCAGTTACGAAATGTGACAACCAGATCTGGCATAAGGAAAAGACTGGGGAGGGGAGCGCCACAGAGTAGGCGCACGAATGGATGTGTTGGACATTAAGTGCTCTTTCTGGTTTTAAGAAGGGGATCTGGGGGAGCGTTGGGGGAAAGGGGAGTTTATTGCGGAAGGGAAGATCTCAATGGAGGGGGTGCTGATGGAGCGCGTAGTCGACTGGGGAAGGTGTTCCACGATTGTGATGCAAGTCATCCGTGGGACATGACGTTGTTGCGCCCAGAGCTAATGAGCTGTGAGCGCGCGAACGCTATTGAATGCGGCGTAATTGCAAATCGAGCCCGATCGGTCGCCTGATAACGGGGTACTCAGGCCCGGCAAGCGCCGCATTCACGAAGAGAGTGCTCGGGGAACGGAACACGCCATATTGCTCATGGATGTGACCGAAAACATGCAGCTGCGGTCTGAGCCGGCGAACAGCGGCCAGGACTTGGTCGCAGCCTTGCGGTCTTTTCTGCTGCGATGCGCCGTCCAGAATCCCCCGCGGAGGGCCGTGCGTAATAAGTACGTCCGTGTCCTCTGGAATCCGCGAGAACAGGCATTCGCGCTCTTCTGCCGTTTCGGGCCCGAAAGCTCCCCAGTCGTTGGGCGTGACCGGAGAGCCCCATATTTTGAGCCCCTCTGTGATGGTTCCTTCATTGACCAGCAGAATTGCCTTCGTGATGAGCTCGCGATATGCCGGATCGATAAAACCGGAATCGTGATTGCCAGGGACCACGACCTTGCTCCTGTGAGGTAATTCGCCCAACCAGTCGTTGAAATCTCGGATGGCGAAGGTGCTGCCATTGAAGTAGGTAAAGTCGCCGGCATGAATAAGCAAGTCCCCATCAGGGACCTCAACGTCTCGATGCTTACCGTGAGTATCGCTCATCAGTACCAAGCGGACCTTGGCCGCGTTGGTTCCATTTCTCAATCTCGGTCGACGGTTCAATGCTGTCTCCTTTCTTCTTGTCTATGCCGGTTGCTAAGCCTCGCGCGAAACGTTTGATTCCCGTACAACAGGACAACTGAACGGCGACCTGGATCGCAAGAATTGCTGTCTTTTCCCAATAAAACGGGCCCTTTTTCAGGGATCGTAAGCAAAATGAAATAGTTCAGACGGGAAGCGCAAAGCGCTCCCCGCGAAATTGATACAAGTCTCTCGTAATCAATTAGTTGTGCAGGCTATGCAGCCAGCTTGTTTTCGCCTTGATTTCGGTACAACAGGACAGCTGAAGGGAGGTCGAAGTCGTAGCCGCAGCGCTCTGCCCACTCAAGCCGCTTCTTACGGTCGCGCCTGATCTTGTCGTAACGCTCACTCATATCGTTACCCATGGCATGGCCAAGCCAGTACTTGTAGATGCCCTCTGGACAGGGCGTCTCGTTGCGTAGGTAGGTATCGCGAGAGCGGCGGAAGGCATGAGTGCCGGCGAGTTCAGAATTATTCAACTCGTTCGTATAGCCGAGAGCTTTGAGGGCATAATGTAGATGAAGAAGCGCAAAAGTGCGGGCAATTGGGGTATCGTTTCGGGTAGTGAACAAGAACCCCCGCTGACGGCCAGCGACAAAGGACTTCAGCACAGTCGCGATGTCTGGATGGAGGTCCACCTCACGCCGAGAAGCGCGCTTCTTCACGCGCTCTACAACCTTGGAGCCCTCGCCTTGCTGACGGATGGTGATGGTGCGGAAGTCGGGTGAAATGTGCTTGTCGATCTCTAGACCCAAGAGCTCCGAGATCCTAGCGCCGGTAGCGCCTTCCAGAATGAAGAGCATCCTCATTCGCGGGTTGGGGTACGCGGCCAATCCGGTCAAAATCTCGCGTGAAAATGCCGGCGTGTTCATTTCGTCGGGGTCAATGACTGGCAAGTCGATGAGATCTGCTTTCCATACACGTGGGTAGAGCGCCTCGCCTGTGCGTGGATCAACCGCAGATCCGACGATCCCCTTAGCGAAGGTAATTATCGGAAGGATAGTCGAGGCGGCCAGTCCCTTCGTCACGAGACTGTCGACAACCAGCTTGAGCTGGGGATTGTAGATCTCGCTAAGCGGATATTTTCCAAGGATCGGATTCAGATACAGACGCAAATGGCGCTTGTACAAATGGAGCGTGGATTCCGCCACCGGCTCTCTATGGCGCTTACGCAAAGTCTCGATCAACGCCTCACCCTGCTTCTCGAAGGTGATTGCCCCCTCAGATGCCACCACCTCTTTGTTCTTTCCCGTGCGTTCGCCTATGATCTCGCGCTTACGTGCCTGGCGCTCGGTTTGAGTCATCGATCCAGGCCCTTTTATGGGACAGATCGGGATGCTTGGATGAGAACGCTCGATTTGGCCTGGAACATCCACCCACAGGCGGAACTTCCACCAGCCGCCTTCTTTGAATTCTTTCGAGCCGTCTTGGCCCGCTCGTCTGGACATACACTTTCCTCGTCTTTTTCTTCCTGTAATTCCGTTGCCGGAAGTCTTTGGTTGGAATCGCTCATTGATTGCGGCGATCAGGTCAGTTGCAGGGCGGGACGGATCCCAGCCCGAAAGAAGAGAGCCGAGGTCATGGAGGAGGGCGGGGCTTTGTTGCTGGGCAGGTATCGATTCGAGGGTGTCTAGCATTTGTCGAACTCACATTTCTGCTGCACCACTCACCGGTCTCTTTAGCGGGGAGCAGCGCGCGGCTGGTTTGGGAGGCGGACGAAGCCCGCGCCGAATGTTTTCGGGGGTGGACAGATTGACAATTGAGGGATTGGGCGCACTCGTCGGGTGGGTGACAAATATCTGCAAAGCGGAAGTTGCGACGCTTCGTCTGAGTTGTCAGGCGATCGATAATTCGGTGCGCAGTGTTCATTAAGTATTCGCCTCATTCCGCAGAACCACTCAGGACGAGGGTGGGACTTGTCCCGATGTGGCTCTGATGCGATTGCTTTGGTGCTCCTCAATCCGGGAGCAGCGTTTCCGTTTTGAGCGGACGCATGATCCGCAGGAGTCTCTAAGCCTGTACGGCTCAAACTCGGAGACCCCGGTTAGGAATTGCCGCCAAAAACAGCGAAGCCGCTCCGAATGAGCGGCTCCTCACTACAATTCCGTTGGAATTAGACAACTTGAACCAGTCGACCTTACTGATAGATCTGTGCCAGCGCTAGACCGTTACTGGGGTAAAAGGTTAGGAGTAATGAATTGGCTCCTGCGCCAGGCGTTTCGGGAGATCGAAGCCATAGCCGCAGCGTTCCGCCCACTCAAGACGCAGCATGCGGTTGCGCTTGATGTTGTTGAACCGCTCGCTCATGTCCGGCTCCATCGGATGGCCGAGCCAGTATTTGAAAATGACTTCCGGGCATGAGGTCTCATTCCGGAGGTGTGTGTCGCGTGAGCGGCGAAAGGCTTGGGTGCCGGAAAGCTTGTTCTTCGCCATGTCGTTGGAGTAGCCGAGTTGCTTGAGGGCACAATGAAGGTGGCGACGCACAACCCCAAGAGATAACGGCGCATTGTTTCCGGTGCGAAACAGGAGCCCGTACTTGCTGTCGCCGACGAAGGCCTTGAGGGCCGCCGCGATGTCCGGATGAAGATCCACCTCGCGACGCCCGACGCGCGTCTTCAACTGCTGGACAGCCTTGCTGCCGTTCGTGACCTGCTGGTTAATCTTGATGGTCCGGAAGTCGGGCGAAATGTGCTTGTCGATTTCGATTCCCAGCAATTCGCCGACTCTCGCCCCCGTGGATCCTGCCAGCGTGAAGAGCATCCGCAAGCGTGGCTCGCCATACCAGGCCAGACCGGTCAGGATTTCGTGCGAGAACATTGGAATGTTTCGCGCTTCAGCATCGCGGAGCGGCAGGTCGATAAGGTTCCCATTCCACTTGCGAGGATAAAGCGCCTCGCCGGTCTGTGGATCGACTGCTGAGCCGACAATCATCTTGGCGATGGTGATAATGCCCACCATTGTAGAGACGGCCAATCCTTTCCCGATCAAGCTATTGACGACTAGCTTGAGTTGGGAATTGAAGATCTCGCTTACCGGATACTTGCCGATGACCGGATTGATATGCAGGCGCATTGCGCACTCGTATTGACGCAGAAAGGCCTCGGTGACGGGCCGTCGAATACGCCTGCGCAGCAGATCGAACAGAATCTTGCCTTGCTGCTCGACGGTAACGGAGCCGCCTGACTCCACCGCATCTTCGAGCTTGAGGGTGTGCTCCGCGATGAGCCTACGTTTGAGTGCCTCACGTTCATATTTGTTCAGCTCTCCGGGCCCCTCTGAAGGACAGAGTCGGAAGCTGAGGCGAATCTGCTTGTCCTGACCGGGGACGCACACTCGTAAGCGGAACTTCCACCAGCCGCCTTCAATATATTCTTTTGAGCCATTCTGGACCGTTCGTGTCGACATACACTTTCCTCGTACTTTCTCTCGGTAATTCCGTTGCCGGAAGTCTTCTGTTGGAGTCGCTCATTATTTAGAGCGATCAGTTTAGTTGCGTGGCCGATGTCGCATTTCTGCGGCACCACTCGCCGGTCCTCTTATCGGCGAGCAGTGCGACGTTGGTGTCGGAGCGGACCAGGTCCGCACCGGCTGTTGTTGAGGATGGAAAGATTGGCGTTGAGGGATTGGGGGCGCTCATCGGGCAAGTGACAAACGAGTGAGAAGCTAAAGTTGCACCGATTTGACAGATTCACCCTACGATCGATGATTCGGTACGCAGAGTTCATTGAGCCCTCTCCTCAATCCCGCAAACCACTCAGGACGAGGAACGACTTTGCCCCGTCTCGGGTCTGATTCAGCTGGTTTGGTGCCTCTCCATGCGTGGAGCACCGTTTTCGTTTAGAGCGGTCGCATGATCCGCGATGGGCTTGTTAGCCCGCACGCTTCCGACGCAAGAACCCACCTTCAGAATTGCTGTTCAAAAACAGCGAAGCCGCTCATTGAGCGGCTCCTCGCGGCAATCCTTAGGGGAGTGAGTCAGGCAGCTTTCCGTCTTTCAGCGATCCGGGTGTTAATCCATTCCTGGATCTCGCCCTCGACCCAAGCAACAGCCCTTGCGCCGATCAGAACTGGCTGAGGAAAAGTCCCATCATTGATTTGGTTGTAAATTGAGCTTTTGGAGAGTCCAGTCCGTTGTTTGACTTCGTTCAATCTAAGGAGCCGATGTGGCATCTCTCACCTCGAGATGATGATGCACCGAGACGGCATTTTTAAATTGCGTCGCCAATATTTTTTAAATTCGTGCTCTCGGGGTTCTTGATAAGGCGTAAGGGATGCGCCCCAAAAGACTTAGAGGGGCTGTCGCGCAAATTGCGAGAAACCTTCTGATTCGGTACTTTTGTACCGGAACAGACTAATGTGTCCCTTGTTGACCTATCGAAGCGTCTCCGTCGGCGCATTAAATCAGAAAATTCGAGGCTGTAGATCGAAACAGTTCGCTCATGGTTGCGCATGGAATGTCTTCAGAGAAGAGCAGCACAGAAATCGCCTTCTCACGGTAGTAGACTCCTTCGAAAACCTGCCGATAGTTGAATTAACGAAAGCCAATGGGGTTGTTATCGGCGATTCACTCTGGAGCGAACTATTGTATGGCGGTGAGGACTGCCAGTTGTGCAAGTTCCAAACTGATGATGGAGCATTGGTGCTGAAATTCGAACCCCGAAAGCGGCTCTTGTAATCAGGCGCATGCCAAATGCTTGAGAGGTGAAATGTCGGATTCGTCGACTATGAACTTGTTTTCTTGTGAGGTAGCTGGCGAACTCGCGCAGAACTGCGCGAGTTCCAATTTCGATGGAAATGACGTCGGACGCGCTCAATTTACGTTTTTGGAGGAAGCTGCCAGGAAAATGGCCAAAGACGTGGCGAGAACGGGAACGTTGCATCAAGGCGCCTGGGACAAGCTCTTTCCGGTTCTGGACCGAATGCAGAGACTGTTATCGCAACGTGGCACCGATCATGCACATGCCGAACCTGGCCTACCGGAATGGAAAGTGTGGTGGGTCGACTTCAGTACGACGTACCACTTGAACGTTTCATTCCGGACAGTGCAGGATCGTCTCCGAGCCTATCGCGAAGATTCCGGCGGTGAAAAGCTGCAGAGACCACGGGTGACGCGCGCCGAGCAAAGGCAACTCGCAGTCACAGCGAAGCTAGCTTATCGACTGGCCGCCGCTATCCAGACTGGCGAAGGTACTGAGGGTGCGCTCGACAGTTTCTTGCGCGAAAGCCTCTCGCTCGAACACGTGGATCAAATCGAAAAACGATTCGCACCAGATTTCAACGAACCTAACCCATCGGACAAGACTGCTTTGGGGCAGACCATGATCAGGATGGCTGGTCCGCAGATCCGGGCATGTCTTGAAGACCTGGGTCCGATAGAGGCTCGAAATGTTCTCCAAAACGCGTTCTCCAAAATAGTCGCCAAGTTTTGCAGCGGCGGTGAAATCAGTGTCAGCGTCAAATGCTCTGTCCGTTCCGTATCGCCGGAGAAGGCCGATGTGATAGCGATGCCTATCGATCATCATGCCGCCTAAAACCGACAGTGAAGATTACAAACAACGATTTCCGCCGAAGCTCGACCGTCGCGTCATTCTTGCGGAGAAAACGCATGTATTGCACGGTGGCGAGATCGTGCTTGTGCTGGAGAGCCCTACGGAGTCGATACGGACGCTGTAGCCCTCAAGGTTTAACAGAAGTTCGCTGCGAAGGAGAAGACGAGGAAAGCCACAAAACCAGAGCTGAAGCCGGCGGCTAAGCCAAAACGAGCCGTGTGACAAAGAGTGAATCTCCGGACCTGCATTCAGGCAGGTCCTTTTCTTGTCTCGCCCGTTTTCCCACCCTGAAAGTTGCTCTAGCTTGCGCACGAGCGCCGTGTCTTGCCCACGCATTATAAAAGGGCGCCCTTCGCGGCAGGCTGTTGCGGCTAGTAGAGAGGGCGCGCTGGCGCGCGTACCCTCCGCTGCGGTGGCCGTCAAGGATCTTCGACCGCTGCGCGGCGCGCACAGAACGCGCGTCCTTGACTGCCATCCTCGCTGCGGGTGTTGGTCCATCATGAGAAGCATATCTGCTTCTCTGTTCTCTAACGAGAACCAGAGAGCGAAGGAGGAACGCTCAGATGGATAAGATCAAATACATCGGACTGGATGTCCATCGGGACACGATCTCAGCGGCGGTGCTCAACGAGAGTGGCCGACTGCTCCAACAGTCGGTGTTGATGACGCGGACGGCGGCGATTCTGGATTTCATCGGCGGAGTGCGCGGTTCTCTACATGTCACCTTTGAAGAAGGGACGCATTCGGCCTGGCTCTACGACCTGCTGTCGCGGCGGGTGGACAAGTTGGTGGTGTGCAATCCACGCAAGAACGCGCTGCTGAAGTCGGGCAACAAGGGGGACGCGATCGATGCACGCAAGCTGGCCGATCTATTGCGTGCGGGTTTGTTGTCGCCGGTCTATCACGGTGAGACAAGCGCCTTGGAGGTTCAGCAACTGGCGCGCAGTTACTTGATGCTCACCGAAGATACGACTCGCGCTATGGGGCGATTGAAGGCTGTGTTTCGCGGCCAGGCGATTTCCTGTACTGGGAGGAGACTATACGGGCCCAAGCACCGCGGCGAGTATCTGGCGGCACTCGGCGGTTGCGCTTTGAGGCGTCGCGCGGAGCGCCTTTACCAGCAATTGGACGCCTTGCAGCAGCTGCGCCGCGACGCGCGGCACGACCTGATCGTCGAGTGCCGGAAACACGTGGAGGCCAAGTGGCTTCAGACGGTGCCGTTTCTGGGTCCGCTGCGTGCGGCGGTGCTGATCGGTCGGGTGCAGACGCCGCACCGATTCCGCACCAAGCGCCAGTTCTGGACTTACTGCGGACTGGCGCTGGAGACCCGCGACAGCGCAGAGTACCGCGTGACTGACGGACAACTGGAGCGCAAGAAAAGACCGGCACAGGTCCGTGGGCTGAACTGGAACTACAACCACGAATTGAAGAACGTGTTCAAGGGCGCAGCCAACGCGGCCAGCACTGGACAGGGAGTATTTCGCGAGTTTTACCTTGGGCTGCTGAAGAAAGGAATGCGGCCGGAGATGGCACGTTTGACCTTGGCGCGCAAGATCGCCGCCATTGCCCTGAAGATCTGGAAGAAAGGAGAATCCTTCGACGCCGAACATCTGAAGTCAAAAGCAGCTTGAGCGCGCAGAGCCTGTCGGAATGCGAGATTATCGTATGCGCGATTCGCCGGCACTGAGCGCTCGGGTTCGAGGGTGAGTATCCTCCGTCGGGTTAAGCCAACGCCTTCAAGAGGCGAAGTTTCAGGCCCACCATATGCCCCCTCGGACAACCCAACAAAGCCATAGGCCACGAGTCTCAGATAGAACCATGGTTGGCAATTGCCAGCACGCTGCTTGATGACGCAATGAGGCCACGCGAAGGAACGCATCAATTCATGATCCCGCAATCACCGGCAAAATCGGTTCGGCCCAGCCGCGCCTCGGCCAGGATTCGTGCATCTGCGGATGGGGGCTGGATGTCAGAAAAATATCCCCTCCTAGCGGAAGAGGAAGGGTGTTTTTTCTTGACATCCCCTTTTATAGAACCCGACGGGGCGTGAGTAGGTCAAACTTGGGCGGCTTATCCTTTTGTCGCGGCTCTGCCGATTAGCCTCAGCGGCTTGCGGGTACGAATCACGGTCTCTTCAAGACTATGTCGGATGACTTCGAGCCGATCGGATTCTGCGAGTTGCTCCGGAAAGACACGACTGAGTTGAAAGGGAAATAAACTCGGTGCGTTGACCAGGCTTCGAAAATCCGAACTTCCATCCGGTAGCGAATGAATAGTTGCCTCAAGTAGCCAAAGCGTAAGCTTCGATTGGTTAAAGGGAATTGGAAGTGCTGGGCAATAAGCGCCAGGCTGAGACGAATCCGTGATCACCCCCCAATCTGCGAAGGCTCGTAAGACATATCGAGCGGATCTGGCAACCGCCTCTCTTTCACCGAGCAACTCTTTGACACGGCGCTGGACCTGCATCGGAGCTGCGGTGCCCTGAAGTCTAAACAGTCGGCCGGTTACATCGGCGACTAAGCGCCAAAATGGATAGACTGCCATGGTCATTCCCCAATGCAACGGAAGCCTTTCTCCGCGGCGCATACCGCGGAGAAGTTGAACTCCCTCTTCTCGAAACTCTCGAAGTCCCGGGGGCACGCGCACCCAAGTCTTCATCAGAAGGGTAATAGTCTTTTCTCGGCTGCCGCGTTGAGCTTCGCTACCCACGGACAGTTCGGTTTTCAATCGTTCGCGCAATGTCTCGTAGATGTCTTCATCTGACATTCCGGTCAAATAGAGATCTAGGGTCTCGTCCAGCCAGGATAGTTTGACTGTTCGGTTGTATCCAATCTTGCTTTGACGATCGGTCAAGACTGACCTCCAATGATCCTGACGAATGGAACGATCGTCTCCTCCAGTGTGACACCGCCATGAGCAACTGTGCGGGTTCCCTCCTGCACAAAAGCAGTCCGTCCCGCCGACAAAAGGGGAAGAAAATCCTCGGGCAATCCAACGGGCTTCCAGGGAATGGCCGCTGGAAATTTGTCAGCAACTGCTGCGCGCAAAACGAAATCGGAATAAATTCTGACACGTTCCCCTCGAATCTCCGCCGTGACACCATCTTTAGGACGCCCGCAACCTACAGATTCAACGTTCCCGTGGTCAGCAGTGAGGAATACTGTGAATCCTCTTGATGACAACAGATCTAGCAGCGCTGACATGAACCCCTCGGCTGCCCATTGACGTACTTGGTTGTGCATTCCGTTCGCGCCTAATTCCATGCCATGCATAATTCGATCGACTTTATCTACCACTGCACCGAAGACTTTAAGCTTTGGCTGCGATACAACTGCATCGACTTGATCGAGTGTGGACAAATCACCGAGTCCCTTTAGATATGTGATCTCAAGTGGTCCTAAACCATGGTCAGTCCAAAATTGCTCCCATAAAGCAGCCTCTCTCCCCGTCGAATATATGCTGGACGGGAAAAAAAGCGGAGCTTTCCCAGAAAAGATCGATTGCCGCGATACACTCGTGATGGTCGGCACCCACGCGAAGACTGCATATTCGTCGTATCGCAAGCTTGGACGTTGCAGGCTGATTTCGCGTTGCACGTTAAGCCATTGGTCAAACGCGAGTCCATCCACCACGATGAGCGCAAGCTTACCTGCGGTCTCGAGTTGATTCGAAAGAAACCGGGCAACGTGATGCACCATCACCGGTGGGCTTGCAGGTAGGCTTGAGAGACTGCCGATTCGTTTTTGAAGCCATTCGCTAAAACAGGAATCGACTCTAGCTCGGATGCTGGTGAAGCGATCCAACATCGCTGCTGAAGAGACAGCACCAATTTCACAGGAAAGCAAATTAACTTCTGCCCAGATTCGGGCAAAGGAAAGCCAATCACCATGTCGGGATTCGCTCCTGGGTATTTCACGCTCTGCTATATCGAGGAGAGCTTCAAAATGTCGATCTCTTGTAAATTGCGGATCGTTGCGAACACCGGCTAGAGCCCAAGATTCTGGAACGCCGGACCATTCGACGGGCTGTAATAGTCCCTCTATGAACAAGTTATCGATGTATACACGAACGTCGGGATCATCGAAGGGAATGTCTACAGGACCCGAGACGGACAAAGGTGCATCGGAATCGATCACCTTCCCATTTGTTTTGTCCAGGAATATGAGCCACCGCTCCTGCAGGAACCTATAGAAAAGACTGCGCTCTTCAAAAAGAGCAGTAATCGGCCATCCAGCGAAACGTCCATTTTCGCTAAGAACGTGCCCTAGACGGCGTACTAGGACCTGTGGAATCGATTGAACTCGATAATGGCGGCGCAGTAGCGTCCGGACAAGATCCGCTTCAGATTTGATCAGTTCCGCAGCGATTTCAAAAATATGCCGGAGGATGAAATCCTTTGTTGCGTTTTCGCCCAAAACACCAGGTTTGAATCGAATTTGTGCCTCGTACAACTGATCGACATATTGCGGCTCCAGATCCCGCAGGACCGGATAGCTCAATGTGGGGAACACGTTCGCTAATGATAAAGAAATCGTTTTGGCTCTGGTCAAGATATCGAAGGGCAAAGTATTCAAGACGCTCTCATCGCCGTTTGCGATCACAATAAGATTGATCCGCTCACGAGCATCCAGTCGTGAGCGGAAGCGTGATTCAAAGGCGAATCGGAAAGTCACCGAGTCTTCGTACAATAGAAGCTCGAATCCGCGCTCATCAAGAGCCTGGCTTAATAGAGGCTCGGCCAGCAATCCGTCGGGATCAGCACTTGCAGTAATTGCTTGGACATTAGGTGCAAACTCCTTCAGAATCTCGTCCCTCCAGTTAGACATTGCTCAGGCCCTCCACTCGAAGTATCAGTCGAGGAAGAAGCTCGGGATGAGCGGTATCGGGCGAACCAGACGGCCCGTTCTGAAGGGGTTCTCTCCGTTCAGCAGCATGTCGTCGGAGGCCAGGACCAATTCGTTCGACCGCTTGTTGCCGGGACTCGGGTACGTGAGGATTGCTCTCTCGCGAGCTCTGAAGCCATTTTCGATGAAGCTGCATGATGTCTTCACACAGCGGGCGGCCAAGCTGTTCAGCAGCATTCATCGTTTCCGTCAATACTTGAGCGGATTCGAGAGTAGATAAGTAAAGACTGGGGCTTGTTACTTGGTCCAGCAGCAGAGTCCATATATGCCGTGCGGTAGGAGGTAGCACGCGCCCATCGTCGTGCAGAAAAAGAGGGAGAATCCGTTCTTTCCACCAGTCTCTGTCCTGAATTGCCACAGTCCACAGGGACCAGGTGCCGCTGATTTCCTCTGGAATGTCGGCCAGCCGAATCAGTGGAATGGTCTGGCCCGGCACAAAGCGCGGCAGCCGCGCAGATATCGCCCGAATTCTTGAGTCCTCAAGCATCAAATGAACTGCTGAAGGATGTTTGTTTGCGTCGACGAGAGTAAAGACCGCTGACGGTATCGACGTTCCATCAGGCCAACTCAGCTTCCATCCCGAGGCGCCCTGCTCAGCCGAACCGCCAGCGGATCTTAGATAGTTGACGGTCATCCGTTCAACCCAGTAGGGGAGAGGGTGGCCCAGGAGGCGTTGCGCTTCTGACGGACTCAGAGCCGCGGTCTGGGCCAACAGGCTTGTGTTTTCCTGCATCGATTCAGCTTGGGTTCGGATCTTAACCAGAAGAGAGTTCACTTTATTCTCGACCACGGTTGGGTCCAAGATAGCCTCTCGGTATAGTTCATCAAATATTTCACCGGCATCCGCGGAATCGAGGACGTCACCAGTTTTGTCCACTCCAAACTCGCGCAGGATTACGGCTAGCTTCTCCTCTAGTACCTCTCGTACACGGAATTCAACAGTATCCTCCAATACTAAGTTTATGGCTCGAACAACATGTGTCTGCCCGATGCGATCCACACGACCAATTCGTTGTTCAAGTCGCATCGGATTCCACGGGATATCGAAGTTAACCACCACATGACAGAACTGTAGATTCAAGCCTTCGCCGCCCGCATCGGTGGATATAAGGATTCGCACATCACCGGCGAACTCTTGAAGAACCTGCTTTCGCGCTTCTAGGTCCATGCTCCCGCTTAAACATGCAACGGAAAATCCCCGTTCGTTCAGAAAGTCGCGAAGCATCTCTTGCGACGGAATGAATTCTGTAAAGAGCAAGATTTTTAGGTCTGGATCGGATTCCTCTTGCTGCAGGCGATATATGCAGTCAAGTAGCTGCTCGGCCTTGGCGTCAGTCGTGGTCTTGTCAGCAGACTGGGCCAGTTCCAGAAGGAACTGAACTTCGGATCGCTCATTTCGAAGTGCCTTTGTGCGCATTCGCAAAAGCGTCTCGATTTGTTCTTGGCCAGTCATCTCAGGCCATTCGTCGTCGAATCCAGGCGGGAAAAGCGACAACTGCTCATCCGGTACTTCAAGCATATCGAGTCGTCTTTCCAGCGTCGCCCGAATCGCGCGAGTCGAGGAAGTGACCAGGCGCTGCATTAGAATCAGCAAGAAACCCACGTAATTCTTTTTTTCCCGTATCGCTTGGTTGTAGCCGATTCGAACGTAATGTGAGATCGCCTCGTAGAGTTGGCGCTGGAGACCGTGTCTAGAACTCCATCGGACGGGCACCAGTTGTGTGAGACGTGGCTTGAATAGCGAATTACCTTGAGCGTCAATCGCTTTGCGCTTCTCGGTACGAACCAAATATGGCTCCAATCGCGATCTCGTCACCGACGCAACATCAGAAAACTCAGTCTTGTCCAGAAGTGAAACCAAGCGGTGAAATGCGTCAGTCTTGCCCTGATGGGGTGTTGCAGTTAGGAGAAGGAGATATGGAGCGGATTCCGACAAGCCCTGTCCAAGTTTGAACCTTGCCACCTGCTCCGTCATTCCGCCAAGTCTATGCGCTTCATCAATCACTATAAGATCCCAATTTGCAGCCTTCAGGCCTTCAAAGCGGTCGCGGTTGTAGTCGGAAAGCTGGTCACTAGTCCAGCCACGGCGGGTGTCCATTGGCTTTACGGCATCCATCGGACAGATAATCTGGTCGTACATCGTCCAGACATTGTCTTGGCCGGCTACGCGGCGAAATGCCTGGAAATCGCTCGGTAGGAGCAACCTAAAGCCTTCGTCAAAATGAGTTCGCATTTCGGCCACCCACTGGTTGACCAAGCCCTTGGGCGCGACTACAAGAATGCGACGGATCAGTCCACGAAGTTTCAATTCCTTAATAATTAAACCAGCTTCGATGGTTTTTCCTAGGCCAACTTCGTCGGCTAACAGTAACCGCACTCGATCAGAGGAAGCCGCTTTCATTAGCGCAAGAATCTGATGGGGAAGAGGAATCACTGACGATTCGATCGGCGCCAGGAGAGTATTTTCATTGAGCGCATCCGCAACTCTCGCTGCCGCAGAAACAAATGCAATCTCCTCCGCGTTGATTCGCAGACTCTCAATCGGTCTCAGCAGCTCTGAAGCGACCAAGGCGATCTCTTGAGTCTCCGGATACCAGGCTCTGACAATTCGTTGCCCCCATGTTTCGACACACTCTACTACTCGACATCGCAGGCGCCGACTCTCGTCATATAGCCATTCACCGTCGAGCAATTCCATACTTTCAGATCCCCGTTAGTTCAATCACACGTGCCGATGCGTTCGTATCTCGAACGATCTCACTACCTGATGACAAGTTCCTTCTTCGGGCCGACGTTTGCGAATTCGATCGAGTTATCCGCCAGCTCCCAAAACAGCATTCTGTATCCGGGGCCATCCTTGGTAAGGTGGGTTCGGAATGCAAGTGCACCGTCGCTTCGTGTCCTTTGCTCAGAGGAGTCGGCGCTTACTCGGAACGGCTCGACAGAGTTCTTCGGTTCATTCACAATAATCCGCGCGCACGAATCGACTATATTCAACCGCTCTCCAAACCCGTTCTGCCTTGCCGATTGGAGAAAATGCTCGCCTACAATGAATTTCCGCACGGGTTCCTTATTGCCGGTTCCAGTAGACAAGATTTCCTCGAGTCGCGCATTGATGGCGTCCCGCACATCGGAAGGCGAGGTTGCCTGTGCCCATAATTTAAGGCAACCCACGCTCTGCAACAACGATGTGCCGTGGAATGCCACTGGAAGAGTGCGATCAATATCCAAGGGCATCAGAGTCTCTAATTTGGCAAGGGCCTCGGAACACTCGACCCCGCTAATATGAACTGCGATTTGTACTTCTTGTGTAGCAAAAGCTTCCTCCGGGTCCGATTTGGCGGTAACCATTAAAAAGAGCTTGGCCTTGGCATTCGCTTCTTGAAAAGATGTGACCACGGCCAAAGCGTGTTTAAAACCCCATGCGACATTTCCTGCTAGGCGAGTCACGTAGACGTCGGGATTAATCTTGCAATCTTTCTCTGCAAAGTCGAGAAATGCAATTTCGCAATTCTCTTCAAGACTAGGTGTTCGTTCAAGTACTTCTTGAGCGATCTTACATACCAGATCAGGAGACAGATGATGCGCCGCAACCCTCGCAGCTAACCGCCGAAACTCATATTCAAAGGGATATGAACCTTCGCTCAAAAGGGCTTCGAGGCATGCACGAGGGAAGTGGATCGCGACATCATGCCTTTTCAGAATCTCAGACCACGACATCAGATTTTGCACGAATTCATCGAGCTGCTCTTCACGATCGCAATATTGAGGAAGACAGACCAAATAGGGATCAACCAGAAGATCCGGGAGAGCGGCCATCAGGGTTTCCTCGCGCGAAGCATCTGTCGCTTTTTCATTGCTTCCTTAAGCGTTTGTTCAGCTTCTCGCTGCGACTGATCAAAGAAGCCCTCCGGCCAATCCTCTAATGCACCAAATTCATTCACTACGATCGGGCGAAAATGGGATTTGCCGTCTTTCTTCTCGACGAAGTAGATTGTCATCTTGTCTGCGACGGACTTTTCCGCCTCGGCGGCAGCTGCTCTAAATCTGAGGCGATTGATTAGGTATTCGCTGTGAGTTTCGATGATGCACTGCTTTTGCGTAAGAGCCATCGACAGGAAGAAATCACCAAGGAGTGTTTGTACCTTAGGATGCAGGTGCAACTCTGGCTGCTCAAATAGCAGGACGGTATCTGGTTCCGCCAATAGGCACATCACAAGTATCGGCAAAACTTGACTGACGCCCACTCCGACGTGCGTAAGGTCTTGATCTCCAATTGCTTGATCCAACCTCACCTTCAACTCATGTCCAAGCTTGCCACGATCTCGCGAATCAACGCTTTCCGCGACGGAGAGGTATCGGAGCCATTCAGATGTTGCCGCCTGCAGCGTGCGTGTAATCACTGCTTCACTTTGGATGGCGGGTTCAATGAAAGCGGAGGGCGGGATGAACCTGACCAAGCGCGTCTTGTGGAGATCTAAGACAGCCGCGGTATTTTCGCCCTTTAAGCCGACGTCAAACGGATCTGCTGAATTGCCCAACGGATACAGGGCCTTCGGCTCATCCCTCAGCGGCCCAAGATATTTGATTGCCTGAGAGAAATAGCGGCGCGTGTATTGGCTAACGGCTTGGATTCGAGGAGGTGGAGAATAAAACAGCGTTCGAAATTCGCTCCCGAATTCGGAGCGAGCCACGGCCACAAATTCGTCCGGGAGGCTCGGATCTCCTTGCAATACTTCTTGCACCTGACGCCTCTTAGGCGGCGAAAGCGATCTGAGCGCGTCCATTATTGCTGGGAGCGGGCAGGAGGACCCAGAAAACAGTCTTGCAAGTTCTCCAAAACTATCTTGATCCTGGCTCAATACTGGCTCTAATCGATTGGCAAGAAGGTGTAATGCTGAAGCAGGTACAACAACGTGGCGCATTCTGGAGCGTGAGATTGCCGGAAGCCGTGGGGGGAAAATTGCACGCAGCGCGCTCTGGATCTGATCTTCGGCATAGTTGTAAACCAAGGACACACGGCGGGGAAGGAAGTGCACCAGCTCTGCACCAACTAACTCTGCTGATGCATATCTACTCTGCATGTCCTCAACAGCGTCTCTATCCATTTCGACACGATAAGAAGTCGAATTTCGTACGCGGTCAATATCCTCATCAGAAGTACCTTTCTTCCGGAGCCAGTCAATATTTCCTTCTCCAGCATCTATCGCACGACTGATTCCAAATGAGGAGATGTGGTCTGCTCCATCCTCTTCGCGGAAGCTTCCTCTGAGGATTGTGGAGAAGAGCTGGGGATTAAGCTGGGTTGAATCGTTCGGAATCTCCGATTTAGCATCAAACGCGACGTCGCATGACAGCGACGTTAAGTCTGTTCCGTCGGCCAAATCATATGGAATCCATTCCTCTTCCCAAAGCCCATACGGTTCTCCCACTCCTGCGGCGGGGACGGTTGGCTTCAGCTCCCAGCCAATGAGGATCTGGTCCGCAGCAGAATCTACAGTCTTTAAGTCACTAAATTGCCCTAAACGAGCTAGCGCGCCATTCAAAATTACCGATCGGGAACTGATTGGGTTCCGGAGCGTCTGGCAGATGAGAAGCATCGATTGGAGACAACTGCTCTTCCCACTGCTGTTTGGACCTGCGAGCAATGTTAGGGGGCTGAACTCCAACGTGGTCTCGTCAGCGACGGATTTGAAATTGAAAAGCTTCCATTTCTTAATCATGATTGTTTTCCCGCTCGGGTGAGGCTGTTGGTGTACCACATCAGCAGCATTGAGTCCTCCTGAAGGATTTCAAGCGGAATCTTTTCGGCCACTTCGAGAATAGTGTTGTATTCGTTTTGCTGCCAGGCTCGGCGAAAGCCAGTGCGAACGGCTTCCAATCGAATAACCTTTAGCTTTCTTTGCGGTAGTTCACGATAAGCGTCAAATTCACGCAGAAGCGCTCTCTCTCGGAGTTTTTCGAGATCCGCCGACTTTGCGGGATCGGGCACATACCAACGATCCCTAGCTTTGGCATCAGGTCCGTCGTAGCGAATGAAGTTTTGTTCGAGGAGGGACAATAATTCCGGCCGCTCTTCGTGTTTCAACCAGCCGCTGATTTCCTTCAGATACTGAGGATGGAGTTCCTGAAATGTTTGCGGCTGTTTTGTGAGTTGCTGTTTGAGCCATTGAATGGCTGACGCCTCGTCCGACACGAAAAGCTCAAGCTGGATTATGTCCTTGGCGGCCATTCGCTTCTTGTCATATTCCGCAACTTGCTCGGGTAGAAAATACATTCCATCCCGCTCCGGATATTTTTGTTGAAGGCCGGCATGGAATTCAGGAGACGCCAAAGGCACCGATACGCCACGCTGCACGTGGAAAGCTACCATTCGATCAAAGAGAAGGTGCGTTTGCCGCTCGGCAACCGGCTCTGCGGCCCCATCTTTAGAAACGAAGACCGGGAGCTGCCGGAGATGGGTTTCTACGAAATCCCAGACTCCTGCTTCCGTACCCGCTTTGAGCTTAAAGCGGTCCTCGAGTCCTCCATTCGGTTTATAAGCGGAAATGATCAAGTCTCGCTTTACGGTGTTGCCGCTAACAATCTGTTGAAATGATCCTTGCTTCTTGTCAAGCGTACGCACATCCGCAACGACAAAACCGGCATGTTGAAGTGCTTCTTGGATGGAGTTCCATACGCTATTGCGAGAGTTGTGAAACTCGACTGTCATCCAGCGCCCTGGCTTCAACATTCGACAATAGTTCACAAAACAGTGTGTCATGAGTCGCTGGTAGTCCAGCAGTGTCCGACCCTTGACACGATCAACTATTGCCTCCGTTGAAGGTGCCGTGATGACGCGGTGCCACGATTCCAAGAGAATATTGAGATCTGAGTAGTAAATATTCTCCCCGAAAGGCGGATCGGTAAAGATGTAGTCAATTGAACAATCGGGAAGGTTCCAGTGCGCCAAATCTTGAGTAGTGATGCCGGCGATCGGCGGGCCAGGGGAGCAGGCTTGAAACGCTTTTACAAGACGGCTTAATTTCCCATCCAGTATGTACCAAGGGGATGGATCAACAATTTGTGAAGCAACATAGAATACGCCGGATAGAAACTGATTGACCTGAGAGTAGTGGGTAGGAACGTACCGGGCGAGCACGGACATTCCCCAAATCGATTGCTCGACGAAGAAGAGGAGGAAATTGCGGATTCGCGGATCGGGGCACGATGCTGCTCTGCGCCACAAGCTGGCGAGGGCATGCGTCGGCCGCTTCAGGAAAAAATGATGAATATGAGTGATGTGAGAGGGTTGCATCCGCCCCACTCTCATCATTTGCATATCCGGGAGTTCAAGCGTCGGAACCTCTGGAGGGAGCGGAAGTGCGGCAATTTTCTGCAGCAATTCGATATCCGACGAATCAGGCTTCTTTTGGTATTTCTTACCCCCGGCGGTATAGTTGATCAGCGCAGGCACTCGCTTAGGAAGAGAAACAGAGACGCCTCTTGCCTGGTCAAAGCTAGACTCGTAGAGCAGGTTGAGTTCATCCTTTTTTGACTCCACATTACAATGTGGGCACGGGAAGGCCTCGCGAATTGCTCCGGTTGCTTCATCGAGAGCTTCGCGGACGAAGACGATTTCTTTCGAACACTCCGGACAGGAAAAAACTTCACTCCAAACGGTGTAGTTTATGCGCCCTTGTGTCTTTCCATCCGTGTGCAGGGTTGCGTACATCCAACCAATCTCAGTAGAGACATCGTCGAGAATCCTCTGAGCGCTTGTCTGAAATGAGCGAATATTGACGGGAGTGTTATAGTTTGCGGCGATGAAAGTCGCAGATGGTGAGAGATCGTTGAGAACTGCGTGCCGCTTGCCAAGCTTCGATATTGGCAGTAGTACTGCCTTTCCCGATGGGTCCTGAGTTCCGTGGTAGACCACGTTGTCATCACCGACACGGTATCCAAGTGCTGTAATCTCGCTGCGACTTCCGCAAAGCTGGGCGGCTATGCCAGTCATTCCAGTGCCACAAAACCCATCCAAGACAACGTCGCCCGGTTCTGTGTAGTGAAGGATGTACCTCATGATGGCCTTGTGGGGAACCTTGGTGTGATAGCTATGGGCCAAATACAATGGATCTGTTTTGCCCTCGCTGACATCAGCTGCAAACGGTTCTCTGCGGTAGTGCTCATCTGGGTTGTAACGTTTCCCGAAGTGCTTCACAAAATCGAGCAAGAAGGGATTTGGACAAGCGGTGTAGTATGGCGGGTCTGAGAGGCGAAGGATGTCCTCATCTGATCCGCTTGGAAAGCCGGGTATACTCCGAAATGTTGGATCTTTCAGCTTCTCCTTGAGGGCATCAAGGAAGTAAGTGCGTCGCGCCGCATCATTCTCGAAATTCATCCCAAGACATTCGACCGGAGCTGACTCTGCGCTGATTTGATCGTCCTGAAACGACCGCTGCTCTTGTGCTGGTATTGCCGTCATGAGTTCTCTCCGGTAGGCATTCAGTTGCGTATCACTCCAGGACGATACGGATCTTCGAGGGGTCCTTACCCTTGCTGATCTCGACTAGGTAATCTTCGAAGCGTTTCTTTAGCTCGGTTACTGTCACCGGAGAGCCTGCAGCAAGCAAAGCGCCTCGTAGGCCATCAGAAGTAATCACGACCTTCGACAATCCTGATAAGGCCTCTTGTAGGGCCCCGACAAAGCTCTGACTTACATCCTCTGGCAGGGAGCGCGCAGCGAGGAAGGCATCGACAATTTTGCGAGGCGTGGGATTGAGCAACGTCAGATTCTGTCGGGTGGTCGGATCCTCTAAATTGTCCAGAAGGGTTTTGGTCCAAGCATCATGCATCTGTTCGAGCTCATCGTCTAGCTTCTTGATCACCTGGCTAGCGGGAAGAGGGCTCGATTCAGAAACCAACCGGAAGTTACAGTGGGGGCAGACCGGAGAAGCGTCAAGATCTGGATGCGTAAGCGTAAAGCAGGTGCGAAGCCCTCCGAGACGGTTCTGATAATCGCTGAGCTGTTGGCGCGGCATTAGCTCGATAGTCGACAATCTCTGCAACTGACCGAGCCGTGCGTCGGTCAACAGGTGAGCCTTAAGCTTGTCATCACTTGCACCAAGCCGTGCACGACTGTGCGCCAAAGAATATAGTTCGACGTACTCTTTCTTCAGTGCTGTGAGCTTTTGGATGCCTTGCTGAACGAATGTATGCGATCCACGTTTTCCTGCGTCCAAAATTGACGTGAGCAGTTCATGCCTCACGGCTTGGATTGTCTTGACCCATGGATGATCAGTGGGAAGCGAGACTTCCGCGGTCGCCAGATATGCTGCGAGTGGACCAAACTCGGCTGCAATAAGCTGGAGCGAATCGACTTCCTTTAGTGCATCCAACCCGTCACGCTTTGCGGTTACGTCCTGCGCCTCATGCCGAAAATTCTTGAGTTGTCCGGCGCTAGTGTAGCCCTGTAGTGACTCAAAGAATTGTTTTGTGATGTCCATCCGTTGACGGAGTACTTCCGAATCTTCTGGTGAAAGAAGATTTCGCGCCCATAGCTTCATCCCGACTTGTAGAGCCTGTTGCGCCTGTACGATCTCTTCGATAAACCTCTTAGACTCGCCAACTAGAGCCTTTACTGCCCCACCGGCCTGTTCGCCACCTTGCGTAAGCGCTTGTGCGAGACCAGGCGGTTGCCCTAACAGTTCAAATACTGCTTTGATGGCGGGAAGGTTCCAGTCCTTTGGCCGCTCGATGTACTTGAAGTTAATGAGTTCATCAAAGGGCGTAGCAGTGAGCTGAGTGATGTTCGTTGCATCTAGTTTCTTGCCAGGAATTGCAAGGACGATGTCTCCCGAATACACAAGTGCTGCGAGCAGGATCACGAGCCACTCAGGTTCGAGGCGATATTTCTCCGGAGCAAAGTACTCTACTCCGTACACCTCGTGAATCAATTCACTTCGATTTACAACCTGCCCGTGGCCCTTCTTTTTCAATGTTTCAAGAACGGATGCAGCGAATTGTGATTTTGCCGAATCTAGTCGATCGCCATTCAGCAGCTCCAGCGCGTCGAGCACCGCAATCCCAACCTTTGTTCTTGCACCGCCTCCGATAATCTTCAATGCATCAAGCGTGGCTAATTCGCGATTCGTTGTCGTGATTAGAAGTGAAAATGACGGATAATTGGGCGCGATGTCCTCAAAATGAGGGGCAAGGCAAACGGAGCCGACTGTATTCACGACATCACGTACGTTGATTCGACCGCCACTTGCGAGAGCTTTACCCTTCACCCAAACAAGAAGCGGCTTTACCTTCCCCTGGTAGGTGACTTCAAATGCCGTGGTCATGTGTTCCTGCAGCCATTTGACAAGATCTCTTAGGAAACCGTTCCCTTTGCGTTCATAGGTGTCCTTAGCATTTCCGGAGGATGTCGAGCCGAGGTTTACGGCTGCGGCATATCCGCGAAGAATTGTGCGAAATGTGTCATCACCGGGCGTGAGATTAAGTCGGAAAAAGACCTCATCTTTTCGCTTTTCGTCCTGGTAACGCGGTGGATCGAAAGGCTGAAGAAAGTACAGATAGAAATCGCGGGGCGGTGCTGCTGTAGATCGTTCATTTGGGGCTCCAAAAAAGAGGTACCCACGACGAGCGACCTTTCGTTCGATCCATTCGAGTTCGTGTTCCCAGATTCGATACCCACTCACGTAGGTCTGGTCTGTGCATTCCATCACCCGTTTTAGGGCTTCGTAATAGTAGCGATCTAGCTGAGTTGAATCCAGAGACTCAGCTCGCTTTTCAATGAGAGCGTCATAATCCTCTGTTTTCTTCAGATCAAGGTAGATTTGCCCATTTTCCTGATTCTGCGAAAGGAATTGGCCATTCACCGTGCTCTTAATCTGTCCGACTACGTTCTCCACATGAGTTAAAAGGTCTGCAGCGCCGTCTCCACCCATCGCTGCGACCTCAGGCTGGTAAAGGCAGAGTGTATCGCGCAACTCTGCAGCCGTCGGCCCAACTGGAACGTGAATGTCGCCTGTCGTAAGGCGATTAACTGAAAGGGCTTGGATAATGCGCCTCGCCATAGGCTTGAATGGTTTTATTGGGAACGCGGCTTCAATGCGAGACTCTAATAGTTGACTGCAATCGATGACTGCACGAATATCGGGCACTGCGCGGAAGGATGGGTTCTCGCGTAGCGTAACCCAGTAATTGTCGTAGGCAATCAACCCGGGTTCATCAGTTGGCAATGAATCGTTCAGCTTCTTACGCATCGCGATCGAGAGGCTCTTTAGCACTTCTCGTTTCTCAATCGCGGTTACCTTGTCGAATGTATCGATGTAGTCGGGATGTACTGGAAAGAGCCGAACGAACTCGTCCAGGCGTTCATTCATGTTGCCGTAAAATCTGGCGAAAGGCATCAGATACTCACGGATCTGGGCTTCTTGCGCAGGCACCTTTCGCAACAACCGTTCAGCCACAACGAATTTCACGTCACTTCGAGCAATAAGGATCTGCTCAAACCGATCCTTGACTCGACGCAAGCTCTCGGCGACAAACGAAAACCGCAAGCTGTCAAAGATCGCTTCCTGCAGACCTGCAATGAAGCGGAATTGCAGGTCTTTGCATACCTCGCCTACCTCGCGGAGAAAGTTTAAGTCTAAGATGAGTTCCTGGTCTTTTCGGCTTCGCAGATAGTCGAGCAGTTCGTCGACAACGAGCAGCAGTCCTTGATCAGGGTACTTCTCGTGGAACGACGACATCATATTCTCGAACGCGCGCTTGTTGTTGGTAATGCTTGCGGCGGAAGGGAAGGTGAAGCTGACGCCAAGCTTGGAAAGATGTTCTTCGATTTCGGCAGTAAGAATGTCCCGGAGCGACATCGTCACCGCTCCGATTTCTGTGCGAATTACCTTAAATCTGCCAGCGATTCGCTCCGCAGCTTTGGCCACAGGAGCACATCGGATTAATGGCAATGTTGCTGAATCCTCTGCAATCGCCGAAAGGACTGACATTAGGTGAGATTTGCCAGTGCCGTAGTTGCCAACGACCATCAGGCCCTTATTGTCCGAAGGAGCATCAAACTGAAGGTCAGGGATAACAAGTGACGTTAGTTTTTCGGCCATCTCATCCGAGATAACATATGTGGACACCAGCTGCTTAGCAGCGTCCAACTGATCTGCATTTCGCAGTTGAACAACGGACTCTATCGGTTCGAACTGAATCAAATCGCCGTATTTCATCACACAACCTTCACGGGCCTGCTTAGTTCTGATTTAGAGAAACAATTAGGAGTTCATCTGAGGAGTAGCGGCGGAACTCGGGGTGGCCAGGCTCGGCGTAAGTCAAATGGCTGCTACCTGCATTTCCCAGCCAGCTGGCGACAATGGTTCTATCTCTGGACAGCCGCTGCAACAGACGGAGAGGGTCTTGCTTGAGAGCTGGATTGAAGAGAATCTCGGTATTATCGAGCAGCGTAAGTCTTCTAGGGACTGTTGCCAGGAGTTCTTCGAGCAACGTGGGTAAATGAAGAATGCGTTGGCGCTCGCCCAAGTCAAGGAGCCGCAGCGAGATCTCGGTACCCAAATTGAGCACCGGCACACTTTCTGAATCAGCCAGTTCCCGGAGTGCAGTAGTCCGGCCGCTGCCGGGATGTCCTACGAGCAGCACAAGACGGCTGTAGTTGTCGGCGATCCCGGAGAGCCGCTCCCGAATTTGATCTGTCGCACTCCACGTCTGCATTTACTATTCATCCCACTCGCTGGCGGCGCCACTCCTTACCCAACCGTCAATTTCATCTTTCCTGAATTTCCAAAGCCTCCCCATCTTGTGAGCCGGCAGGTTCCGGCGCATGATCCACTTGTAGACGGTATCCCGCTTAATCCCCAAGTAATCAGATAGTTCCTGAACCGACAACCATCGGTCCTGTTCGGCTGAGGTTGGAGGTTTGTTCATTTTCTTGTCCAATAGATCAGCATACAGCATAGGTTGTTGGCGGTCTGATTGTGGACGGCCTTTTGCACCGAAGAGCCCAAAAATCAGTGCTCAGTCGCCTCCTCACGACATCGCTAGTCGTCATCTTCGTTTTTCGGATCTGCATTGTCACGCTTGATGGCTCGCGCCAGAAACGAGTGGAACACGGGAGATTCGCTGAGTTCGCGGAATCTAACCATTCGGCTCCAACTGAGGTAAGCGCAAATCGCAATAAGAAAGGCCCCCTCCGATGCCACGACGCTCCGGTTTCTCCACCCGTAGGCGTACACCACGCTCCGAGCCAACGGAAGCATTCCCAGAATTGAAAGCACCCACATCGAACGGCTGAGGTCTGAAATAGCCAAAAAGACATCGCGTTTTGCGAATTCGCCATCCAGGCAGGTCAAGCAAAAGTCAAACGCAGCGTCCACCGACGGATTCGCTGGCCCACCTAGCCGCACGATCTTGTCGCAAACATTCTGCTTCAGTTCGGAGGCCCAAAAACGGTCCCGAGCTTGCCGGAAGAAACGTTTGCCGACAAGCTGCTTGATCAGTCTGTCTCCTGCTTCCTGCACCAAGTTGCCTAACGCAAACGAACACAGCAGGAGTAGAGTTAGCTCCGCACCGTGGAACCCTCGAGCATAAGAGAGCAACTGCTGAAAGCCCATAAACAGGGCAACAAACTCGGCAATCAAGAATAGTCCAGGGAGGATGATGGCAGCGAGATCGTAGAGCTCCAGCTTTAGTTTGGATATTTCCATGCGACTCCGTTCCCGTCCACTGTCGACATCCAGCGGAGTTCTGTCTCTCCGACGATGAGCATTGCAGGAGGCAGCCCGTCGACCGACAAATGTTCATCAATCCAATCAAAGACCTTGCGGTCATCACCACTGGGGTTTGTCGAATAGCCATTCGGATGAGAATGCCATTCTCCAACATATTCAATAGCTCCTCCAGATATGCGGGAGATCGCGGCTATCCAGCCAGAAAGGCTCTTTGAGCCTCTGATGAATGCGGTAGCGCGTTCCAAGCTATCCTCAGGAGCGCCGGTGACGTCAACGATATACAGAATGGATCGGCTTAGGTCCCAACATCCGAGGAGGGCGCCTCCGGTCTCTCTCGGCAACCTTTCACCGCGCAGCCATCGCATTTTATTCAGAACACCCTCATCCCAAACTACCGTGAAACTGGGGAGTCGAAGTCGGAACTCTCTGCGGGGCCTAGCCCAAGTCGCTCTGATAGAAATGTCTGCTTCCAGCTTCCACACTGCGATCGCGGCGGCATCATCGCGCAGTAGCAATTCGGCAGCTTTGCTTCCAATTCCTGCAAAAGCAGCAATCGAATCGGCCGAGAGTATCGCCGACAGATCACGACACGACCTGCCATAGCGGATTTTGGGGCCTAAAGAAGCGTAATGCCCTTGGAGCGAAGGACTCGCAAGAAGCAGTTGATAGAACTGCATTTCTAATGAATCGAGCTTGATTTCGCGGTTCTTGTCTTCCAAGAGCATTACCATCTGCTCTCCATCAGGCGAAAGGAAGAGGGACAGGCGCCTGGCAGGTCCGGGCGAATCTAGGGCAAGCTGTCTTGCCGCTGGAACGTCCGCAGAACAGTCGAGTATTACGTCCGCCTCACCGAGGATTGTTGAAAGGGTCGCTTCTTCCGTGCCAGGTCGCAAAATGTTGATGCGGCCAGCTGTCGTGACTGCCATCTCTTCATAGATGGTCTCCATCATCTGCTTCATGCCAGTTACTTTCGGCGCGCCTGCAGCCAGTGCTGGCAAGGCATGGCGCGCGCCGTTGTGAGGCATCATCAGATCATCGTCGACTATGCTCCAGATGCCGAACCCCTTGCGAACCAAGTTCTGGAGAGTCATCGATCCCAAAGCGCCAACTCCCACCATGACCAGTTTGCGATCGTCACAATTCGTACCATTGAAAACAGCCGCTCTCGCCTTTGTGAGCTGGGTGACCGGGTTAACGATCTGAACCAGTGCCTCCGTGCTATGGTCTTCTTCAGCACCAATCAGCGTCGCCAGTGTCCCCCCTGGCATCACCTGCCAGAGTCCAAGATGCACACCTAATTCCTGGACCGGATCGATGAGTAGAAAGCCGGAGGTATCCCACTCCCAGGTTTCTTGCGGGGAGGCTTCCTCGCGATACTTGGGAAAAATCAGGAGAAGCAGAACCCTTGCCCCGACAATTGTGGCATCGTTGTCCTTCCATTGCCGTAGCCTTTGCCTCAAAATGCTGAGCAGATCAACGTCTACTTCATTCATCACGTCGATGACTTGCCGCAGATTCTGCGGCGTCTGACGGATCAGGCCGTGCTTGCGAGCCGGTGCAATCACAGCAGTGACGACATGATCGGGCCGGACGGGGACACTATGCATTTTGGGGTTGGTTACAACGAAGCCGGTAATTCTTTGGGGGTCGTCCCCGACTGCGTGAACGCCGAAACGGATCGCTCCTTGGCCGCCATTCCCGCTTTCCAAGGCTGACTTTATGAAGTCAGAGGGAAGGATAAGCGGTGGAAATTGGCCGAGAAACACATTCTCGAGTGGTTGATCGTCCTGATGCAGCTTGCCTTCGGAGGTCAGTGAGAGCCATTGCCGAATTCGTTCGACAAACAGCGTTGGGGTCCACCTAAGTCTCACTGATGTGTATGGAAGCTCATACAGACATAGGCTTCGCGGGAATTCAACCTCCCGCTGATTGAGATGGGGCACCCAAGGGAAGTCATCACGAAGAGCGACAACCTCAGGGAAGACGTCGTCTGCCGGCAGAAAGGATGTCGCGAGGCGTTCCCGCTCTAGTATCTGGTTGACGCGTGTTTGGCTCAGTTCCACAACTACATCGAAGACGACCGTCTCGACACCTGATGCAGCATCGCGCCGAATATCGATGAGAGTCGCGTACGGATGCTTCCCGGAGTTCAGATAGCTGGACAGGGCCAGCGCCTTTGGAATCGTCAACTCACTGATTGTTATAGATGCACCAGGGGCCTCCATATTCATCAGGCACCTGCACGAGGCGCGGGATTGGCAGCTGCTACGGTCGCGCCAGCAGAGAACGCGCGCCGAATTCGACCACGACTTGTGCCGATCTCGATCACCAAAGGCTCCGGCGCTGAAGCCTTCGGGTGTTCCATTGTGATCTCGAAGGTTCCCGTGATCTTGATACGGTTCGTGTAGTACTTCTTTGCCTGCTTGTGCGGGGGCTGAACGTCGTTGTCATCCGACGGTACGGACCGGCTGGAGGAAACGAGAATGGCGTTTCCGTTCAGTTTCTTCTCATACATGTAAGCGATGTTTTCCGTCGGCACCGTGCAATCATCGCCTTTGTCCGGACCAAGAGAAAGGTAGCTGCAATGGTGTGGAATCTTGACGATATCGCTTTCGATGCGCTCTTCGCGACCGTGATAGCGAGTGATGCGGACAATTTCCTCCAGTCCCTCGTGATGGACATCTCCCCCAAAGAAGACCTTCGTATCAACGCCAGCTACCGCGAATGTTCCGTGAAGAACAAGGCTGTCTTTGTTTCTGTCAACGAGATTGCAATCGTCCAACCGAGTCGCGAAGGGGCTATGAACGAAAAACTCGACGCCGTCGTAGGACTTGTTCCAGCCAGGAATGAGATTGCCGGCGTCGGTGATCAGGTGCGCTCTCGATTCCAGAGAAATACCTTTACCTTCCAACCAGTTCCGGAGCAGTTCGGGCCTCGAGAAGACTCGGATTCCGCGGCCCTCTCGCAGCCGATGCCTTGCTTCCTGCCGGATGACACGAGCGCAGTCCTCCAGGCCGTCTTCAATAATCGCAGCGGCCGGAACCCACAACTCGTTGATCTTGACCCTGCCGTCGCTCTGGTAACAGGCGGCATGCTCCAGATAAAAGAACTCAGAACTCCCGAGGACGTGGTCGTCATCGAGGTGAGTGAAGCCGACGACATCGTAGTATCCGCGGCCATTGAGGTCGGACTTCAGGCGCTTCGGCAACGCGATTCGCTTATCAAAGGGGTCCTCGTAGCACTTCTTGTCGGCGTAGTCGAGTAGGATTTGCTTCCCACTCTCCAGGTCAATTCGGCAACAATCTGCATTCCCAAGCGGGAAAAAGGTTAACTTGTGCATCGATTCCTTCACTTTCTCCCTCACGGGAAACTTGTAAGATCTCGTCCGCCATCAGGATCGCCCGGGTCGAGAATTGCACCGAATCAGTTGGAATTCCAACGGCCTACTTGACAAAGGATATACTCAATTGCATTTATGGGTCAATTTTCGATACCCATTTAATTCTGAAACTATAGTAATATTTGTGTGATATGACCATTTACGCGTATAAAGAAGCGATGGTACTCAAAGAGACTAGTGTTCGCCGCGGCGTGAAGGAAAGATTGGAGTTCATTGATTTTCGGCTGTTCTGGGAGGGCCGGATTAATCGATCGGACATCATGGAGCGCTTCGATATCTCCACACCTCAGGCTTCCAAGGATTTGAGCCTGTACGAATCGATGGCGCCAGGGAATCTGTCATATGACGTTTCTGCGAAACGGTATTTAGCATCTTCGCGCTTCACGCCGCGATTCATCGAACCGAGTGCGGACGCGTTCCTTATGCAGTTGAGGAATATCTCCGACCGCACACTTCCGATTGGGGAAACATGGCTCGGGGCTCCGCCCTGCGCTGAAGCAATGCCTATTCCTAACCGGCGAGTGAGCGTTCATGTACTTCGATCAGTAATCAAGGCGATTGAGAAGGGCTTCGCACTCAGAGTTCTGTACCAGTCGATGAGCGAGCGTCGACCTGGACCTGTGTGGAGGTGGATAGTTCCCCATGCTTTTGCTCACGATGGTCTTCGTTGGCATGTAAGAGCATTCTGTGAGGAAAGCACCGGATTTAAAGATTTTTTGCTTTCGCGCTGTCTCGAATCGGGTGAAGAGCGCAACACGGAAATCAAGGCCAGCCAAGACAAATATTGGAATGAATATTTCAGCGTGGTTCTCGTTCCAAATCCGGTATTGAGTGCTGATCAGCAAGAAGTTGTTGCTCAGGACTATTGCATGGAATACGGCCAAATTGCGGTCCCGGTTAGAAAGGCCCTTCTTTATTACTTCAACAAGCGCTTGCGGCTAGACGTTGGGAAGGCGATTGATCGAGCGAAAGAGACACCTGTTGTGGTGTTGAATGATCGTGCATTTCAAGATGTTCTAGCTGAGATGGATCGATACTAACGTCGGAGCTGAGGCTACCGGAAAGGAATGACGGCCCGGAGTTGCGTCTTCCAGTGAAGCTGAGACAGATTTCCGATTTGTCTTCTGTTCTGAGGGTCATATGAGGGCTTCTCTCTAAAATGACTTTCGAGGAGCGGCTTGTCAGGAGGGTACCGATTGATGCCTGGTCACGAATTCGACCCAGAGAGACTGCGACCTGTAGAGCACCTTCACGAGCCTGATCCGCGAAACGTACTGACCGTTTGGTGCGAGACAACGACCGGTTTCACTCGCCAACTGCAAGCAAAGGATCTCCATGACGCAGTTGCGAGCTTTTCTCTCGATCCTGCAGTTCCAGAGGACATCGCGCAGCATTTCGAAACGGTGAAGAACCTTTTCGTTTACTCGTGGTTTATTTACCGGTTCCAGCCGATCGCCGAGCTTCAGAGTCTGGCGTGTCTCGAATACGCATTACGGGACCGACTCGGGAACGAGATCCTAACGGGAAAGTTCAACGAGAAGAGACCGGGACTGCAGAAGCTGCTCCGGTATGCCATTGAAAATCAGCTGGTGAAAAACGAAGGGTTTGATCGCTGGGTTCGTTGTCAAGACCCGGGGTGGGATCTACTCGCGTCCCTTGAAAAGGCACTGCCGCGAATTAGGAATGATTATGCGCACGGCACCTACAACCTGGCCCCGACTGCGCTTGGCATTATCGAACTGGTTCACGAGATTATTAACCAGCTATTCCAATCATCGACGCCCAAACACTCCGGCCAGGGCAGATCTCTGTAGGGAAGAGGTAGCGGATTCGGGATTCGTCTTCGCCGAATCGAGTTCTGACAGTAGCAATCGACCACTCCAACTACAGTCCGATCCTGTCGAAGGAAATCACGAATCTCGATTGAGAATGTCGAGATAGCTTTCGTAGAGAAACAGGCGACCTCTTCGTTTTCCACTGGACTCCCGCAAGATGCCGGCTTTGATCATGCGATCCACGGCGGCGGACGCGGTTGGAAAGCTCACCTTCATCTCGCGTGCTGCGTTCCTGATCGAGAAGAGTGGATTGGCCTGCGCGTACCTGTAGACCAGGAGCGCAGAAGCTGCGCCGCGGCCGAAGCGCTCAATCTTTTCCTTGTCTAGGTTGAAGAGTTTGTCGATGTTGCCGGCAGTCCGAGCCGCCTGATTTGCGGTGTCCCGCACACCTTGTAAGAAGAAGTCCAGCCACGCCGTCCAGCCTTCGCTTTCTCGGGTTTCATTGAGCCGGTCGTAGTACAGGCGCCGATGCTTTTTGAAGAAGAGGCTTAGATAGAGAACGGGTTCGCGCAGAACCTCCTCCGCACAAAGCATGAAGGTGATGAGTAGCCTCCCAACCCTGCCATTGCCATCGAGGAAAGGATGGATCGATTCGAACTGCGCATGGACAAGGCCGGCCTTTATTAGCAGAGGTAATGTTGTGCCCTCTTGATGGATGAAAGCTTCCAGTTGGCCCATGCAGTCGGTCACATATTCGGGGGGAGGCGGAACATAGGCCGCGTTACCGGGCCGGCTGCCGCCGATCCAGTTCTGGCTCTTTCTGAACTGCCCCGGTTGTGCGTGACTGCCGCGCCCCTTCGCCAGGAGAACTTCATGAATCTCCCGGATGAGGCGAAGGGAGAGAGGAAATCCGTCCCTCATGCGCCTCAGACCATGATTCAGGGCCGCCACGTAGTTGGAGACTTCCTGTACATCGTCCAGCGGTACGCCAGGCGTCTCTGCGTTTTCGTAAAGCAACAGGTCGGAGAGCGAAGATTGCGTTCCTTCGATCTGCGACGAGAGGACCGCCTCCTTCCGAACGTAGGAGTAGAGAAAGAGCTTGAGGTCAGGGAGAGAGGAGGTCGTGCCATCAAGTCGGCCGATGGCCTGGTTCGCTTCGGCAAGGATGGCTTGAAGCGATGCCAGATCGAGTGACCGCGGGTTGGGGGGCAGGGGCGGTGGGACAAAGGCTCGGACTTTCTCGCCGGAGAGAGCCGAAGTCACATAACGGCTTCTGGCGGCGGTATTGGGGTGTTTAGGCATGTTTTCATTTGTCCGTCTACTATTAAAACATATGTCGCTTTACTTTAATAGGAAGCTCCGCTATTCAAGGGTGCCACAGAGGGCACTACCTAAAGATTTCCACCGATCCAAAACCTTGCAATTTTGAGATTGGTTGGCAGCATCGCGAGGTTCAGTCGGGAAACTAGCGAGAGGTTCCGTCGATGGAAGTTGCGATATTGATGAGATCGGCTATTGCATTCGCTGAATTGTTTTCCTGAATACTCGATTGAAACTCTCGTGAGCGACGTCCACGGATTCGTCTATGGAGTGACTCGTCGGGATTACGCGGACATCGACCTGATTTTCCCGCGCCAGCCGCAGACCGGCGATGATGCACGCCCCGAAGTAGATCAAGGAACGGTTCGGGCGAGGAATGGCGCCCGGCAGCCAGCCTAGCCGAGTCGCAATTGCATTCCATCGCGAAAATCATCGCCGTGCTGGAGCGCGCTCCACTGACCGTTCACTCCGAGCCGAGTTTCCGTGTGATCGCCGACCGCTGGCGGGATACGCCCCCAATCCGATCAAGCATAATCGCGCTATGACCGATCAACAGTTGCAACCCATTAACGTCCTCCCCGCGAAGCATTTCTTCCATGAAGCGGCTCATGCCCTCGCGCTTTATTCTCTTGGAGTGACGCCCGTCAGCATGTCCGTGACGATGGCCGACGATCCTCGCATGACGCATGACGCATGGAAGCGTTATGCCTCCAGAAACAGAGAGCTTTTCCCTTTGGGAATATGCGTTCTATAAGATGAGCGGTCCTGCGGCCCATATTTATCTGGGAAACTCAGACTTCAAAACCGATCGCAACATGTTTGTGAGCGACTTCACAAGTATTCTCAGAAATTTCCCTTTGCTGGCGACCAACCGCGATCAAGCAGCGCAGACGCTGATAGTATGCAGGCGCTTTCTTGAGGAGGACTGTCGAAATTGGGTTGAACAGCAGTATTGCAGCATCTCCGGTCTGGCGTCAGCACTCAAATTCTCTCTAGCGGGTGAGAATCGCTACGAACTCAAAGGGCAGACACTCCAGGATGCTCTCGATTCGTCTGAGGACATCCGCACCATTCAGGCTAAGAAGCATCGAACTCAGATTGAGAAGTCGTTTCTGGCTCTCTGGCGACCTATACCAGCCTTTAATCCAGTCAGAGCGCCGGACTGGGTGAAGTTCTACTGGGCTAACGCCAAGTCGTCTATCCCGAGGCCCTGAAGGCTCCGGATAAGTATGACATGCTGTCCAATTCTCGACGCCGCTCTGGCAAAATCCGCTGATGATTGTTTGCGCCGGAAGCGGACAGATACTTCGTGAGAGGTCTGGTCGAGCTTCCCCCACACGGCCTCATCTCGCGGTAGAACATTGTTTTTGAAATCCTGGGTCGTTCCTGTGCTCAAGGCCAATATCGAATCGATAAGTAACGCAACACTAGCGAGCTCCTGTTGACGCTCAATCCGCGATATATCTCGAACGATCTGTGCTTCGCGATGGCCACGCAGGAACCAAGATGTTGGATGCGCGCCATGTCTCACTGGCAAGCGGTGCGTTGCCTGTAATTCTTGGCTGATCTCCCCAGCAAGATGCCCACGGAGTTGAGCAAGGTCGTAACGCATCGTGAACAGCCGATCGAGTATCAATTCTGTTGGTGTTCGTTGCAGCAGACTGCGAGCCTCAGAGAACAGTCTTTGGAGGTGAGCTTCCTTTTCGATCATTGTTTGTGCGACCAAGTAGTCCACACCCTTTTGAAGTTCGACCATGCGTCGGGACAGATCTATGCCGGAAATGATGTGTGCGGCGGAAACAACGATGGCCGCAATCTCTGCGAGCCTTGGGACAACAGAAGAGCTCCCTTTTGCCTGCTCGATAATCCGCCCGGCCTTGTCTTGAATGAAGGGGAGGTACTTTCCCGATGGTGCGTGAACTGCTATTTCAGCATTGCCTTCGCGGCAAAGTTTCATCGCTCTCTCCGAGAAGCGGTAAACAACGTCTGAATCGGTCGTCGCTAACGTGAAGCCCTCGATGACGATATTCACGCCATCTCCGACAAGAAACGTGCTGAAGATTTCTTCACAATATCCTTTAACGGCGTCACCGACCAATGTCACCGAGAGAGTCGCGGCTGGATCGATTGAAAGAAGGGGCGATGCTGGCATTCGACGAAGCTGTTCGAGCGAGATTTGAGTCGGTCGAATGGATGTGGATTGTTGCGGCGTACGAAACCGCCGCAGGACGCTCGCGCGAGAACGGTAGCCGACGCAGACTGCGATAACAGTTGCACCGATGATCCCCGTAATTACTCGATAGTGAACCGGCCAGCCAACAATCATGTGCATGATTTCATTCACCATACCATCATCATTCATTATGGCCTTGGCGGACGGTAGATGCCTAAGCCGCGGAGCCCAAGCGAGCGTTTAGCTTGGCGCTCCGCGAGCTTACGAGGCCCCGAGCTACTCGAACTTCAGGTATCACCAAGGCGCCCTAGTCCTATCAATTGGACGTGGCGAGATCGTATGCTTATAAACTTTCCCCGGCTCTTCTTGCAACCAAAGGGACATATCGTTCGCCTGGCGATTTCCATGAAAGCAAGACCTCGAGCGGATCCTGCACGCCGATGAATTCTCGCGCAAGTCGAAGGCGATCCTGCACGACTTCTCGCTGTGACTCGGAAAGATTGCTAGCCCGCTCCTCAACTCCCTTAAGAAACTGCTCAATGCTCACGGCCTCCGCCCAGGCCTGAATGACCTGATTCAATTGCTCTCGGCTGTCGCTGATAGATTTTGCAATTTGCCTCTGGTCGTCCTCGCGGCGCCACCTCTGTTGCTGCGCTTCAGACTCCTGTCTTCTGAGCTCGGCCCGATGCTCCGCCTCCTCGATCTCTTTTTGGACGACTTTGGTGGAGCTCTTAATGGATTTCACAATCTTTGAAATGTCTTGAGTCAGCGTTCGTTTCACAGTTTCCTGAAATGATATGGACCACGAAACGTCTCGATGCGGCGAATAAACAACGAGCCGCAAACGGCCGCACGGAATGTTATTTGTTGTCGTCCACGTATGGTCCACATATTGGCGAGAAGCTTTGGGAGGTTTGTAATCCGATTCTCGTATGTACTTGCCGTTCACGTAGCGCATCAGGACTTCCTCAGTCATTTCAATCACGGCCAATCCGAAAGGAATGGCCCCGACGTAAACAACCGTGGGGCTGGAAGGCTGCCACAAACCGCGACTGTAGGCATTTTCGCGCTTTTTGATCTTCGGGATCGTTTCATGCTCATCCATGTGCGGGCGATGAGACAAGTCGTTGGCACAGGCAAAGCGCACGCGATGACCAGCTGATTCCAATGCGTTAAACAGGTCGTTCGCAAACGCAAGAGCCTTTTCGAGTCCTGCTGCCGATGCGGTTACGTCAACCAACTGCCGTTTGTACGGGCGAAGCAATTGGCAATCTTCAACCTTATAGCCCCTTTCATAATGCTGCTTCGCCCCTTGTACGAGACCGTGAATTCCAGTTACCAGGCGTCGCGTTCGTGTTTGCGCCGGCGCAGATGTTGCCGTGACGGCCCGGAATCGTGGTGCTGGGATATCACCATTTTGCGACCATACCAGTGGGTCGCCCGGTAAGGCTTCGGGCAATGGTGGTCGCGACGGCGCTTTCCCGAATTCGAGTTTGGCCCAATATCCCCTCTCTGGACGCGGAACGGCCAGGACCGAACAGACGCGGGCCATGTAGCTCCCGGAAACCGAAAACTTCTCGGCGACCTTTGTCATTGGCATCGACCAAATAAGTTCGTACAACTCTTCTCTTGCAATCATGTCCGTCTTTCTGGAGGTAGTGATCGGAGCATTCGATTAGATGTCTTTTGTCTCTGCCAGCTCTTCCATGCCTCGCGTCGGCAGTACGGCACCGCTTGAATTCCCGACCGTTGCGGTTCTCGACGACCACATTGTCCCCGCTCAGAGGATTGCCGAGTTTGCAGAATTCGAGCTCCGCGCTGACGAGCGGCCCCTGCAACCGGTGATGAGCCGGGTTGCAGCATGCCTTCCCAACGCATCCCGGCACCTTGCGGGACAAAATCCGGTGGTTGGGGGAATCATCCCGACGAACAGTTCCTACAACACATGCTCGGCAGGGCGCTGGCCGTCACCGCAGCGAAGCACTCCATAATCCTCTTTGCTGAACGCGCCATTCACACACAGCATTCGCGGCGGCCGATCATGACGCGTTCCATAAGGCTCGCCTTACTCACGGTTTTCATTCCATTGCCTCCTCTCGATTTGGGTTTGGAGTCGATTGTGCTGCCCGAGTCTGGGGCGACTTGAAAATTGCGCCCGTTCACGAGGGCCTCGGCCAACGTTCGGATGAGCGAGGTACCAGTCTTGAGCGGTGATTCTTCGTCGGGTGGCGGAAAGTGTTTGGGTATGTTTAGGAAAAGAACGCCTAGGCCGTCTTGCGAATGGACACAACTTTCGCCTTCTCAGTGCTCAATCCTGCATCCAGGTAATCTGCCCACCACTGCATGAGTTCTGTGCGCTGCGGAAGGTATTTCGCATAGTCGTAGCTGGCTGCCACTTTATTCTTCTTGGCGTGGCTGAGCTGTAGTTCGATATGCGCTTCTTCAAAGCCATTTTCATGCAGGATAGTGCTTGCTAGTCCTCTGAAGCCGTGACCGGTCATCACGCCCTTGTAGCCAATCTCATCGAGCGCTACCAGCAAGGTATTTTCGTTAAGGGTGCCGTTCTCTGTCTGCTTGTTCATGCCGGGGAAAACGAATGTCTTTTTTTCGGCAATGGCGCGTGAACACAATTCGCGAAGGATGGCCACAGCTTGACGCGGTAAGGGTACGATATGTGGTCTGTCCATTTTCATTCGCTCCTGGGTGATTACCCAGCGAGCATTGTCCAAATCGAATTCACTCAATGGTGCTTCCAGCAATTCACCTGTGCGCACAAACAGCATCGCCATCAGCTTTAGTGCGTCACGCCACACTTTGTGGCCAGGGAAGTCATCGATGGCCACGAGCAACTTTGGAAGCTGATTTGTTTCAACTCTCGCCCTGTGTTGCGTCTTTCGCGCTTTGAGAACATCGCAGGGCTTGAATGCGGCGGCGGGATTGCTGTCTGCTAGTTCGTTCGCAATGGCATAACGAAATATCTGGCTAATCGTTCCGTGTTGGCGTTGCGCAACATCCCGTGCCCCTTTGCCCTTGAATCGCCGGCCTTTGCCGGTTCCTTTTTCAATAGCGATGATCAAATTGCGGATGTCAGAAGGCTTGACCTCGTTGATGTGCTCGCGTCCGAAGACAGGAAACACGTCAGACTGCAGGCGCCGCAGAATATATGCTGCCGTTTCGCTGTCAACGCCTGATGCCCACCATTCATGCCATTTGAGGGCCACGGCTTTGAATGAGCGTTCGCCACAGGCCTCTTCAGCCTTCACTTGCTCCTGTACGGCCTTCACCTTCGCAGCATCCTTTTCGGCTTTGCGCTGCGCCATCGGGTCGTTGCCGTCCCTCAATTGAGCTCGGGCCGCCTGATGTGCAGTCCGAGCATCCGCAAGAGAAATGTCAGGATACTTTCCAAGAGGCATCGTTTTTTGTTTGCCGCCATACCGATAGTTCCACCGCCAGAGCTTGCTGCCGGCTGGTGGCACGAGCAGGTACAGGCCTCCCATGTCAGCAAGT
>Ga0181520_10001353_pt1 | contig 50029 bp, 36 predicted proteins | sample PEATcosm2014_Bin_29_FD_132451 | JGI IMG/M metagenome (GOLD analysis project Ga0181520, IMG submission 132451) | Peatland microbial communities from MTU Mesocosm Facility, Houghton, MI, USA - PEATcosm2014_Bin02_30_metaG | ecosystem: Environmental > Terrestrial > Soil > Wetlands > Peat | place... | reverse complement strand
TCACCGCGTCCGTCCCGCCAGAGACTTACTCCAAACGGCCCTATCGAAACCGCCCCGACCGAAGATGCCCGGCCCAATCCTGCCTCGTCTACCGGGGCGGTCCCGATAGGGTTCTAACGTTTCGAGATCGATTCCAGACGGTTTCCGAAAGAACGCCGGCCGGTCCAGGCCCATGTGCGGCATGGCACCCCACCCTTCGCCATAAAAAAGCGAAGGATGGGGGCACCCGGCAAGATCTGCTCCACGCCATGAGCCTTTCTGCACAGCATTGCGCTCAGTGATGAGCGAACCTAGGTATACCTAACGGGAAGCAGCTCGCCGCAGCCGGAATCCGTGTGCAGCTTAAGATTCATATTCCGGACAACATAAGGAGAATCGGATGAAATCCAGGAAGCTATGTGCTGTTGTCGTCGGATCGCTCGTTGTACTTGCAATGTCGCTGCCGGTCATGGCACAGGAAACCACGCAATCCACGACCACGACGCAGACTCGAGATCAGCCGCAAACCAAAACCACCCAGTCTGACAAAACCAAAACGAAGTACAATCGCCACCATCATGTGAAGGAAACGAAGGAAACGCAAAAGACGAAGACCAAAACGAACCCAGACTCGAAACAGCAGACGCAAACGACGACCACAACCACGGCTCCGCCGCAGTAATTACGGTAAGCCGGAACTACCCAACATCCTTCAGCGCTACAAAGAGATGGAGCGGGTCCGCAGGCGACCCCACAAAATCGAATTGCTCAAAATACCCGAGCGGCCGTTCCGCCCTGCCCGCCCAGTTGAGGAATTGCCGCTCAATAGCCTTCATTTGCTCCACTGCTTCTTCCATGCCCCGGGACGGTGGCCAGTGTCTTGCCACGCGCGTGTGTGAGCCACTGTGGCTCCGGGAACCGATGCTGTGAGGGGATGGCATATTCTGGATGTATCACCGGCAATGCGGAGATTACTCCCGGAAAGCCGCCTTGCGGAAGGTGCGGCGATGGTCGAGGGCAGGGAACAAGAGAACAAGGGCCCAAGAGACCAAGGGACCAAGCCAGCGAGGGAACAAGGGGGCGGCTTTCGACTGAGGCTCTTTGCGGGTGGGTACAGGAAAACCTGGTGGCCGCGGGGAGCTCGATTTGCTAGTCTTGGCAGAAGATGACCAAACAGTGTGGCGCTGCCGGAGTGGCTTTGCTTCTGCTTTGCATTGTTTCCCTGCCGGCGCAGAGAAAAGTTCCGCCGCAGGCGATCCGCTTTCAGGGCGTACCGGAATACACGCAGCAGGAGCTGCTGGCGGCCGCCGGTTTGAAGCCGGGCTCGCGCCTGCGCCCGGGCGAAGTGAAAGCTCACGCTGAACTGCTGAATGAAACGGGCCTCTTCAAGGAAGTCAAATCTGCATTCGACCGCAAGACACTGCTGTTCACATTGACGCCTTCGAGCCAGCTTTACCCGATGCACCTGGAGAATGTTCCCCTGACGCCGGGGAAAGAACTCGATGCCCGTCTCCACGAGCGGTTCCCGCTTTATCGCAGCCTGTTGCCGGGCAGCGGCTCGATGGTGGAGGGAATCTGCCGGGCATTGGAAGAGATGCTGGCGGCCAAAGGCGTGAAGGCAACGGTGAACGCCGCTCTGACCAGCGACCTGGGTCCGCAAAAGCTGACGGCTGTGAGCTTCACAGTGGTTTCGCCGGAGGTACACATCGGCCGCATCCAGCTTGCCGGTGTCTCGCCCGCGATGCAAGCCAAAGCCAGCCTTCTGGCCAGCGGACAAACCGGAAACAGCTTCGACACGGAGAACACAGGCGCCGGGCTTCAGCACGCTTTCGAGGACCTCTACCAGGATCAAGGCTATGCGGCTGTGCAGGTGGATGTTGCACAGGCCGACGCTCTCGTGGTCGCGGATCAGTCCGCCGGTCTTCCCACGGTCGATGTTCCCTTTACTGTGACGATCAAGGAGGGCGGAATCTACAAGCTCGGGAACATCGGGCTTGCGGCCGGCACGCTGGTGACGCGCGCGGATGTTGAAACGATGCTGGCCAAATACCCGGCGGGTTCCGGACGGCCGCTCGATCAATTTCTTCTGGGCGTCCGCGATGCTTACGATGCCCGCGGCTATCTGGATTGCTCCATCGTGAGCCATCCTTCGTTTAATGAGGCTGCGCGCATCGTGGATTACAGCCTGGAGATCGCTCCGGGGGGTCAGTACCGGCTGGCCTCGATCAAATTCGACGGAGCTCCCGCGGCGATGGCCGCGAAACTCGCGCTCGCCTGGAAGATGGCGCCCGGCGACGTGTTTGACGAGAGCCAGCTCGCAAACTTTGCGGCGCTGGCGCAAAAGAAAGACAAAGCCCTGGCGAAATGGATGCAAACCGTCATCACGACGTACGACTTCAAGGCCGACTCTGCCACGCACGAAGTAAACTGCGTCTTCCATTTCGCCAAGGCCGCTCAGGGGGCGCGGTAACTGGCTGAGCTTTATCAAAAGAAACGCGGACCCCCGCAGGTCCGCGTCAAAATGCCGAGGGGCAGCCCGCGATGCGGACTGCCCCTTTTTGATTGGATTGAGCCGCGGTTACTCGGCGGCTTCGACGGCCTTGGTCTGGGAGACGGTCCAGTCGGGCGCGCCGACCTTGAAGCGGGCGAAGCGGCGCACGGTGATGTTTTCGCCGAGCTTGCCGACCTTCTGCGCGATCAGCTCCCTGATGCTGATGGCCTGATCCTTGATGAAGGGCTGATCGAGGAGGCAAACCTCTTCATAGAACTTGGCCATCTTGCCGTCGACGATTTTTTCGATGACCGCGGGCGGCTTGCCGGTGGCGGCAGCCTGGGCGCGGAAGATGTCTTTCTCGCGCTCCAGATCCTGGGGCGTGACGTCTTCGGGCTTGATGTAACGGGGATCGCTGGCGGCGATGTGCATGGCGATGTCTTTGAGCAGCTCCTGGAAGTCCTCGGTGCGGGCCACAAAGTCGCTTTCGCAGTTGACTTCGATGAGCACGCCGAGCTTGCCGCCGGCGTGAATGTAGGGGTACACCGAGCCGTCGTTGGTGGTGCGCGAAGCCTTCTTCTGCGCGGAGGCCATGCCGCGCTTGCGCAGCACGACAAAGGCATCCTCCATGTTTCCCTTCGCCTCTTGCAACGCCTTAAGGCAATCGCCCATGGGGGCGCCGGACTTTTCGCGCAGCTCTTTTACCAGTTTGGCATCAATCTTCTCGGTCACAGTCATTCCTCGTCATTTCCTTTCTATGAAAGCCAATCCAAAAGTCCGACCCATCGCAGGTGTCAAAAGAAAAGCGTGGCACCTGAACCGGGCGGCCACGCTCGTCTCAGTTCGCGCACCTGCGGTGCGCGGGAAGGATTAAAGAGCGCCCTCTGCGGCTTCGGCCGGGTCAAGGGCAGCCACGGCTGCCGGGGCCTTGCGAATGCCGCCGCCCAGCGCCGCTTCAAGATCCACTTCCTCAACCAGCGCGGCTTCTTCGGCCACGGCTTCCGCCTCGACGGGCACAGGCATCTCTTCAGAAAAGGCCTTATCGCCCACCATGTTGACGCCCTCGGCGGCCGAGTCGGCGATTTTTGAGGTGAAGAGGCGAATGGCGCGCAGCGCGTCGTCGTTGCCAGGAATCACGTAGTCCACCACGGTGGGATCGCAGTTGGTGTCAACCACGGCGACCACGGGGATGCCGAGCTTGCGGGCTTCCTTGACGGCGATGGCCTCGTTGTTCGAGTCGACGATGAACAGCGCATCGGGCAGACGCTTCATGTTCTTGATGCCGGCCAGGTTGGCTTGCAGGTGCTTGCGCTCCCGCTCCAGCTTGATCACTTCCTTCTTGGTGAGCAGCTCGTAACGGCCGTCGGTGGCCATGTCGTCCAGTTCCTGAAGGCGCTTGACCGACTTCTGCACGGTAACCCAGTTGGTGAGCAGCCCGCCCAGCCAGCGCTGGTTGATGTAGGGCATGCTGGCGCGCGTGGCCTCTTCGGCCACTGCTTCCTGTGCCTGGCGCTTGGTGCCGACAAAGAGAATCGTCTTGCCGCCGGCGCACAACTCGGTAACAAATTTTGACGCATCCTTGAACAGCTTGAGCGTCTTCTGCAGGTCGATGATGTAGATCCCGTTGCGCTCGCCGAAGATGTATTCCTTCATCTTGGGATTCCAGCGCTTGGTCTGATGCCCGAAGTGAACACCCGCTTCGAGCAGCTCCTTCATTGTGATCGTGGCCAAAGGGCCTCCTTCTTGAGTTGCATCCGGGCCTGCGTTTCCGTTACCCGGATTGAAACCCGCTTGCGCGGGGGATTGAAAACCAGGGTTCAGGGTTCAGGGATCAGTAAAAAGCGAATCGCTGCCAACTGACCCCTGATCTCTGCAACCTGATCTCTTTGAAGCGCGTTAGCGCTTCGAGAACTGGAACCGCTTTCTGGCGCCCTTCTGTCCGTACTTTTTACGTTCTTTCTGGCGCGCGTCGCGGGTCATGAGCCCTTCAGCCTTGAGCAGCTTGCGCAACTCGGGGTTGAACTCCACCAGGGCGCGGGCAATGCCCAACTTGACGGCATCGGCCTGTGCGGCAACGCCGCCGCTCTTGACGGTGGTGACAACGTCAAAGGAGCCGGCCAGCTCGACCAAAGCCAGGCTGCGCTTGGCGGACATACGCTGCTGCTCGGTGACAAAGTACTCTTCAAAAGCTTTGCCGTTAACTTTCCACTCGCCCGTTCCGGGACGCAGGAAGACGCGGGCGATTGCCGACTTGCGCCGCCCCGTCCCGTAATACTGAACCAGATCTGCCATTCGTTTCCTCTTAGCTGCTAGCTGCTCTTACTTCACTTCCAGGGCCACCGGCTGCTGCGCCTGGTGGGGATGCTTGTCGCCGCGATAAACCTTGAGCTTGGTCGCCATCTGGCGGCCCATCTTGCTTTTGGGCAGCATGCCCTTGATGGCCTGCTCCAGAATCATCTCCGGCTTGCGGTTCAGAAGGCGGGTGTAAGACTCCTCGCGCAGGCCGCCGGGGAAACCGGTGTAGCGGCGATAGAGCTTGCTATCTGCCTTGAGGCCGGTGACCCGGATCTTCTCGGCGTTGATGACGATGACGTGGTCGCCCACGTCGATGTACGGCACGTACCGGGGATTGAGCTTGCCGCTCAGAATATCGGCAGCCTTGGTGGCCAGCCGCCCCAGCGTTTTGCCGCTGGCGTCCACTACAAACCATTTGCGGTCAATATCCTTACCGCTCGGAACAAAGGTACCCATCGGACTCCTACCCTCTTAACGCTCAAAAAACCCGCGCAAAACTCATGTGCCCACGCTCAAAAGCGCACGGGCTGAACTCTACCCACTGCCAAACAAATCTGTTCGGGTGAGGACTGCTTGGGTTGGCCCTTGAAGGGCTCTGGCCTGGCTGAACAGAATCGGCGTTCAGCGGCTTTTTACCTGTTCCAGCGGAGCCCGTTCAGGGGCATCCACCAGTCGAGTCCGGGTGCATACTCATCACCCCATCGACGAAAACCTGTCGCTGGGGGCCCCGTATACACAGACCCCAGGCGCAACACCGCGCAAGGTCTTCAGAATACCCGAATTGGGGGCTGGAGTCAACGAAAAGGGGGGTGGAATCAGGGACAAATGCAGTAAAGACGGGGTCGCCGCTGAGGGGCTGTGGAAATGTGGCGGAGTTGGGCGGATGGGGTGGATTGGTCTGGGATGCGCGCGAGCCACCCGATCAAACCGCGCTGTTGCTGACATCGTCCCTGCGGGACCCTTTCCTTTCTGGGCATTGGCTCCCCACGCTGAAGCGCGGGGTTAACGAACACTCCGCCTTCCGCGCGGGGGTAGCGGACTTCCGTGGAGTTCCAAATCCCGTAACGCTTCAAAGCTTTGAACGTTTACTGGCGACCGAGACTTCTCTTCAAGGGGTGGGCTTCGGTGTTGAAGATGACGGCGTCGAAGTTGAGGGTGTTTTCGGGGGCGAAGAGCAGGTAGAGGTACTTCAGGGCTTCGGCAAAGAAGAAGCTCTCCATGGAGTCAGCCTGGGCCTTGGTGCGGACGTCGGAGAGCTCGGTATAGGCCACGTCGGTGCGGCAGTACTTGACCAGCGAGTTGTAGTAGACGACGCCCATGGCCAGGTATTTGGGATCGTGGGTGTAGTGGTAAAGGTAGTAGGTGGACTCGATGATCTCGGGGCGGAGCGCATACTCCGGGGAGACGATTTTCATGGTGGAGTAGTCGAGGCGCTCAGGCTCGACGCCGGCGAGGGTCCACATTTTGAAGCTTGAGTCCTGAAGCTGGCTGGCGCGCTCGAGGTCGCCGCCGAGGGCGAGCATGGCGGGAAAGAAGGCATCGAGCGCGCCGTAAAAGGTGTGGGTGCGGACGCCGGTATTCATGTCGGCCTGGCCGTACCAGAGGCCGTCGGGCTCAAAGTCGGCGAGGTAGCGGTCGATGGCCTCCTCGCTGGTGCGCCACATCTGTTCGCAGTCCTTGTCGCCAAAGAGGATTGAGGCCTTCAGCAGGTACTCGTAATAGGAGTCGATGCCGCCTTGAATGCCGGCGGTTTTATCGGTCCATGCGCCGGTTTCGACGTTGATGGCGGAGCCGACCAGGCCGATGGACGAGCGGCGCTTGTAGAGCTCGACCACGGCGCGCTTGGCCTTGTCGTAGTAGACGGGTTTGCCGGTCAGCCGGGACAACATGCCGAACTCAAGCAGCAGGGTGCCTATTTCAGCTGGGTTGCTGATGTTGCCGCGCACGGCGCCGGTGCGCAGATTCACATACTCATAGGGCATGCCGGTGGGCGAGTCGAACATGGGCAACATGCGGCGCCCCAGCTCGTCGGCCAGCTCGAGCAGGCGCTTGTCTCCAGTGCCCTCGTAGCAGGAGATGAGCGCGCCGAGAAGGCGGATGGTGATTTCGAAGTCTTTGACGTAGATGTCCTGGTTGAGATTGAGCTGGGTGTCGATGAGCTGGCGGGCCTCGTCGGCCTGCGGGGTGAGGCCCATGAGGATGAGGGTGTCGAGGGCGTCGATGGGCGTCATGAGGAGGGAGTGGCCGGGGCCGTACCAGTCGAAAGGCTTCTTGGAGAGGGGCTTGAGCGAGTCGTGGCCCCAGGCGTATTGCTTGTAGCCGTTCCAGGCATACAGGGCCTGGGCGCGGACCTTTGCGGCCGCCTCGGCCTTTTGGGCATCGGTCATGGAAAAGGCAGGTTTGGTTGGCGGTGCGGGGGTCTGCGCGAAGGCAGGAGGGATGAGCAGGAGGACAGCCGGGAGAAGAAAGTTCAGGTTTTTCATCGCCTCCATTGTAGGACGGCGGCGGGGGAATTTTGATTTGTGACCATCGAGAGACCGGGAATCCGCCAGGAATGTCTCCGCTTCTACGCGGGGTCCGGATTTATCTCTTCGCGCCTCGCCTCTTCGGCTCTTTTCTTGTCTGCTTCTTCGAGCAACTCGCGTATGACCTGATCCAGGTCTTCCTTTTTGCGCGGGCTCACATCGAGAAAGCGCACCTCGATCGTCAAATCGTCGTGGAAGGCTTCGGTCACGCCGGGGAGCCGAAAGGGAAGGCCTTTCACCTGGAAATCCACCTCGACTCGCACCATAATGCTTCCCCGGTAGGGATGCAGGAGCCGGACGATGCAACCGTTTGAGCTGAGGTCGAGGACGTGGCCTCCGAACTGAATGTCCGCGGCAACCAGGCGCAGAACGGCAGGGGCATTCTCCAGGTCCAGGTCCTGAATCTTGTGGGCGTCCATCAGGGTGGGTCTTGGCCGGCGCGGCAGTGGCGGATTAAGCTGCTGAAACTCTTCCTCGACGGACACGGGAACTTCGGGCTGCGCTGCTTGCGGAACGGCCAGCGGCGGGTGCTCCAGCGAGACAATCATGCTCTCCGCATGGGCCGCGAGCGCCGCCTTCACCACCTCGGAAGCGCTCTTGTCGAGCAGGCAGGTCAGCAGGCCGGCAAGCTGATTCTTCGATCGGCCGGTCGGATGGATAAACTGGATGCCCACCAGGTGGTCCCGCCTGACCCACTGGGTAACGCCCCAAATGCTCAGGATGATGCCCTGGATCGGCACCATCAACTTGACCTGCGCCAGTGCGCCCGGCTTGAAGATTTCACGGGTCTCAACGCAACAGCCCGTCAGGCTGAGGTCGATGACTTCGCAGGTCATGCGCAGCCCGGAGTTCGACAGAGTCCCGGGAGCACGATTCATGTCAAAGCGGTCGGCGGCGCGCCGATCCCGGCCGCTGCTCTTGACGCCGGCGTCTGGCGGGCGTCCACCGTCAATCATTTCGGCCGTTGCCATACATTGCTCGACTGATGGGATGATCGATACCTCTCCACTTCATCCTTCGGCCAACATTGCGTTGACATGAGGGCGGAAGCGCGGAAACTGCGGACGAAGGGGTTTCAGGGTGTCCGGAATAAGGAGGGGGCACCCGGGTTTTTGAATTTCTTTTCGTGCGCAAACAAGACCGGGCGCGATGGTGGTTGCCATCGCGCCCGCTCTTTGTTTTTCTCGCGCTGCCTGTTTTTTGCGGCGCTTGTTTTAGCGCGGGTGGTTACGCGGCGTTTTCGTTGACCGCGGTGACGCGGAAGCGCTTCATCTGGATCGAGAGGGTTTTCTCAATCTTGCGCAGGTCGCCGCGCTCGGCGGGACCGGCAAACGTGGAAGCGACGCCACGGGCGGAGGCGCGGCCGGTGCGGCCCACGCGATGAACAAAGTCTTCAGCCACCTTGGGCAGGTCAAAGTTGATGACGTGCGCCACGTTGGCTACATCGATGCCGCGGGCGGCCACGTCGGTTGCGACCAGGATGCGGTGACGGCCTTCAGAGAAGCTGCGCAGGGCGGCGTTGCGCTGCGACTGCGAGCGGTCACCGTGAATCTGCGTAGCCGACCAGCCGGAGCGGGTAAGGCGGCGCGCCACCCGGTCAGCGCCGTGCTTGGTGCGGACGAAGACCAGGAAGCTGCCCTGTTCCGCGCCGAGCAGGTGCTCGAGCAGCTCCTGCTTTTTGTCGGGAGCGACCTCGAAGGTGCGCAGCTCGACGTTTTCAGCGGGCTTGAGCACAGAACCGACCTCGATGCGCACCGGGCTGTTGAGATACTTGCGCGCCACTTCCTTGACCGGTCCTTCAAGCGTGGCCGAGTAGCAGAGGGTTTGACGCACGGTGGGCAGCGTGGCCGCGATGCGCGCGATGGCGGGCTGAAAGCCCATGTCGAGCATGCGGTCGACTTCGTCGAGGACCAGGATCTTGACCTGGTCGAGACGAACCAGGCGGCGCTTGAGGTAGTCCTCAAGGCGGCCGGGGGTGGCGACGATAAGGCGCGCACCGCGGCGAATGGCGTCGAGCTGCGAACCTTCATGCATTCCGCCCACCACCAGGGCCACATCCTGCGCGGAACTGGAGCGGACGGCCCTGAATGCCTGTTCCACCTGCATGGCCAGCTCGCGCGTGGGCAGCAGAATGAGGGCGTGGGCCGCGGGTCCGCGGGCAGCCGAGCTTTGGAGCATTTCCACGATGGGGATGAGGAAGCTCAGCGTCTTGCCGGTTCCCGTTTGCGCGGTGGCCAGCACGTCGCGGCCTTCCAGAGCCGGAGGAATGGCCGCGGCCTGCACCGGGGTTGGGGTTTCAAACTTGTTGGCGTTGAGCCGCGCCATGAGCGCGGCGGAGAGATTGAATTCAGAAAACTTGGTAATCAAAATTTACTTTCTGGATTCCGGTAGCCCCTTTTCCTGGGGCTTGACGACGGAACCGGACCTGGAGGCGCGCGCACACGTAGGGCGCAGGCCTGCTAAAGGACTATGCGTAGGGGAGAACCGAAAGTCGTTTTAAGAGACTGACCGGCGAACGTTCAAAGGGAAGGTTCGCGGCCCGGAGCTGCCACACGCTACTCGATCGCCGGACGGCACATTGACGGCCGGCACCACACTCCCGCATCGAGCGGGCTTCAGAATGCCGGCCCGTTGCGCGGGCAGACAAGCGGGCTCACAAAGAGACCCAGGGTGGTTACGCTGTAGGGGCTTGGGGAAATCTGTAAAAGGCAGGCTGCCCATGCGGGGCAGAATACCGCTCACGGCCAAATCACTGAGCGCAAGTACAGTGTACCACGATTTTCGCTTTTCACTCGCCCAGGCTGCCCATGCGGGCGTCGGGAAGGCCCTGGCGGCGTTTGATTTCAAGCAGTTCGCCGATCTTGCCGGCGGGAATAAAGGCCAGGGGTTTGCCGATGTGCTGCGCAATGAGAAAAGTTTTGCAGTAGGTCTCGAAGGTCTCGACCAGCCATTCGGCGTGGGAGACGGTGTCTGCCCAGCAAACGATGCCATGGTTCGAGAGCAGGATGGTGTTGTGGTCGCGGACGAAGGGGCGGACGGTCTCAGCGAAGGCCTGAGTGCCCGGGGTTTCATAGGGCGCGATGGCGGCGGGGCCGATCGAGGTTTCGTATTCCGAGATGAGGCCGATGGGGGGCAGGGAGCCGGTCATGGCGAAAGCGGTGGCGTGGGGCGGATGGCAGTGGACGACCGCGCGCGCCTGCGGGTTGGAGCGGTAGATCTCGAGGTGCAGAAGCAGTTCGCTGGTGCGCAGGCGTTCGCCGGCGAGGATTTTGCCGTCGAGATCAGAGAGGCAGATGTCGGCCGGCTCCATGTCGCGCTTGCTCATCATGGTGGGGGTGCAGAGCAGAAAGCCTTCGCCAAGACGGACGCTGATGTTGCCTCCGTTGCCGTCGACGTACTGGCGCTCCCACAGCTTGCGGCCGATGGCGATGATTTCGATGCGCAGAGCGTGGGCCTCGGGTGAGCTGGCGGCGGCCAGGGGCGAGACTGCGTCCTGTGCAGGCTGCGAGAGCTCGCTTTCCTGCTCCGATGGGGGTATCAGAGTCTGCTCCATGGCTGTCCTCACGCGTGGAATGGTCAGGCCGAGCGCGCCGCGCAGGGCGCACCCGTTCCTCTTCTATTTTTGCCCGGCGTGTGAACCCAGGCTCGTGATATCGATCACAACAGGGGCCCAGGGTTGCTTACACCACTGGGGCCATCGACCCCAGCGGCGTGAACAAGCCTTAGTCGCCCGGGACGAGCCTGCGCTGGAGGTCTTCCAGCGTCTGCCCCTTGGTCTCCGGATAGAAGAGGAGCACGACCACGAATTGAACCACGGTCATGATGGCGAAGAAGGCGAAGGGAGTTTCGGTGTGGAAGTAATGCACGACCACGGGAAACTCGAGAGCGATGGCGGCGTTCATGAACCAGTGGCTGGCAGAGCCCACGCCCTGTCCCTTGGAGCGAACGGAGGTGGGAAAGACTTCGCCGATGTAAACCCAGATGACCGCCCCCTGCGAGACGGAGAAGAAGGCAATGTAGGTGACCAGGATTCCCAGCAGCGCGTTTTGGTGGGAGTGTGTATAGAAGACCCAGACGACACCGGAGAGGCAGATGGAACATCCGGCGGCGCCGATGAGGAGCAGGGTTTTTCGGCCCAGCTTGTCAATCAGCGACATGCCGATCAGCGCGAAGGTGAAGTTGGTGGCGCCGATGGCGATGGCCTGCTGGTCACTGGAGATCTGGCTGAAGCCGGCGGCGGCAAAGATGTTGTTGAGGTAGTAAAGAATGGCGTTGATGCCGGCGAGCTGGTTGAAGGCGCCGATGGAGATGGCGAGAAAGAGGGGGTAGCGGTACTTCCAGCGGAAGACCGGCTCGTGGGCGGATGCGTGCTCCTGCTGGAGGGCGCTGCGAATGTCGGCCAACTCGGCCTCGGGGTTCTCTTCGCCCATTAGCTTGAGCACGGCCAGGGCATCGTCGATTTTGTTTCTTGAGGCCGACCAGCGCGGACTGCGGGGAATGCCAAACAGCAGCGCCAGAAAGACCACTGCGGGAATTCCGGCGATGCCGACCTGCCAGCGCCACTCTGTTGCGCCCAGATGCATGGTGCGGATGACGTAGTTGGAGGTGTAGGCGACCATGATGCCGAAGACCACGTTGATCTGAAAGGCGCAGACCAGACGGCCGCGCCACTTGGCCGGCGCCAGTTCGGCGATATAGACCGGGCCGAGGACCGACGATGCGCCGATGCCGAGTCCGCCGACGAAGCGAAAAATCATGAAGGAGGGCCAACTCCATGCGAGGCCGCAGCCGATGGCGGAGACGACGTAGAGGATAGCGGTGATGCGGAGGGTTTCGCGGCTTCCCAGCCTCTGGCCTACGGAGCCGGCGCCGAGGGCGCCGATGACCGTGCCGACGAGGCCAATGGCCACCGTGAGTCCCTTGTTCTGCGGACTGAGGCCGTAAAGGCGCACAAGGGCATCGATGGCGCCGGCGATCACGACGGTGTCGAATCCGAACAGCAGCCCGCCAAGAGCGCCGGTCAGGGTGGCTTTCATCAGGTTGGTGTTTGGGCGCATGCTTTCCGTTTCCTCGAATTCCCAAACCATCCTACACGGCCCGCGGAGGCAAGGGACATTACGGCGCGCGCGCCAATGGCGTGCGGTCTTGCTTAGCGGGCGCCGGGTTCGCGGGGCAAGACGACGAGAATGCGGCAACGGTGCTTGCCGGCCGCGCCCCAGGCCAGGGGCATGTCGGTCTCAAGGCAGGCGCAATCGCCGGTCTCCAGCACTTCCTGCAGGCCGCCGGCATCCAATTGCAGCCGGCCTTCGAGCACATACAGCACGCCGCAGGCCTGGCGCAGGAAATCCGCGGGGGACGTGGCTCCGCCGGGAGCGAGTTCGACCAGATGCGCGAGCAGGCGGGGAGCCTCGGAGGCGGCGTTGAGCGGGGTCACCTTGAATGGCTCCGGACCACGGCCATTGCCCATGAAGTGGGCCTTGCGGGTGATGGAGAGCGTGTGGCGCGCCGGCTCAGAGAAAAAGTAGCTCATGCCCACGCCGTAGACGCGGCTGATGGTGGCCAGGGTGGCCAGCGTGGGAGTCATGCGGTCGGTCTCAAGCTTGGAGAGCAGCGCGGTGGAGAGGCCGGTTTCAGCAGCCAGTTGCGAAAGCGTGAGGCGCTTCTGGGTGCGCAGCGCACGCAGCTTGAGGCCGATGCAATAGGGTTCCAGGGACCATTGAGCGTAGGCAGCAGTTTTGGACATGCGAGCTCCTTTCGTGCAAAAGCTGACCGCAGGTTCGAGTGGACTGTGAACGATTGTGGCAGGGAGCGTGGCGGGAATTCCGGAAGTTTTTCTGAGGTTTTCTTGAGAATTCAGGAGGGAGGAATGCCGGCAAGGAGCGGGGAATCCCATTGTCCGATGGCGAGGAGGCAATCCGTCATTGGAGAGGTACAACGGAGCATGCGGTCTCAGCTAAAATTGGGGGGCAGGAGACAAACCCTGCCGAATGAAGATGAAGGGTGTTTCCCCCATGATTGGATTGACGGTCCGCATTGCAATGCTGCATCGCAGCACCCGCCTGATGCTGGTTTCAGTCCTGGGCGCGGGCATGGCCTGTGCCGCGCAAGGCAAGCCTGGCGCCAACCCCGCGCCCGACGTGCTGGTGCTGAGCAACGGAGACGCGCTGCACGGCAAATTCGTGAGCGAGGAAGCGGGAAAAGTGACTTTTCACAGCGACCCGCTCGGAGACATTTCGCTTGGTTGGGACAAGATCAAGGAACTGCATACGAGCGGGAAGTTCGCGGTGTTTGACGACAAGACGAAGCCGCTGGGCAAAAAGGCCGCAAAGCAACTGGCGGTGGGAACTCTGGAGGTGATGAACCAGACGCTGACCGTGCACAAGGAAAACGCCGCGGCGGAGACGCCGATTCCCGTCAAGGATGCGCAATTTGTTATGGACCAGTCATCGCTCGACAAGCAGTTGAATCACGCCCCTGGCTTCTTCCAGGGCTGGAACGGCGCAGCGACCGCCGGAGCGACGCTGGTGACGGCGACCGAGAACCAGTACACGGTTTCGGGAGCCGTCGGCCTCGTGCGAGCCGTGCCCACCGTGAGCTGGCTGAGCCCTCGGGACCGCACTTCAGTGGACTTCAGCGGCTCGTTTGGGAAGATTACGGAGCCCGGCTACACGTCGGGAAGCACAACGGTTGCGCCGGTGATGACGAAGTCGGCGATCCTGCATGTGGACGCGGAGCGGGACCAGTATGTATCGCCGCGATTCTTTGCGCTGGGGCAGACGGCCTTTGACCACAATTACAGCCAGGACCTGAACCTGCAGCAGATTTACGGCGGCGGATTCGGATGGACGATGCTGAAGACCGCGAAACAGGAAGCGGACCTGAAGGGAACAGTCCAGTACGAGAAACAACAGTTCATTGCCGGCGGGGCCAGCGGGAACATGAACCTGGTCGGGTCGACATTTGCAGCCTCGTACGTTCTGCACCTCAAGCTGCTCACCTACAACCAGAATGTCTCGTTTCTTCCTGCTTACAACGATCCGCGCGCCTTCTCCACCGCCGAGAACAACATCCTGGCGTTTCCGGCTTACAAACGTCTGAGCTTCTCGCTGGGCACGATGGACAGCTATCTGAACGAGACTCCAGTGACGCTGCCGCCGACCAGGCTGAACTCGTTCCAGTTCACGATGGGTCTGACGTACGCCTTCAAATCGAGGTACTGATTCCGCGGTGCGGGGTCAAATGATCGGTTTCGGACCGGTTTTGCCCAGGTCAGGATGTCGCCTGATTGGCGGCGCGAAGGCCGGCTGAGCCAAATCCGGCCTGGAACAGACTCAAGCCGCTAAGATTGTTTGAGATGCGGCGAAGGCTATTTGTTTACTCATATGGTACTAAGTAACCACTTTCCATTACTAAAAGGCCAGGAATCTTCGCGTTTGCGGCATTGCTCAGTGCCGATTCGGCGGATAATCAAAATACCAAAAAGCTCATTTGAACCGTAGAAGTTCAAAGGGCCCGCTGCATGTCTTTTTCCCCGGAGAGTACCACTGCCAGGACTGGTCTGCCTGGCAAGCCGCGACCATTTGCCAGGCGGCGAGTGGCGCAAGCTCGGCTTCCTGGTTCGCCGGCAGGCCGAAGAATTGCGTTGGATCGGATGCATCAGAGTATCTCGACAAGACCCGGCTCTGAGACATCGGGCTTCTCGTTCGCTGGTTTCCACCTGGAGACAGACGGTACGCTGCTGCGCGGGAAGACGCCGGTTCACCTGCCCCCGAAAGAACTGGCGGCGCTGCGGCTGCTGCTGGCGCATGCGGGCCGGATTGTGACGCCTCTGGAGTTGCGGCAGGCGCTTTGGGGCGATGTCCATGTGACGGCCGACAGCGTGTCCAAGTGCGTTTCGTCGCTGCGGGCGCGGCTGGAGCCGCATGAATGCATTCAGACGATCTACAAGCGCGGATACCGCTTTACGGCCGAGGTGCGATCGGAAGGGACCGGGCCGGACGGGTCAGGACCTGAACGGAAAAGACCGCGGCTGGCGATTTTGCCGTTTGCGACCAGATTCGGCGTTCCCGAATATGTTGGCACCGAGATAGCCGAGGAGACCATGGCGCGGCTCAGCAGTGCGCAGCCCGCGCTGGTTTCAGTGCTGGCCCAGGACTCAGTGTTTACGCTGGCGGGACGCGGCATGACGGCGCTCGAGACCGGCGAGGCGCTGGGAGGCGACCTGGTGCTGGCCGGCACGGTGAGCGCGCTGCCGATGCACTACCGTGTGCGTGCCGAAATGATCAGCGTGGAAGACGGGACCCAGGTCTGGGTAGAAGATCTGCTGGTGGAGCGAGGCCGGACGGCGGGATTGGAATCGGAGCTGGTGAGCCGGGTGAACTTCCGGCTGGGCTCAACCGATCCGGGCCAACGCCTGACCGAGAACGCGTCCCAGGCCGTGGCGGCGAGCGGGCTGTCGATCGCCGCGGTCGCCGAGGACGGGCCGGACAGCGGCCACGATCAGCGGTCAGCTTACGAGATATACCAGAGGGCGCGCCATGAATGGCAGACGATGCAGCGCCACCGGATGCAGGATGGACTGCAACATCTGCTGCGGGCCACCGAATTCGATCCGTCGCTGGCGGGCGCACGGGTTGACCTGGTGAACTTATGCGTGACGCAAAGCTTCTACGGGTTCATGTCGCCCACGGTGGCGGCAGACATGGTTCGCCGCGCTGCCGAGGCGAGCCCTGACATAACTGCTCGGATCCCGGCGATCCTGCCCGCGCTGGGGTGGGTCCGGTATCACGTGGACCGCGATTTGCCGGCTGCGTTGTGGGCTTTCGAGCGCGCCGCCCATCTGCCCCACGAGCCCTGGATCACGCGGGCGCGTTCCATGTTCCTCTTGAGCCGGCATCGCTTTGGCGAGGCGGCCGAGCTTCTGCGGGGCGCGATTCAGCAAGATCCTTATTCCCCGTGGCTGCAGGCCCGGCTGGGATGGACGCTCCACTTGGCTGGGGAACGGGACGAGAGCGTCGAGCAGATCGAGCGCGCCTTGAGGCTGTTTCCCGACCATGAAGGCGCGCGGCTTTACGGGACGGTGATTCTGGCCTACAACGGGCAGCCTGAGCGGGCCACGGAGCTGTCCCACGCACTCACGGAGCAGGTGCCGTACTTCGATTTGGCCACAGCCGTTCATGCATACGCACTGGCCTGCGCGGGACAAGACGCCGAGGCGCGCGCCATTCTGGAACGGCTGCAATGGCTGGGCCGGGAGCGCTTCCTTTTGAGAGCGTTCTCACCGGCCGCTTATGTAGCGCTGGGCGAGCCGGATGCGGCTCTGGCCGAGCTGCGCACCTCGAACGAAAATCGCTGCCCGTGGTTTTTTCAGATGCTGGCCGATCCGCGGCTGAAGCCCCTTGAAGGCCGGCCGGAGTTCGAGCAATTGAAGGCAATTGCTGCCCTCATGGAAGGTGAAGCTGACCGGCAGGCGGAAGCGGCTTCCTGAGCGGCTGACCCACAAAACCACCGGAACCGATTCCATGTTTGGGCTGACGCGCGGCGGGAGTGCGCCGGTATTGCCTGCCCAGCCGATCTGGTATGCCATCGAACTGCGGCAATCTGGTTTGCGCGGTGTGAGTTGAATCACACTGCCGGGCGGGTTATTGGGCGTAAACTGCCGTTCGAAGTTTCAAAACAGAACTATGCCAGTTGAAGAGAACCTTTGCACGGTGAGCTACGCGCGCGGCCCGAGCCGTCCGCTGCTGGAGCTGACGATTGGTGATTTGCTCAGCCGCACCGCGGATCGCTACGGGGAACGGCTGGCGGTGGCGAGCTGCCACCAGCAAAAACGGCTGACGTGGGCGGAGCTGAGCGCGGAGGCCGATCGCGTGGCGCGTGGATTGTGGGCGCTGGGAATTCGCCGGGGCGACCGCGTTGGGCTGTGGTCAACCAACTGCATTGAGTGGATCATGATGCACATGGGCTGCGCGCGGGCGGGTGCGGCGCTGGTGAACGTGAACCCGGCTTACCGCTCGCACGAGTTGCAATTCACGCTGACACGCTCGCGGATGAAGGCGCTTTTCCTGTGGCGCAAGGACAGGCACGCGGACTACGAAGAGATACTGGGCCGGGCGCGCCACGGGCTCGATCTTCAACTGGAACATACGGTTTATTTCGACTCGCCGGAATGGAGCCAACTGCTGGATGCCGAGGGGCGGCTCCCCGACCACGTGGCCGTGGACGACGTGGCCAACATCCAGTACACCAGCGGAACAACCGGATTGCCGAAGGGCGTGCTGCTGACCCATCACAACGTGGTCAACAACGGACAGTTTCTGGCCCAGGGATTTCACTACACGGAGCAGGACAAGATTGTGGTCCCGGTGCCGCTGTTCCACTGCTATGGATGCGTAATCGGGACGATGAGCGCGGTGAACTCGGGCGCGGCGATTGTGTTGGCGAACTGGACCTTCGACGCGCGGGCGACATTGAAGGCGGTACACGAGGAGCGGGCGACCAGTGTCTACGGGGTCCCAGCCATGTATGTGGCGGAGATGGCGTTGCCCGACTTCAAGAGCTACGACCTGACCAGCCTGCGGACGGGAATGATGAGCGGGGCCCCTTGCCCGGTGGAGCTGATGAAGCGGGTGCTCGAGGAGATGCATTGCGGCGAACTGGTGATCGCCTACGGGCAGACGGAAACTTCGCCGGTGGTGACCATGAGCGACGCGGCGGACTCGATCGAGATTCGGGTGAAGACGGTGGGTCGTGCGATGCCGCAGACCGAGATTCAAATCGTGTCGAGAGGCACAGGCGAAGCTCTGCCCTATGGCCAGCAGGGCGAAGTGTGCGCGCGCGGCTACGCGGTGATGAAAGGCTATGACGGCGACGCCGAGGGCACGTCGCTGGTGATCGGGGAAGACGGCTGGCTGCATACCGGTGACCTGGGCGTGATGCGCGAGGATGGATGCATTCACCTGACCGGCCGTTCGCGGGACGTAATCATTCGCGGCGGCGAAAATATCTATCCACGCGAAGTGGAGGAGTTCCTTTACACGCATCCGAAGGTGGACGAGGTGCAGGTGGTGGGGATTCCCAATGCGCGGCTGGGCGAGATTGTGGTGGCGTGGGTGCGGCTGCGGCCGGGCATCGACGCCAGCGAAGAAGAGATTCGCGATTTCTGCCAAGGGCAGATTGCCTACTACAAGGTTCCCGAGCACATCCGTTTTGTGGATGCGTTTCCGGCGACGCTATCGGGCAAGATTCAGAAGTACAAAATGCGCGAATTCGAGATTGAGGCGCGCGGGCTTGAGGCTGTGGCGAGCGCGGCCACGGCTTGAAGCTCTCTGCGTGCTTCTGAGTCCGAGGGACGAGGACCGGGATTTGTGCTCTCCCACCCATGAAACGACGGGACAGTTCCATGGATGGGGCGCAGCAGCGAAACTGTGCCTACAGTTGAGGAGCGGCGGGCGGAGCGGCGGGCGCGCCACGCTTGGCGACGAAATCCGTAGAACCGCGGTCGCCCATCTGGCGCGTGAACTTGATGGTGTCGCCGTCGGCCTTGCCCGTGTAGGAAATCGTGCGTTCGTCGCCGTTGAAGTTCATCACCTGGTCAAAGGAAATGTTGTCCCCATCGACTTTGCCATTGGTGATATCCATATCTCCGCGCCGGGTGGTGATTGTGCCGGTGAGGGTTGAGCCGTCGACATGGAAGTCGAAGATGAGGGTTTGCGTGCCTCTCGGCGTGGTGACGTCTGCGGACCACTTGCCGTTGAAGTCGGCAGCCAGTGCGCTGACGGAGCCCAGCGCGAGAAATAGAACTGCGAGCCCGAGTTTCTTGAACATGCGAAATCCTCCCACAGATCGATGAACGATCCCGGCGCGGAATTGCGAGAGCGGTTTCAGGATAGGTATGCCCGATTGTGTTTCGTGCCAGGTCGCCCCTCCTTGGGGTCGGGTCGACTTGAGTGCAATGCCTCCGGGAAAAGCAATCCTGAAACCGCTATAACCCCGCGCCTGTTGGAAGAGACGGGGAGGAATGGGAATAAGACCAAGAAATTTGAGCAGCCACGCCGACGCCGGCGGAATGGGCGCTACTTGCCGGCGCCGGTGCGGTGGATGTGCTCGATCTGCTTGCCGTAGCGGCCGAGGAGGGCGTTCCAGCGGACGATAGCGATCTCTTCAAGCATCTTGATGCCGTCCTTGAGGTAGCTCATGCGGGTGCGCTCGTCGTGGGCCCAGCTTACGGGGACCTCCTGGATGCGATAGCCGCGCTTGAGGGCGATGAAGAGGATTTCAGGATCGAAACCCCAGCGCTCGATGGTCTGCAACTGGAAGACGGTTTGCGCGGCGGCGCGGGTAAAGGCCTTGAAGCCGCACTGGGTATCGGCAAATTTGAGACCCATCACCATGCGGGTGACCTGGTTGAAGCAGCGGCCGAAGAACTGGCGGTAAAAGGGCTGGCGATGGGTCTGGCGGCTGCTCGCAAGCCAGCGGGAGCCGATGGCGATGTCGGCGCCGCCGGCGATGGCGGCGAAGAGGGCTTCGGCTTCATCCATGGGGGCCGAGAGGTCGGCATCGGTAAAAAGGACGACTTCTCCCAGAGCCTGCAGAATGCCGGAGCGGACGCTGTAGCCTTTGCCGCGGTTGCCGGGGTTCTGAAGGAGCCGCACTTCAGGAGCACCGGCTGCAATGGCGCGCACCACCTCGGCGGTCGCGTCGGTTGAGCCGTCGTCGACCACAACAATCTCGGCGGACCAGCCGCGCTGGCGGACACATTCAATGACCGACTGCAGTGTGGCCGGAATGCGGTTGGCCTCGTTGTAGGCCGGGATGACGATGCTGTAATAAGGGAAAATCATCGCGCCCTGAAGCCCCCAGGTTGACATAGGCGAGCCTGCGCCAGCCTTGTCTTCCGAAGGAGTCTCAGAAAATGATACTTCATGGGACGGCAGAGGCCGGGGCGGACCGTCTGGGGAGGGATCAAAGGCCAAATTGCTGATCCGCAACGCTTAATTCTAAAAAGAGGCTTGCTTTTTCCACGCGTTCCCGTAGAAAATCCGTTTATGCTGAGAGGGGAGGCCAAACGCACATGACAAAGGCAGACCTGGTGGAAAAGGTGACCGGATTGGGTGACCTGACGCGCCGCGATGGCGAGGTCATCGTTGAGACTATTTTCGGTTCCGTGATCGGAGCCTTGCAGAGCGGCGACAAAATTGAGATTCGCGGCTTTGGGTCGTTCCGCATCCGCCAGCGCAACTCCCGCATCGGCCGCAACCCGAAGACGGGAGAGCGCGTGGATGTTCCGGCCAAGCGCGTGCCCTACTTCAAGCCCTCCAAAGAGCTTCGCGACCTGGTGAACCCGGGTGAGGCCTCCAGCGCCGCCTAAGCACTCATTCATTCGAGAGAGAATGCCGCCCTTGTCTCAGTGGGCTTGAGATGGGGCGGCATTTTTTGCATGGCGAGAACGCAGCCAGGTAAATCAGGGCTTGATGCCAATGACCGCCATCATGCGGCCGGCGTGCCCTTTTGAGGCGCGGTGAGAAAAAAACAGCTCTGGATGGCAGTGGGTGCATCCGCCCACCACCTGGATGGCGCGAGGATTGAGCCCTGCGGCGAGCAACTGGCGGCGGTTGGCCTCAACCAGGTCAAGGTGCAGGCTGGGACCTATGGGCGAGTGGCCGGGGGCGCGTTGGGTGAGGAAGAGCATGGGATATTTGCTGCGCACCTCGTCGGTGGAGTAGACCTCGCGAAACAGATCGCGGGCATAAAGGAACTGGGACTCGAACTCGGAGAAAACCTCTTCGCCGACGCCGTAGCAGCAGGCGCCGATGCCGGGACCGATGGCGGCGATCAGGTCCTCGGGCCGGGAACCGAATTCGAGCCGCATGCGTCCGACGCCGCACTCGACAATGCGCTTCACGGTTCCGCGCCAGCCGGCGTGGAAGGCTCCGGCGGCGCGGCGCCTGCGGTCGGCGACCAACACCGGGATGCAATCGGCGGTCTGGATGGCGAGCAGGAAACCGGACTCGGCCGTCAACTGGCCGTCGCCCTTCGAGGGACGCTCGCGGGGCGCGTCGGTGGCCATCGAGCAGTGCACCAGGCTCGAATGAATCTGGCGAACGGCGACCAGCGGTATAGCTGGGTTGCCGGTGATGGCTTCGGACAGCAGGCCGCGGTTGCGGATGACGGCTTCTCTGCTGTCGGCGCCGGTAAAACCCAGATTCAGTTCGCCGGGGGCGCTCTCGGCGCAGTAAGCGCGGCTCACGCCGCCCATCCGGGTGCTGAAGCCATGCCAGAGCCACGGGTATCGCTCCCATCCCGGCACAGCGAGCCACTGAACGCCGTTGGCGGCGATGCGGGGCGCGGGCGCAGGACGCGACAGCTCCTCTGAGCCGGCGCGGTCAAGCCGGTTGGCGCGAGCGCGCGCCAGTGCGCCGGAGCCGGATTTGGCGCGCAGGCTGCGCACCAGGCCGGCTTGCTCAAAAAGCGCGTCGATCGATTTGAGATCCGCATCAGCGCCTTGTTTCTTCGCTTGGGTCACGGGACCCTACTCTGCCGGTTTCCAGCGGAGGATAGGCTTGCGGGCGGCCTGCACTTCATCCAGCCTTGAGATGCGCGTGGAGTGCGGCGCGGTTTTCACCAGCTCCGGCGTCTCTTCCACTTCTTTGGCGATGGAACGCATGGCGGCGACGAACAGATCAAGCTCTTCGAGCGACTCGCTCTCGGTGGGCTCGATCATCAGCGCGCCGTGGACGATGAGCGGAAAGCTGACGGTGTAGGGATGGAAGCCGTAGTCGATGAGGCGTTTGGCAATGTCGCCGGTCTTGACGCCCAGCGCGGCCTGGCGCTTGTCGCTGAAGACGACCTCGTGCATCGATGCGGTTTTATAGGGCAGCTCGTAGAGGTCTTCGAGGTTTTTGCGGATGTAGTTGGCGTTGAGCACGGCGTCTTCCGTGGTCTGCCTGAGGCCGTCGGGGCCGTTGGCCAGAATGTAGGCCAGGGCGCGGATGAACATGCCGGTGTTGCCGTAAAAGGCGCGCACGCGGCCCACCGATTGCGGACGGTCGTAGTCCCAGGTGAGCGGACCGCGCTCGTCTTTCAAACTTCCAACCGAAGCCAGCGGAGAAAGAGGCGCGCGAAACATGGGCAGGGAACTGCCGGGCGGCGGCGGATCGTCGTTCAAATTCTCCCATGACCCGGGTGCGGGGGGATTCGCCACGTACTCGTTTCGGACCAGCACCGGCGTGGGGAGAAATGGCTCAAGAAATGCCTTGCAGGCCACCGGACCGGAGCCGGGACCGCCGCCGCCGTGGGGCGTGGAAAATGTTTTGTGCAGGTTGAGATGCATCACGTCCACGCCGAAGTCGCCGGGCCGGGCCTTGCCCACCAGCGCATTCATGTTGGCTCCGTCCATGTAAAGCAGAGCGCCTTTGGCGTGGAGGATGTCGGCGATCTTGTGAATCTGGCTCTCGAACACGCCGATGGTCGACGGGTTGGTGAGCATCAGAGCCGCGGTTTGCTCGTCGACCTGGCGCGCCAGGGCTTCAAGATCGATGCCGCCTTCAGCGTTCGATTTGAGATTTTCAACGGCGTAGCCGCAGATGGCCGCGGTGGCTGGATTGGTGCCGTGGGCAGAGTCGGGGATGAGGATTTTGCGGCGGGCGTTGCCCTGGGACTCGTGCCAGGCGCGCACCAGCAGGATGCCGGTGAATTCGCCATGCGCGCCGGCCGCGGGCTGCAGGGTAATGGCGTCCATGCCGGTGATTTCGATGAGGCAACGCTGCAACAGATCGATGACCTCGAGAATGCCCTGGGCCAGCGAGTCGGGCCGGTAGGGATGGGCATCGGCGAGACCTTCAATGCGCGCCACCGCCTCATTCACCCGCGGATTGTACTTCATGGTGCAGGAGCCGAGCGGGTACATGCCCAGGTCGATGGCGTAGTTCCACGTGGAGAGGCGCGTGAAGTGGCGGATGATTTCAATTTCGCTGAGCTCGGGGAGCGTAGGTGCTGTCTTGCGATGAGCTTCTCCAAGAAGAGAAGAAAAATCGACAGCGGGCACGTCGAGCGGGGGCAGTTTGTAAGCGCGCTTGCCGGGCGACGACTTTTCGAACAGCAGAGCCTCGTTCTGTGTCGGGTGGGGGCGGACTTTGCCGAGCGTGCGCGGGCCGGCGGCAGGCTGCGAGGGCGTGGTTGTGTTGGTCGTCATTGTGCCTCCACCGGAGCCGCAGCCAGAACGCTGGCGGCGGTGTCAATTTGGCCGCGTGTGATGATTTCGGTGGCGCACCAGAGGGTGGCGTTGCCGAGTTCGGGATACCAGCGGCGGAGGTCGAGGCCGCCGACTATTCTTTCCCGCATCAGGCGCGGGCTCCATCCCGCGGGAGCTTCGTCGGTCTGCAGCACAAACTCGTGGAAGCGGGGCGCGCCGTCAAAGGCCAGCCTGGTTCCGGGGGCGGCGCTTAAAGCTTTCGCCGCATACGCCGCTTTGGCCAGGTTGTGCTCGGCGAGTTCGCGCATGCCTTCTTTGCCGTAGACGGTGAGGAAAATAGTTGCCATGAGCGCGACCAGCGCCTGGTTGGTGCAGATGTTCGACGTCGCCTTCTCGCGCCGGATGTGCTGCTCGCGCGTGGCCAGCGTGAGCACGAAGCCGCGGTAGCCGTTGCTGTCAGTAGTTTGGCCCACCAGGCGGCCGGGCATCTGGCGCACATATCGCTCTTTGGCCGCGATGACGCCGCAGAACGGGCCGCCGTAACTGAGGGCAACGCCGAACGACTGCGCTTCCATGCTGACAATGTCGGCCTCGACGGGCGGACGGACGACGCCGAGCGAGACCGCTTCAGCGATCGACACGATGAGCAGGGCGCCCTTGGCGTGGGCGATGGCGGCGATCGAGGGAATGTCTTCGATGACGCCGAAAAAGTTGGGGCTCTGGATCAGGACGGCGGCGGTTTCTTCCGTGACGGCTTGCTCCAGAGCTGCCAGATCGATGCGGCCGGTCTTGCGGTCGTAGGCGACAAGGGTCGAGGGCAGCCCCTGATGTTTGGCGTAGGTGGCCAGCACTTCGCGGTACTCGGGATGGACCGTGGAGGCGACCACGGCCTTGTGGCGGCCGGTGATGCGGACGGCCATCATCACGGCTTCGGCTGCGCCGGTTGAGCCGTCGTACATGCTGGCGTTGGCCACGTCCATGCCGGTGAGCTCGGCGATCATGGTCTGGAATTCGAAGATGGCCTGCAGCGTGCCTTGCGTGATCTCGGCCTGGTAGGGCGTGTAGCTGGTGAGGAACTCGCCGCGCTGGACCAGCGAGTCAATGATGACGGGACGATAGTGGCGATAAGCACCCGCGCCGAGAAAGCTGGCGTAGCCGGTGGCATTCTTGTCGGCGGCGCAGCAAAAGTAGTCGACGATTTCGCTCTCGGCCTGCTGGCGTGGCACGTCGAGGTCGCGGTCGAGGCGATACTCGGCGGGAATGACGGCGAACAGGTCGTCGATCGAGGCCGCGCCAATGCCGGCGAGCATCCGCTTGCGTTCCTCGGGCGATTTGGGAAGATAGCGCATTTCAGCTTCCAGCTTCCAGCCTCTAGCCTGCAGCTAAAAGCCCGTTGATTGAGTGGGCTGTCGTGCTTTCCCGAGGTCTGAGGGTCCAGACCTGGGGCACCCAACGTTGATTCGAGAACAAGCGTTCAGAGCCTGGAGCAAGCCTCCAGCGATCAGCTCCCGGTTTCCTCAGAGATGAAGGCTTCGTAGGCGCCGGCGTCGAGCAGGGCGTTGAATTCCGCCGGGTTCGACAGCTCGACCTTGATGATCCATGTGCCGTGGGCGTTTTCGTTGAGCTTGTCGGGCGCGGTCTTGAGATCTTCGTTCACGGCGGTCACCGTGCCGGTGACGGGCGAATAGAGATCGCTAACCGCCTTCACGCTTTCGACCGATCCGAAGGTTGCGTTGGCCGTGACCGAATCGCCCACCTTGGGCGCATCGACGTAAACAATGTCGCCAAGGGAGTTTTGCGCGTAGTCGGTGATGCCGATGGCGCCGATGGAGCCATCGAGATCGATCCATTCATGTTCACGGGTGTAGCGGTATTTCGCGGGGTAGGGCATGGTGGGTCCCCTCCTTCAAAACAAAACCGGGAAACACCAGTGTAAAGCAGGGAGCAGGGAACAAGGGACCAAGAGAACGAGGGAACAAGAAAGCACGGGGTGAGCCGGAACGCTTACGTCCTCCGCTTGCTCATGAACGCAATGAGCAACCGGCTTAGGCCGGCAGAGAGCCGGTCGGCAGGCTCAGGCGCGCTTTTTGATCCAAATCCCGGGGCTTCAGAGAGGATGGGCCTTCTTGTTCCCTCGTTCCCTTGTTCCCTGCTTTTCTCACTTGTCGAAGAACTGCCCATGTCCCCCATTGGCCCAGGGGTTGTAGCGCTGGGCGAAGTTGGCGCGGTTCTCGACCGAGGGGTGGTTGTACTCCCAGAACTCGATGAAAGGGCTTGGATCGGGGTCCTCGAGCCAGGCTTCGCCGAGGTGGTTAAAGGCGGAGACAGCGGTGTTCTGCGGATCGGCGACGATGCCGTGAATGGCTTCCTGCCCGTAGACGTCGGCCTGGTGCTCAAAGTGGCGGCTGAAGGTGTTCGAGACCGGCTCGAGCACAAACCCGGCGACGGAGATGGCAAACAGCAGCACAATGAAGCCGGCGCGGCTCGCCAGCGGGGTTCCTTCTTCAAGGCCGCCCAGCTTCCAGCGCGGTCCATAGCGGCGGGCCAGCCAGGCGGCGAATCCGGCACAGGCCCAATACACGAAGAACAGGGCGATCGCCATGCCGGCGATCATTTTGGGGATGTGGTGGAGGACGTAGTGTCCGCTTTCGTGGCCGAAGATGAACATGACCTCGTCGTCGGGGACACGGCCGGCGGTGGTGTCCCAAACCACGATGCGCTTGGTGGCTCCGATGCCGCTCACGTAGGCGTTCAGGCCGTTGGTCTTGACGCTGGCCTTCATCAGGAACATGCGATCGGGAGGAATGTTGGTTCCGGTGCGGGCCACGACTTTTTCAAGTTCGGTGACCAGGGTGGCGTGGTCCTTTGAAAGCGGCTCGAACTTGTTGAAGATGGGCGCCAGCAGCGGCCCGACGAAGATGCTGAGCACCAGCAGCGGCACCGTGGCCACCCAAAGGCCGAACCAGTAGCGGCGGGGCCAGCGGCGCACGATCCAGTTAAAGAGCAGCAGCACGAGCGAGCCGAAGACGAGTGTGAGGCCGAGCGACTTGGCCTCGTCGCCGAGCCAGCTTCCCCAGCCCTGCACGCTGATGCCATAGCTTCGGTCCTCATGCTGGGTGAACCAGTCGAGGGGCATGCTGGCCAATGCGGTAATCAGCAGGTAGGCTGCGAAGAAGACCAGCCCCTGTATCCATCGGCGCGCGGAGGTGCGCTCGGCCCAGGCCCCGAGACCCGCGGCGGCGCGCGTGGAAAGCAACAGCCAGATTACGGCCAGGCCCCAGAGGCTGCCCACGATGTCCATGATGTTGCGAATGCGGCTGAGGGCAATTGCCTTGGCCAGCTTGTCGGCAGGCAGCGAGTAGGCCGGCTGGGGGTTGGCGGCAGCGGGCGCCGGCTGGGTTGCGGCCGGCTGGGCATGGACCCGGGGGACGTTCATGATGCGCGGCGCCACGCAGGCCAGCAGAATGGTGAAGCAGAGCGCAAGAAGAGAGCAGCGTGCAAATGTCATGAGATCGCTCCTTTTAGCGAGCCAACTTTGAGACAATCGGGAGTACAGATGCTTTTACTCGATTTCTCCCGGCGCATGCCACAAAAATCTTCACCTGTCTCAAGACGGTCCCTTGATTCGCCCTCAGCATTCTTTGCCTGGCAGTTTGTGTTCGCAGCGCTGGCCGCGCTGGCGCTTGCGATTCCAGCTTCAGCCGCGGCACAAGCCACGACCCCCGTTCTGTTAGACGCGATGACCACCGAACTGCACCGCGCGTTCACGCTGCTCGGACGCCCGGGGGCGGGCCAACCGGACGCCGACAAGCAGCTTCCGCCTTATTTTTTGAGTTACGCGGTGAGCGAAGCGACCAGTGTGTCGATCCGTGCGCAATTTGGAGCGTTGGCCGACAGCTCGTCCAATCACATCCGCGTGGCCGACGTGCAGGTGAGGCTGGGCAGCCCGGCGCTCGACAATACGCATGGGGATCATCGCGGCTCGGCCGTGAACAGCCTGCAACTGCCTTTGGGCGACGACCGCGAGGCGCTGGCGCGTTCGCTGTGGCTGGCCACCAACGCGGGTTATGGCACGGCGCTCGACAACTATCTGAGGGTAAAGACCGAGGCCGAGGTGAGGGCCAAGGAAGAGGACAGCTCGCCGGACTTCAGCCGGGAAACGCCGCAGGACCACATGGGCAAGCCGGCTCCGCCCGTGGCAGTAGACCGCGCGGCCTGGGAGCAGCGGGTGCGGGCGCTGTCAAAGGTTTTCCGCGAGTTTCCTGATGTGTATCAGAACGTGGTGCTGCTGACGGTGCAGAACGAGACCGATTACTATGCTTCATCTGAGGGCTCGCGGGTGGTGACCCCGCACGTGCAGGCCCGGCTGGTGGCGCTTGCGGTGACCCGCGCCGAGGATGGCATGGACCTGTTCCGCGAACAGACGTTTGAAGCCGAGACGGTGGAGGGATTGCCGCAGCAGGCCGCTCTGGAGGCGGCGATGCGCGCGCTCGGCCGCAGCCTGGAGGCGTTGCGCAAGGCGCCGGTGACGGAGCCCTTCGACGGACCGGCGATTTTGTCGGGGCGGGCGGCGGCGGTGTTCTTTCATGAAGTGCTGGGGCACCGGCTCGAGGGCCAGCGGCAACGAGGCGACGAGGAAGGTCAGACCTTTACGAAGGATGTGGGCAAGCCGGTGTTGCCGAGCTTTCTATCGGTGGCCGACGACCCGACGATGACCAAATTCGGCAACACCTGGCTGAGCGGGAGCTACGAGTACGACGACGAAGGCGAAAAGGCGCGCCGTGTTGACCTGATCGACGATGGTGTGTTGAAGACGTTTCTGATGTCGCGGCTGCCGATTGCCAACTTCAGCTCCTCAAACGGCCACGGCCGCGCGGAGACCGGCCATGTGCCCACCGGGCGCCAGGGCAACCTGATTGTGACCTCGACCAGGAGCGTGCCGGAAGCGGAGTTGCGCAAAGAGCTGATCGACGAAGCGAAGAAGCAGGGCAAGGCGTACGGGCTTTACTTCGAAGACATCTCCTCGGGCTTCGCGGTGACCACGCGCAGTTCGCCGCAGGCGTTTCAAGTGATTCCCCTGGTGGTGTGGCGGGTGTATGTGGATGGCCGGCCCGATGAGCTGGTGCGCGGGGTCAGCATTGTGGGCACGCCGCTGGCGGCGATGAAGCGGATCCTGGCCACGGGCGACAAGAGCGAAGTGTTCAACGGCGAGTGCGGCGCGGAGTCGGGCACGGTTCCCGTGAGCGCGGTGGCCCCGGCGATGCTGGTGAGCGAGATGGAGACGCAGCGTCAGCCGCAGGGGACGGCGCGGCCGCCGATTCTGCCCATTCCGGGAGCTGAGACGCCAGGCAAAGACGCAAGCGGCAACGCGAAGGAGGCGCAATGAACCGGATTGCTTCGATCGCGACGATTGCCGGAGTTGGATTTCTAGCCGCCTGCATGAGTGCGCCGTTGGTTGCGGCAGCCCAGGCCACGCGCGCGGATGCTGAGAAGGATCCTGTGCTGAAGGCGATGCTCGAGGAGCTGGACCGCAACATGAGCCAACTGCAGCTGAAGGGATTTGAAAAACCGTTCTTTATCCAGTACCGCATTGAAGAGGTGCAGGAGTATTCGACGCGGGCCGAATTTGGCGCCAGCGAAGGATCGCAGCGCGCCCACGAACGGATTGCGCGGGTAACGGTGCGGGTGGGCGACTACAAGACCGACAGCTCGGGCGGGCGGGGCGACGGAGCGCTGGAGCTGGCGGCGCTGGACGACGATCCCATTGCGCTCAGATCGGCGCTGTGGACGGCAACCGACCGGGCGTACAAAAGCGCGCTCGCAGCTTACGCGCAGAAGCAGGCAGCGCTCAAAGAGGTGCAAACGCCGCCGCAGGCTGACGACTTCAGCCACGAGCAGGCGCTCGTGTCGCTGCTGGCGCCGGTGGAGTTGAAGCTCGATGAGGCCGCGTGGCGGGACCAGGTTGCGCGCGCCAGCGGGCTTTACCGGCAGGATGCCGGGTCCCGGGCCGGCGAAGGCAACGTGCAATACTCGACCGCCGTGTTTGAGGCCCGCGTGACCACGACCTGGCTGGTGAACAGCGAGGGAACCATCGTACGCAAGACCGCGCAGCAGTACCAGGAATCGATTGGCGTGGGCACGCAGGCCAAGGACGGAATGCGGCTGGACCGCTCCTATGCTTCGGCGGGGAGCGCGCTCAAGGACGTGGACGCGCCTGAAGTTTTCGACCAGTATGCCAGGGATCTGCTTGCCTCGCTCGACGCTTTGCGCAAGGCGCCTCTGGTGGAAGAGGAGTATCACGGGCCGCTGCTGTTGAGCTCCGACGCCAGCGCCGATACGCTGCGCGAGCTGCTCGGGTCCGGCGTAACGGCCACACGGCCCAGTTTGGGCACGGAGGCGCGCACCAACGGACCGTTCGCCTCAAGCTTTCATGAAAACGTGTTGCCGGGGTTTATGGACGTGGTGGACGACCCGGGGCTGAAGAGCTATGCGGGCAAAGGACTGCTGGGCGCCTATGAAATTGACGATGAAGGCGTGCCCGGGCAGACGGTGAAGCTGATCACCGGCGGACGGCTTGAGAACTACCTGCTGGGCCGCGAGCCGGTGCGGGATTTTCCGCGGTCGAACGGACATGGGCGGGCGGGAATCACGGGCGGCCCGAGGCCGGCGCTGGGCGTGCTCAAGATCACGGCACAGGATGGATCTGCGGACGAGGCGTTGAATGCAAGGCTGCTGGCCATGGCCAAGGATCGCGGGCTCGCGAGCGTCTACCTTGTGCAGACGCTGGGCGGCGGGCTGACGCCGCGGCTGTTGTACCGCGTAACCGCGGATGGCACGCCCGCGGGCAAGCGCGAGCTGGTGCGGGGCGCGGTGCTGGACGACATTGACCAGAGGACGCTGCGCTCGGGCATTGTGGCCGCGGGCAAAGACCTTTTTGTGGCGAACTACTATGGGGATGTGCCGGTGACGGTGATGGCGCCGGCGCTCTTGCTGGAGGATGCGACGGTACGCCGCGCCAACCAGAAAAACGAAAAGCTGCCCAACTATCCGCCACCGGAGTGAGCTTCATGAAATCGCTCGATCTGTGGTGCGCCTATCCTGACGATCTGCTGGCGGAGGAGGTTGCGGAGGCGTGCGCCGCCGTGGTGAGCGAAGAGGAGTTGGCGCGCTGCCGGCGGTTCCGTTTTGACAACAATCGCCGGGAGGCGCTGACTACCCGCGCGCTGTCGCGTATCGCGCTGTCGCACTATTACCCGCTGCCGCCGCAGGCATGGCGATTTACGGCGAACGCGCAGGGCAAGCCGGCGATTGACCCGGTGATCGATCCCGATTGCAAGTTGAAGTTCAACCTGTCGAACTCTCCCGAGCTGGTGGTTTGCCTCATCAGCGACGGGGCCGAGGTGGGCGTGGATGTGGAATCGTTTGCGCGCGCGGGCAGGATTTTGGAGCTTGCGCCGGAGGTTCTTTCGGCACTGGAGCGCGCCGGGCTCGATCGCTTGCCCGAAATCGCGAGCAGGCCCGGGGCGGATCGGCCCGGTCGCGCGCTGTCCTTATGGACGCTGAAAGAGGCTTACATCAAAGCGCGCGGCCAGGGGCTTGCCTTGCCGCTGGACAAAATCTCTTTCCTGTTTGGCGGCGATGAGGGTGTGCGCCTGGAGTTGGATCCGGAACTGGAGGACGACTCGGCGCGCTGGCAGTTTTGTTTGCTGGATCACGCGGGGCATCGCATTGCCGCCATGACGGAGCGGCGGGCCGCGGACGAACTGGAAATGTGGGAAGTGCGCGGCGTACTGGGGCCGCCGGCGCGGGTGACGTCACGGCTGTTTCAGCGCGGCTAGAGCCCAAGAAAGAAACTACCTCCAGAGCTGGGGCATCCATGGCCCGGTTTCATCCACCGGGACCGGAATCGCCGGCGGGGGACAGGTACAGACACCGGGGAGTATTCTTCATTTCGGAGAAATTTCTGTGGTGCGCGCAAGGGAAAAAGAACGCGCCGCAGAGAGCGAGGATAAAGGATGAAGCTGAGATCGATTGTTTTGCTTGTGAGCGGCCTGTTTTTCGGCCTGAGCTGTGCGGTTTCTGTGGCAGCGGCCCAGAGCGTGAGACCTGCGGCTAGCCAGCCGGCAAGTCACGGTGCCCGTGTGGGCGCAATGCCCGCCATGGGCCATGGCGGAAACCTGATCAAGGTGATGATTCTCGACGGGCAGAGCGGCGGCGCCTACCACAACTGGAGACTGACCACCCAGGTGATGAAAAAAGAGCTTGAAGAGACCGGGCTTTTTTCGGTGACGGTGATGACGGCGCCCACATCAGACCAGGATTTCAGCGGCTTCGATCCGGACCTGGAGCGGTACAAGGTGATCGTCATGAACTATGACGCTCCCAGCTGGCCTGATTCAATGCACACGCGCTTTGAGCATTATGTGAGCGGCGGCGGGGGACTGGTGATTGTGCACGCGGCCGACAACGCCTTTCCCAACTGGAAGGCCTATAACGAGATTCAGGGCATTGGCGGCTGGCGGAACCGCAACGAGGCTGCGGGGCCCTACTGGTACTTCAAAGATGGCAAGCTGGTCTCAGATCCTGCGCCGGGACTGGCGGGGATGCACGGAATGAGGCTGCCTTACCAGGTGGTCACGCGCGCGCCCGAGCATCCCATCATGAAGGGATTGCCGCCGGTGTGGATGCACGCGGCAGACGAGTTGTATGGCGGACTGCGCGGGCCGGGCAAAAACATGACGGTGCTGGCGACAGCCTACTCCGACCCCAAGAACACGGGCACGGGCCACGATGAGCCGATGCTGATGGTTCTGCAATACGGCAAAGGACGGATCTTTCATACGGTGATGGGGCACGATGCGTACGGGCTGAGCTGCGTGGGATTCATCACCACGTTTCAGCGCGGCACCGAGTGGGCGGCGACGGGAAGGGTGACACAAAAGGTCCCGGCCACCTTTCCGACGGCCAGGACGGTGAGTTATCGCGTGGATATCGCGGAGATGGACCCGGAGATGCTGAAGGGCGCTTCCGACCCGGTACGAACGGAAATCAAAGCCACGGCGCACTAGAGCGGTTCCACAGTACTTCTAGCCTCTTCTGGCGCTACCCGAGGTGGCTTTTTCTTAATAAAAAAGCCACTTGGCCTCATCGCTTCGGGATACAGCAACTGTGGAACCGCTGTAAGGAAGAGATAGCCCGGATTCGCCCGCCTGGATTTGCTCGGCTCGACTCGCCCGGCTGGACTCGCCCAGATTCGCCCGGCGGCTTCAATCCGGCAGGCCGATCGGACCCTTCTTTACAGTGCTGTAGATTTCAGAGCCGGCCAGCAAGAAGGCGCCGACGCCGTAGCAGTAGCTTGACGTCTCAGTGTAATCGCCGGGCGCGGCGCCCACGGGCTGAATGGCGCCGAGGCGGCCATCGGCATAAACGTGGGTCAACATGCCGGCCCACGCTTTTTGTACGGCGGGCCAGTACGTTTTGCGGCTGAGAATCTTTTCGTTCACCCCGTAGGCCAGCGCGTAGGTAATGAAGGCGCTTCCTGAGACTTCAGGCAGGGGATAGGCATCGGCATCGAGCAGGCCGGGACGCCAGAGGCCGTCGGGGCCCTGGATCGCCAGCATGGCGGAGGCCATCTGCCGGAGCAGGGCAACGTATTTGGGCCGCAGCGGAGAATTTCTGGGCAGTTGCTTGAGCACGCGGACGGTGCCGCCCATGACCCAGCCATTGCCGCGGGACCAGAACAGCTTTTGGCCGTTCTTCTCGTGAACGTCGAGGTAGGTGGCATCGCGCGAGTAGAGGTGCTTCTTGTTGTCGTAGAGCAGGTCGGAGGTGATGGTCCACTCCCGATCCATGAAGCCAAGGTAGCCGATGTCGCGGGTGGCTTTGGCCATGTCGGCAAAGACCGGCGGGGCCATGAAGAGCGCATCGCACCACCACCAGAGAGGCTTGGCCACGTCGTCGGGGGTCGAGAGTTCCTTATCCAGACGCGCCTTCATGGGTTTCATCATGGCGGGGTCTTTATGGAGCAAATACTGCTCCATGAACATTTGGCCGACCGCCTGATCGTCGGCGGATTCCACGCGCGGCCCCGGCTGCCAATCGAGCTGGTTGCCCACATCCTCCATGGCCTGCTTGTACTTGTTGCCGGCTACGGCATCGGGGACGCTCATGAAGCCGTCGTAGAGCGCGGCCCAGGTCCAATCCGTCTGCGCTTCGGCGGGCATGCGGCCTAACTGCCAGTCGGCCACCAGCTTGATCGCTTTGGCCAGGTCTGCCCTTGTGAACCTCGGCGAAAGATCCCGGGCGAGCGGTCCGGGGGTGGGCAGGCTGTCGCCGGGAGACGCGATTTTTGGTTCCTGCGCCTGGGCGGTCCCGACGCCGATGGCGGAGAGCAGGCTGAAGAGGCCCAGTGCGGCCAAAGCTGAAAGGCGTGTCGTGCTTCCGATCCGTCGAACGAAGTTGCCGATATGCATTGAGATCTCCGTGGCTATAAAAAAACCTGCCGCTTCAATTGAACGCGCAATACGCATGAAGCACAGGGAGAACCGCCGTGGCTGATTATAGATGCTGGCTGCGCAGCGGAGCTCATGGGGGCAGGGGAGAGTGGACAGGCGCAAATCCAATCCAGCTCTAGAACCGCATCCTGAGACCGAATTGAATCTGGCGTTCGCGGTAGAAGTTGGTGGCGTTCACATCGAGCGGCATGCCGAAGGCAGTGGTATTGGCTTTGAGGCCGGTAAGGAAATTGAGCGTGGGGAAGGTACCGGCGAGACCGCCCGGCTCAATGTAGTAGCCGGTGGTTTCAAGCTCGGTGACGTTCTGGTGGTTGAAAAGATTGAAGGATTCGGCGAGCACCTCCAACTGACGCTGTTCCCCTAGGTTGATCCGCTTGCCGAGGCGGGTGTCGGCCTTCCACGCGGGGGGATAGCGGTAGGTGTTGCGGCCAATGTTGTAGACGACATTGTCGCTTCCGATGCCGTAGACGCGGTTGTCGCCGCCGGAGCCGTTCATGCCCGGCCCCAGGCCGGTGATGGCGACTCCGGTGGTCTCCTGAAACTCCTCGGCCAGCGAACCGGAGGTGCGCATGGTGTAGGGCAGGCCGCTGCGGAACTGGCCGGTGCCAGAGAGCATCCAGCCATTGGCGATGCCGCCGGCAAACGAGTGCAATCGCCAGGGTGGCTCATAGATGACCATGACCGCGGCGGAGTGACGCACGTCCAGGTTGCTGGTTCCGTATTCGCGGCTGAAGTCAGCCGGATCGAGCACGTCGCTGCCCGCCACGATGGTGCTTTCGTCGGGGTTCCAGTCCATGGCGTGGGCGTAGGTGTAGTGGGCATGCAAACTCAGGCCCCGCCGTCCCGTGCGGGTGAGCCTGACCATGGCCGCCTCATAGGTGGAGTTGGCGCGGCTCATGATCTGGGTGATCTGCTGGTAGTCGGGGTTGAGGCGGCCCGCGGTTCCTGTGGCCGAGGGCCAGGTGGCGTAAAAGGGAACGGTAATCTGCGCAGACTTGATCGGGCCCTGGCCGGTTCCGTCCACGACGCCATAGGTGATGGTTCCAGGATTGACGCTGGGGTCGAAGTTGGTGTCGATGGAGACGGGGAGCCGGCGGCCCAGGCTGAGCAGGGCTGCAGCCGTGACCAGCATGTGGCCGGGCAATGGCTGCTCAATTGAGGCGACGGCCTGGTGCACCTCGGGACTGCGGAAGCGGGGCGCGAACTCGACGGCGCCGGGCTTGACGATGGTGAGCGGTTCGCCGGAAAAGACGTAGGGGAAGGGTGGAGCGCCCCCGGTATTCAGGTTGTCCGTGGGACGCATGAAGAAGTTGAGGTCGCCATTGGCCGAGCCGGTATGGGTGAGCACGGTTTCGAGCGTGGCGTTCTCGGTGCGGCCGTAGTACATGCCGTAGCCAAGGCGCAGCACCGGCCATGCGAACCGGCGGTCAGCGGCGTTGCCGATGGCCAGGCTGATCCGCGGCCCCCAGTCGTTGCCCAGGTTGGGCATCTTTCCCGTGAGCGGCAGTTCAGGGTTGGCCAGCGCGGCGATGGGCGGCGGCATCTGTTCGCGCTCCCAGCGCAGGCCGGCGGAAAACACGGCGAACTTGACCGGCTGCCACTGGGCAGTGGCATAGCTGGCCCAGTCATTGGTGCTGAGGCTCCAGTTGGTGGGGCCCATGACCTGCGAGTAATAGGAATAGCAGGGCAGGCTGCCCAGACCGCGCAGATTGCCGGCCGAGTCACGCCCCACCTTGCCGGTCTGGTCGCAGTTGTGGGGATTGAATTTGTCGAGCGCGTCAGAAAACCCGAAGGCGCCATACACCAGCGCATCAGAGATGAAGTTGGCGACGCTCGAGTAGTAGTAGGTGCCGGTCTGGTTGCGGAGCAGCGCGGTAGTGTCGGCATTGTGTCCGAATTCGAATCCCGCCTTGACCAGCAGGCTCCCGCGCACCCAGTCGACCGACTGCTGCAGGCGAAGGAGTTTCTCGTCGGGATAACTGCCCTGGCCGAAGCGCGAGGGGTTGCCGATGGTGAAGCCGTAGCGGGAGTCGACGACAATCTGCGGCAGCTGCCCCCAGACGTTGTTGTTGAGCGTCTGCTCAAAGGCCGATGGGGTATCGGCGTGGGCGCTGAGGATGGTGCGGCCGGCCGAGGCCTGGCTGACGGCCAGCAAATTGGGGGTGAGAAAGGCCTCCCAGCGCGCCAGCAACCATTGCGCGCTGGCCTGGCTCGACCCGAAGCTATGGTTGCCATAGGTCTCTGAGACGCGGGTGAGGCCGCCGCCGGGCGAGTTCCAATTGGCGCCGATGCCCTCCAGCGTGAAATGGTGGCGTTCGGCCGCTTTCCAGTCGATGCGGGCAAATCCGGTCAGTTGCCCGGCCGTGCGCGGCGCCGGACCGAGCAGGCCGTCGAGGGTTTCAAGCATCTCTGAGTACTGGGCGAGGGCGTTGTTATTGTTCGATCCCAGTTGCGCACCCAAAAGCTGAACCTGGTCGTTGCTCGGTTGCGCAAAAAAGTTGGCCGGCCACTTTACGGTCGACAACCCCGGATCGTTGCGGTTGTAACTGTCGAGTGCTGCAAACCAGAAGAGCTTGTCACGGCGGATTTGGCTGCCGATGCCGATGCCCCACGTGGTTTCGTGGTCAGGAGGGGTAAAGGATTCAGGCGTGAAGACGGGAACGGTGGTCGAGGTGGCCGGGGCGGTCTGTTGCACCCACTGGCTGAAGGGGTTGCTCGCGCCCCAGATGTTCTCGCGGTCGAACAGCGAGCCCTGGCCGTGCAGACCGTTTGTGCCGCCCTCGGTGGCGACATTGGTGCGCCCGCCCGTGGCGCGCTCAGCTTCGCTTTGAGCGTTGCCGGCGGCGGTTTGCACCTCGCGGATGGCAGCCTCGGCGATGGCCATGCCGCGTCCGCCGGACCACGCCTGGCCCATGCCGCTGGGTTCGCTCAGGCCCTGGCTGGACGAGCCTTGCCGCGTGGCGCCTGGCGAGGAGCTGGCGCCGTTGCCAAAGGCCAGCCGGATGCTGGCGCCGTCGACGGAAACATCGGAGGGCTGCTGCGAGGATCCGCGCAGCGCAGCCTGAGAGGAGGACGCTGCAGGGGCCACGGCGGTGGGGGTGTCGACGACAAACTCTTCCCAGCGGCGGCCGCCCACAGGCAACGAATGCAGTTCAGCGGCCGAGAGCGTGGTGGTGACCGCCGGCGCGGCCGGACCGGGCTTCTGCCGGGCGGCTTCAATGCGGCTCACCATGCGGGCCAGGATGCGAGTCTGCTGCGGCAGGCCCCACTCGATCGCTTTTTGCACTCCACGGACCGACTGAATCGCCGCCGCGCATACGTTGCCCGCTCCGGCGCCCTGATTCCCTATGCCTGCGAAGACGGCCGGAACCGGCATGATCAAATGCAGGGAACTTGACTCTCCATCGCGAGACCCGCCAACAGACGATTGGGCAAGGGCAGCCATGCCTGCGCCCATCACCATGAAGCCGAATGCGGCCGTCGCCAGCCCGTTAGCCCAGTTCCGCCTTGCCCCTGCCATACGGAGACCTTCCCGCGGCAGATTCTGGAAGAGAAGAAACAAAATACGAAGCCCGCCCGCTCTGGAGGCAGGTCAGGGATTGAGCAGCGGCCGAGGTGTCCGTGCAGGCGCAATTTCGACCGTCCGATGGTTCCCAAAGTGAAATTGCAACGGATTCTATGCCGGTTTGGTCCAGTTGGAAAGTAACGTGCATCACATCGCGTGCTACTTTTTTTGGAGCCCATGCGGCTGGGCGATCGCCCCCTGCCGGGGTGCGCTTTCCAGCTGATGGGCGGACATCCAGGCGAGAGCGGACATCCAGGCGAGGCGTGGGGTTCGAAAGGCAAGCCAGCCGCATCCGGTAAACTGAAGAGACGGCAGCGTGGGTCCGTGGCTGGCTGGTACTGAGCCGAAAATCGCAACCCGGCGCCCTGGGTCCCCTATGTTTATTGATGAAGCGAAAATCCGCGTCAAGGCGGGCGACGGCGGCAACGGCTGCATGGCCTTCCGGCGCGAGAAGTTTGTGCCCCGCGGCGGGCCTTCGGGCGGCGATGGCGGACGCGGCGGCGACATCGTGATGGAGTCGTCCAATCGTCATAACACGCTGATTCACTTCCGCTATAACCCCGAGCACAAGGCGCAGCGCGGCGAGCACGGCATGGGGTCGAACTGCACCGGGCTCGACGGCCTTTCAAAAACTCTGCAAGTGCCGGTCGGCACCTCGCTCTATGACATGGAAAGCGGAGAGCTGGTGCACGACTTTCAGGAGCCGGATGAGCGGCTGGTGATCGCCAAAGGCGGACGCGGCGGGCGCGGCAACCAGCACTTTGCCACCAGCACGCATCAGGCTCCGCGCGAGCACGAGCTGGGCCGCGCGGGCGAGGAACGCAGTTACCGGCTGGAGCTGAAGCTGCTGGCCGATGTGGGCTTGGTGGGCTATCCCAACGCGGGCAAGTCCACGCTGATTTCGCGCATCTCGGCGGCACGGCCCAAAATCGCCGACTACCCCTTTACAACCCTCGAGCCCAACCTCGGCGTGGTGACGGTGGGCGAGGAGCCCGATCTCGAATCCTACGTGGTGGCCGATATGCCGGGCCTGATTGAAGGCGCGCACCTCGGCTCCGGGCTGGGCGTGCAGTTTTTGCGCCACATTGAACGCACACGCCTGCTGGCGCACCTTGTAGACGTGTCGGACTCGTCGGGCAGGCCGGACCCGGTGGAGGACTTCAAAGTCATCAACCAGGAACTGGCCGGCTTTGGCAACGGCCATGGCGAACACCCTTTGGCCGGCAAGCCGATGATCGTGGTCGCCACCAAGATTGACGCAGCCAACCCTGAAAAGCTCAAGAAACTTTCAGCCTATGTGAAGCGCCGCAAGATGGAGTTCCATGCGATTTCAGCGGTTACGGGGCAGGGAATCGAGGAACTGAAGTGGGCGCTGGCCAAACGGCTGCGTCCCGCGGAGGCCGAAGCCGTCGCGCGCTGACACTTTTTTTCACACCCGCGTAGTTCTTACGCGATCCGGCCGATCCTTTTTACCCGCCCGCCTGCGCCGGCCGTTAAAAACCCTTTGCCTTCAGTGGGCCGTGATTGGCCAGTGGAATGCTCGTGCTTCTAGGCACGTCCATTCCAATCCCCCTGGAGGTAATACCCATGCAATCCATCAAACGCGATGTCACCGTAGGGCTTTCCTTAAGCGCGATCGTGTTCGCAGGCGCACTGGCCTGGGGAAGTCCATTTGTGGGGGCCAGCTCTTCAAGTGCGCAGACCGAAGCGCAGCGGCAACAAACGCAGCCGGACCCGACCCAGCAGGCCCAGCCCGGTCAGACCCAGCCCGATCTGGCCCAGGGCAAGGCCCAGTCGAAGACGTTCACCGGGACGGTGGTGAAGGCGGGCGACAGCTATGCCCTGCGCGACTCCACAGGCCAGTTGTTCAAGCTGGACGATTCAGAGCGTGCCCAGCCCTTTGAAGGCAAGGCCGTCAAGGTCACGGGGCAATTGGACGAACAGGCGATGGTGATCCACGTGGAAAGCATTGAAGGCGCTTCGGCGTAAGGCGCTGCCGATGACCATACCGAAAGTTAAAGTCCCACCCCGGACGCAGCAACAACAATGCGGCCAGGGTGGGACATCCTCATGCGATGGGCTGTTGGGGCGCGCCAGCGCCCGGCTGCCCCACCGCCGTTGGCTATTCTTCCTCTTCGTCCACTGGCCGCTTGGCGTTGGCCAGGATTTTGTCGGCTACCAGTTGCGGGACGATGTCGTAGTGGTCTACTTCCATGCGGTAGCTGCCTTTGCCTTGCGTCATCGAGGTGAGCAGCGTGCCGTAGGTGAGCATCTCGGCCATGGGGACCTGGGCGTTGATGACCGTGGTGCGGCCCTTGGTCTCCATGCCCTGCACGCGTCCGCGGCGCGAGTTTAGATCGCCCATCAGGTTTCCGGCAAACTCGTCGGGAGCTTCGATTTCAACCTTCATGACGGGCTCGAGCAGACAGGGCTTGCAGAGCTCCATCCCTTTTTTGAAGGCCAGGCGGCCAGCAGTCTTGAACGACAATTCGTTGGAGTCGACGTCGTGGTAGCTGCCGTCGTAAACGGTGCACTTGAAGTCGACAACCGGGTAGCCGGCCAGATAGCCGCGGGCAGCCGACTCGATAATGCCCTTTTCGATGGCCGGGATAAAGTTGCGGGGTATGGCTCCGCCGAAGACTTCGTTTCCAAATTCGAAGCCGCTGCCGCGCGGCAAGGGCTCCATGCGGATTTTGCAGTCGCCAAATTGGCCGTGACCGCCGGACTGCTTTTTGTGGCGGCCGTGGGCCTCGGCCTTGCCGCGGATGGTTTCGAGGTAGGGAACTTTGGGCGATTTGAGGTGGACCTCGGCGTGATAGCGCTTTTTGAGACGGCTGACGATGGCCTCGATGTGCGGCTGTCCGGCGCCGGCGATGAGGAACTCGTTGGTCTGCGGATCGCGGAAGAAGCGGATGAGCAGGTCCTCTTCCATGAGCTTGTGGATGGCGGGGGCCAGCTTGTCTTCGTCGGCGCGAGTCTTGGGCTCGATGGCGTAGGTCATGGCCGGCACAGGAGGCTTGGGGATTTCGATTTCCATCTCGGCGCCCTTTTGGCCGAGAGTGTCGCCGGTGAGCGTTTCGCGAAGTTTGCCGATGGCGCCCAGGTCGCCGGCATGCAGCTCGGGCACTTCGATCGCTTTGCGGCCCTGCATCACAGCGAGGTGGGCAAAGCGCTCCTCTATGCGGCGCGTGTAATTCTGCATGGTTGCGTCGTTTTTGATGACGCCGCTGATGACTTTGAAGAAGGTGATGCGGCCGGCGAAGGGATCGGTCATGGTTTTAAAGACGACCATGCCCGCCGGTTCGCTATCGGCCACCTTGCGCGTGGCGTCAGCGTCGCCTTCAGCAGCGTTGGGCAGCTTGATGGCGAAGGGAGCGCGCTCGATGGGCGAAGGCGCGTAGACCTTGATGAAGTCCAGCAGGTGGTCGAGCGCCATGTTGCCCAGGCCGCTTGAAAACAGCACCGGAAAGATGCGGTCATCGCGGATGGCTTCATGCAGGGCGGCGATCAGATGCTCTTCAGGGATTGTGCCCTTCTCGAAATATTCCTCCATGAGCTCGTCTTTGCCTTCGGCCACCAGTTCAACGAGGGCTTCGTGGCGGGCCTTGGCATCGGCAGCCAGCGAGGCGGGAATTTCGGCCGAGGCTTTGCCGCGTCCATCGCCGCCCGGCGTATAGGTGTAGGCCTGCATGGTCACCAGGTCGACCACGCCGTGAAAACCCTGGGCGTCCGAGATAGGCAACTGGACGGGAACACAGTTGCGGCCCCAGCGGTCGCGAATATCGTCAATAAGGGCGCTCAGTCCGCCACCGCCGCCCGCCTTGGGGTGGTCCATCTGGTTGACGAGCACGATGCGGGGGACGTTGGCCTCTTCAGCAAACTTCCACACCCGCTCGGTGACGGCTTCAACGCCGTTTTGGGCATTCACCAGCACCACGGCCGCTTCAACCGGCAAGAGCGCGGCGCGGGCCTCGTGGGTAAACATGTGAAATCCGGGAGTATCGACAAGATTGATCTTGACGCCCTGCCACTCGGCAAAGGCAACGGCGTTTTGCATGGTGACGCCGCGGGCCACTTCCTCTTCGTCATAGGCGGTCACGGCCGAGCCGTCTTCAACGCGGCCCTGGGTTGGGGTCATTTTGGCGGCATGCAGCAGTGCGGCAATCAATGTGGTTTTGCCGCTGTGCGCATGCCCCACTACAGCTACGTTACGGATCTCACTTCCCTGGTACGTTTTCATGAGTTTCTCCTTGAATTTCGGGGGGTGTTGCCGGGGTGCAAATGAAACGGTGAGCTTGGCGGGGGAGGGACAGGGAAAACGGGGGAACGTCGCGGGCGGCGTCCAGGCGGCCGAATTGGCAGGCCGCAGCTCCGGGTCTTCCGTCTACCTCGTCCATCGAAGAGGGTCTCGGGCCGGCGCGGGGCAGATCCATTGAAAGTGAATCCGCCGAGCGTTCTTTACCAAAGAGCGGATGCTATCACAGGCGGAGTGTGAACGTCCTGTGACTTGCGGCACAAAAAGCAGCAGAGACAGCCTCGAGGGGCGCGAGACGCGTTCGATCGAGGAGGCTGGGCTCGAGGGAAATTCGGAGCAAGGTCCGGTTTTATAGCGTGATAAACTTGTCCCCTTGAGGGAGAACCTACATGAAGATTGCACTTCGACTTGCAGCTTTATTCGCCTTTTTAGCGATACTGCCGGGCGCGCACGCCACGGACGCGACCGGAACGTGGAAGGGAGCTGTCGATTTTGAGGGGTCCAGCGTGCCGCTGACCTTTCACTTGACCGTTGCGGGAACGGCCGTGACGGGCACGGTGGAGGGGCTGCCGACTACGCCTGCCAATATCTTCGACGGCAAGGTCGAGGGCGACACGGTGACCTTCTCGGCGAACACCGACTACCAGGGAGACACGTACAAGCTGGTGTTCAAGGGCAAGGTTTCCGATGGACAGATCGAGTTCAACTTTGGCACGGACGACGGGAGCTGGAGCGCGATGCTGACGGCGAAGAGCGCCGTACCGCCGGCTGCCGCGCCGGCCCCTTCCGATGTCTCCGGAACATGGACGGGAGCCTTCGATTATGAGCAGACCAGCGTGCCGCTGACCCTTCATCTGACGGTTGCGGGAACAGCCGTGACGGGTACGGTGGAGGGGTTGCCGACGACGCCTGCCGACATCCACGACGGCAAGGTGGAGGGCGACACAGTGACCTTCTCGGCAAGCACTGACTACCAGGGAGACACGTACAAGCTGGTGTTCAAGGGCAAGGTTTCCGGTGGACAGATCGAGTTTAGTCTCGGTACTGACGACGGGAGCTGGGGCACGACGATGACGGCGAAGAAGGGCGCAGCGCCGGTGGCCGCGCCGGCCTTGGCGGACGTCTCCGGAACATGGAAGGGAGCCTTCGATTTTCAGGAGACCAGCGTGCCGCTGACGTTTCATCTGACGGTTGCGGGAACCGCCGTGACGGGCACGGTGGAGGGGCTGCCGACGACGCCTGCCGATATCCACGACGGCAAGGTGGATGGCAACACGGTGACCTTCTCGGTGACCACCGATTACCAGGGAAGTCCGGTGAAGCTGGTGTACACGGGCAAGGTAACGGCGAAAGGAATTGACTTCACCTTCGGCACCGAGGATGGCAGTTGGGGCACGGAGCTGACAGCAACCAAGGGTGCATAGCTCTCTGCTGATGGCTTGAGCGAGGGCGGGCTTTCCCAGGTCTCGGCATCGAGACCTGGGAAAGCCCATGGTTCGGTTTCATCCAGCGAGGTGGGAAACCCCGGTGGGGACTGCGACCAAGCCATCAGGTGCGGAGCTTGAATCAACGGCAATCTGCGTCCCACCCCAGCCAATCAAAAAAATTTCTTTGCGGATCAATCCCCTGTTGCGTACACTTCTGTGATCCGCATCCGTTGCGGCACTTCGCCCGGCGAACGACTTCCCCGTCTGTAACGCTCAATGGGCAACTTCCCCTGGACAATCAAAAAAAACCCGCAGCAAGAGGAGATCGCCATGAGTACGTCCGCACCCAGCCCCGATCACATTCTGCAAACCGGAATGGCCTTTTTCGCTTCCAAATCCCTGCTCAGCGCGGTGGAGATGGAACTGTTCACCGAATTGGCGAAGCATCCTGAAGACCTGGAGACCCTGACGGGCCGCCTGGGACTGCATCCCCGCTCGTCCCGCGACTTTCTCGATGCGCTGGTGGCCTTGGGATTTCTGGAGCGCCACAACGGGATCTACTCGAACACGCCTTCAACAGAGTTGTTCCTGGACAAGCGCAAGCCGGCCTATGTCGGCGGCATTCTGGAGATGGCGAACCGGCGGCTCTACCTGCACTGGAACAAGCTGACGAACGCGCTGAGAACCGGCCAGCCGCAGGGCGAGGCTGGACCCAGCAATGAGACCTTCGCCGCGTTGTATGCCGACCCCGAGCGGTTGAAAAATTTTCTGGGTGCGATGACCGGCATCAGCCGCGGCGCGAACATGACGATTGCGGCCAAATTTCCATGGGTAAAGTACAAAACGGTGGCCGACTTGGGGCCGGCGCAAGGCGACCTGCTGCTGCAGGTCGCGCTCAAGAACGCGCACCTCTCCGGGGTCGGATTCGATCTTCCCGAGGTGGGCCCGGTGTTTGAGGAGTACGTGGAGCAGAACGGATTGTCGTCGCGGGTGCGCTTCAAAGGCGGCAACTTCTTTACCGATCCGCTGCCCACGGCAGACGTGATCATGATGGGCCACATCCTGCACGACTGGAATCTCGAACAAAAGCGGATGCTGATCGGCAAAGCGTACCAGGCTCTGCCCGCGGGCGGCGCGCTGCTGGTGTACGAAGCGCTGATCGACGATGAGCGAAGCAAGAATGCGTTTGGCCTGCTGATGAGCCTGAATATGCTGATCGAGACACCGGGCGGCTTCGACTACACCGGAGCTGATTGCACCGGCTGGATGAAGGAAGCGGGCTTCAGGGAGACGCGCGTCGAGCACCTGGTCGGTCCGGATTCAATGGTGATCGGGATCAAGTAAGCTCTTGCTGCTGAGAGTGTGAACTTTCCGAGGTCTCAAAAGCGAGACGCTTCGACAGGCTCAGGGCAGGCTCTGGGACACTCGGCGCCTTGCGCGCCGCCGAAATTATAGCGGTTTCAGGATTGCTGTACCCAAAGGCATGGCACTCAAGTCGACCCGACCCCAAGGAGGGGCGACCTGGTACGAAGCACAATCGGGCATACCTATCCTGAAACCGCGCTAAATGCTTACAGCGGCGGGCAGAATCTCGTTCACGTCCACCCATTTCGTTGGGTAGTTGCCGGTGTAGCAGGCGGTGCAGTAACCCGTCTTTTTCTCATCGGCGACGGACCTCAGCAACCCATCGAGCGACAGGTAGGCCAGCGAGTCGGCTTCAATAAAGCGGCGGATCTCTTCAACGGACTGATTGGCGGCGATGAGCTCGCGCTTGCTGGGCGTATCTACGCCATAGAAGCAGGGCGAGATGGTGGGCGGGCAACTGATGCGGAGATGGACTTCCTTTGCACCCGCGCCGCGGACCATGCGCACGATCTTGCGGCTGGTGGTGCCGCGAATGATGGAATCGTCGATGAGGATGACGCGCTTGCCTTCGAGCAGATTGTGCACCGGGTTGAGCTTGAGGCGGACACCGAAGTCGCGGACCCGCTGTTCGGGCTCAATAAACGTGCGCCCGACGTAGTGGTTGCGGATGAGGCCGAAGCGGAAGGGAATACCGGCCTCCTCGGCGTAACCGAGGGCTGCTGTCACGCCCGAGTCGGGTACGGGGACGATCACGTCGGCAGGCACGCCGGATTCGCGGGCCAGTTGGCGGCCCATCTGGTCGCGGCTCTCCTGCACCCAGCGGCCGAAGATGCGGGAATCGGGGCGCGCAAAGTAGACGTGCTCGAAGACGCAACTGGTTTGCTTGAAGCCGCTCGAAAACTGGCGGCTGGTTACGCCGTCTTCGGTCACCATCACCAGTTCGCCGGGCAGAACGTCGCGCAGGTATTCGGCGCGCAGCAGATCGAAGGCGCAGGTCTCCGAGGCGAAAACGATGGTGTCGGGGCCGTCGGGGTTTTTGATGCGGCCCATGGAGAGCGGGCGGAAGCCGCGGGGATCGCGGGCTGCAAAGATGCGGTCGCGGGTCATCATCACGATTGAAAATGCGCCATCCACCTGGGCCAGCGAGTCGGCAATGGCGTCGACCAGCGCGGAGGATTCAGAGTGCGCGATGAGCTGGACGATGATTTCGGAGTCGCTGGTGGTTTGGAAGTAAGCGCCGTCCCGCTCCAGGCTGGCCCGCAGGTTGCCGAGGTTCACCAGGTTTCCGTTGTGGGCGATGGCGATGAGGCCCTTGGTCGAGTCCACGCGGATGGGCTGCGCGTTCAGCAGCGCGGAGTCGCCGGTGGTGGAGTAGCGGGTGTGGCCGATCGCCATGGGGCCGGGCAGCTTGGCAAGCACGTCGTCGGTGAAGATTTCAGAAACCAGGCCCATGCCTTTAATGTTGGCCAGGTGCTGGCCGTCGGCGGTGGCAATGCCGGCCGACTCCTGGCCGCGATGCTGCAAGGCATAGAGGGCCAAATAGGCCTGCCGCGCGGCGGTGGGATGCCCGTGGATGGCAACGACGCCGCATTCCTCCCGGAGCTTGTCGTCGGTTGGCGCGGGCCGGGCGGCCGCTTCGGCCGCCGGCAGAATGCAGTCGGAATTGAGCTGATTGGTTCGGTCCAGTGCGCCTTCGACTCCTTGAAAGAGGAGATGCTTCATGCCGGAACCTCGCCGTGAAGAGTGGCTTCAAGGGCTGAGGCCCAGGGTTTGCGGAGGCTTTCAAGCGGAGCGGAGATGAAGGATTGCCGGTCGACGGAGATTTCAAGCCGGCTGCCGCCCGTGGTGCCGATGCGGGCGACGAAGAAGTTGTATTCGCCGGCCAGCTTTTCGATGGCGGAGACGTGACCGTGGGCAGCGGTCACCAGCACGGTGGAAGCAGGCTCGGCAAAAAGACCGAAAAGAGGATGAGCCATGAGCGAGGATTCCTGGTCGACGGTTGCGCCGATGCCCAGTGGGAAACCGGACTGGGCAAGCGCCACGGCGATGCCACCGTCGGAAAGATCTCGGGCTGAGCGGATGAGCTTGCGCTGGGCCAGGGCGGCGAGCAGCGTGTGGAGATCGGCTTCCGCTTCGAGGTCGAGCGGTGGAGGCTGTCCCCAAATGCCGCCGAGAACCGCCTTGGCGTACTCCGAGCTGCCGAATACGGCCAGGTTGGCGGCCGAGATGTCCGCTGCGGCTTCGGGGACCGGGGCAACGGCTGGGGCTGTCAGGGGAAAAGCCGGCTCGGGAGACATGGAAAGGACAATATAAGGGTTGATCGGCGCAGGCTGGAATGGGACCTTGAGATTTGGATTCGACGCTTCGTCCCTGGGAACGGGCCAGAGCAGCAGAATGGGGTCCCCCGGCCGCTTAAAATGCGCCGGCACGGCCTTTGTCACGTCGTCGAGGATGCCCACGATCCCCAGAACCGGCGTGGGATAAATGCCTTCGCCGCGGGTTTCGTTATAAAGCGAAACATTGCCGCCGGTAATGGGCGTGGAAAGCGCGGTGCACGCTTGCGCAATGCCGTCGATGGCGGCCGAGAGCTGGGCCATGATCTCCGGCTTCTCAGGATTGCCGAAGTTGAGGCAGTTGGTCGCGGCCACAGGAGTCGCTCCGGTACAGGCCACTTTGCGCGCCGCCTCGGCAACCGCGTGCATGGCGCCCAGCCTGGGGTCGAGGTAGGCCCAGCGGCCGTTGCCGTCCAGGGCCATGGCCAGGCCGCGCTCGTGCCGCACGCCATCCTCATCCCGGGTCCCGGTTCCCTTGATCCGCATCACGCCGCCCTCGCCGCCGGGGCCGATGGCGGTGTTGGTTTGCACCATACTGTCGTACTGCTCATAAACCCAGCGCTTGGAGCAAACGTTGGAGCTCGAAAGCAATTTGATCAGGTCCGCCGTAAAGTCGCGGTCACGGCCAAGTTCAGCCTGCACCGCCTTTGACGGCGTGGCGGCTACCGGCGCCTTCCATGTGCCCACAGGACGGTGATAGAGAGGCGCATCGTCGGTGAGAGACTGGTTGGGAATGTCAGCCACGAGTTCGCCGTGATGGCGAATGCGCAGCCGCGGCTCCGGCTTGACCGTGCCCACGATCACCGCATCCAGGCCCCACTTCGAAAACACGCGCAGCACTTCGTCTTCGCGGCCCTTTTCGGCCACCAGCAGCATGCGCTCCTGGCTTTCAGAGAGCATGATCTCGTAGGCGCTCATGCCGGTTTCGCGCTGGGGAACAAGATCGAGCTCCACATCCAGGCCTACTCCGCCGCGCGCGCCCATCTCGCAGGTGGAGCAGGTCAGTCCGGCCGCGCCCATATCCTGTATGCCGACAATGGCGCCGGTCCGCATGGCTTCAAGGCAGGCTTCCAGCAGCAGCTTCTCCATGAAGGGATCGCCCACCTGCACGTTGGGACGCTTCTGCTCCGAGCCTTCTTTGAATTCCTCGCTGGCCATGGTAGCGCCGTGAATGCCGTCGCGGCCCGTCTTTGCTCCTACATAGATCACCGGGTTTCCGGTTCCGGCGGCCTTGCCGTAAAAAATCTCGTCCTTGCGCACCATGCCCAGCGCAAACGCGTTCACCAGCGGATTGCCGCTGTAGCAAGCCTCGAATTTGGTTTCGCCGCCCAGGTTCGGTACGCCGAAGCAGTTGCCGTAGCCGGCGATGCCGCTGACCACGCCCTCGACGATGGCGTGATTTCTGGCCACCAGTTCGCGCTCGCCGCTGACCGAGTCGCCTGCGTCCAGCTCCCCGAAGCGCAGTGAGTCCATCACCGCGAGCGGCCGCGCGCCCATGGTGAAAATGTCGCGCAAAATGCCGCCCACCCCGGTGGCCGCACCCTGGAACGGCTCAATGTAGCTGGGGTGGTTGTGCGATTCAATCTTGAAGGCGCAGGCCCAGCCATCGCCCACGTCGATGATGCCGGCGTTTTCGCCCGGGCCCTGAACCACGAGCTTGCTTTTGGTGGGCAGTCGCTTGAGATGCACGCGGCTGGACTTGTAGGAGCAGTGTTCGCTCCACATGACCGAATAGATGCCCAATTCGGTGAGCGAAGGCACCCGCCCAAGGGCCGCGAGAATGCGGCTGTACTCCTCCGCGGTGATGCTGTGCTGGGCAAGCATCTGCGGGGTCACCTGGGTTGGATCGGGAACGACTGCGGAAGGGGCAGTTGTCATCACGGTTGCCTATATTGTCGCATGGGATGCAAGCGCCAGCCCCGCGGTCTTGATGTGGAAAGCCAGTGACGAATGCCGGACTGCGCATGCGCCGGGCAATCGAGTCATCAGGTTGCGGAATAGGAATTGCCGTTCCATTCAAGGGGATTGCGGGTCACAGGGTTTGCTCACGGGGTTTGCGTGTCAAGGGGTTTGCCTGTGGCGGCGTTCGCGTGTGGCGCGTCCTGGAAGGCCTGTGCGATACTTTTCTGAGCAGGCACTCACCCCAGGCCGGGATGGCGGAACTGGCAGACGCAGCGGACTCAAAATCCGCCGACCCTTGCGGTCATGGGGGTTCGACCCCCCCTCCCGGCACCAATCAAGTTCACAAATAAGTCCAATAAAATGAGCAAAATGGACGCAATTCGAGGATTGTGTGGGGTCTCGTTAATTTCTGATATTGAGTAGTACATTGCTGTTCGGGTACAATTTCAGGTACAGTGCGGATACAAACAAGGTACAAACGCACTCTCTGGAGACCCGAATGGCTACTCTCGTAAAAACCCCATCAGGCAAGTGGAAGGCGATCATCCGCAGGGCCGGTTGGCCGATGACAGTCAAGACGTTTCGGACACAGCGAGACGCCGGAGACTGGGCTCGTCGTACCGAAGACGACATGGTCCGGGGGGCATTCATCCAGCGGGCAGCTGGCGACCGCATGACGGTCGCCGCTGCGATGAAGCGCTATCTTGCCGATGTAGTCCCTTCAAAGCGGCCGACAACACAGGTGGCCGACCAAAAGCGCTCCAAGATTATCGTGAAACATCTCGGTAAGTATTCCCTCACCTCTCTGACGCCAGAGGTCATTGCCCAATTCCGGGATATGCGCTTGGCCGGGGAAGATCGTAAGGATGAGGGCGGAAACCCAATACCGAGATCTAACAGTACCGTTCGCCTCGATCTGGCCCTTCTTGGTCATCTGTTAACAATTGCGATCAAAGAGTGGGGCGTGAACTTGCCTGCCAACCCGGTCACAAATATCAGGCGACCAGCACCAGGGGCCGGCAGGAATCGGAGGCTATCGCCAGAGGAAGAATCTCGCCTGCTAGCTGCCGTTGACCAGCACTCAAACCCGATGATGGGTTGGATTGTTCGGATCGCTCTTGAGTCAGGTATGCGGTGGTCAGAAATCCTGACGCTTCGCAAGTCCCAGGTGGACCTCAAGCGGCGG
>Ga0181520_10001350_pt1 | contig 50153 bp, 41 predicted proteins | sample PEATcosm2014_Bin_29_FD_132451 | JGI IMG/M metagenome (GOLD analysis project Ga0181520, IMG submission 132451) | Peatland microbial communities from MTU Mesocosm Facility, Houghton, MI, USA - PEATcosm2014_Bin02_30_metaG | ecosystem: Environmental > Terrestrial > Soil > Wetlands > Peat | place... | reverse complement strand
GCTGGTGGTCGGCGGCTGGTTCGACGCGGAAGATCTCGAGGGTCCGTATCGCACTTTTAACGCCATCCACAAATTCAATCCCGACACGCCCATCACTTTGGTGGAGGGCCCGTGGGTGCATGGCGGATGGGCGCGCAACGACGGCGATCATCTGGGGGATGTGCAATTCAACGCCAAGACCTCGGAATACTTCCGCGCCAACATCCAGTTTCCGTTCTTCGAGCACTATTTGAAGGGCGGAGGCAAGACGCTTCCCACGGCCATCGTGTTTGAAACCGGAAGCAACGTGTGGCGCCACTACGATGAATGGCCGCCCAAGGCCGCCACGGCAAAGATGCTCTACTTTCACGCCGGCGGCAAGCTCAGCTTCGATCCGCCGAGCGAAGCCCAGAGTGTGGACGAGTACCTGAGCGACCCTGCCCACCCGGTGCCCTTCGTGGGCTATACCACGGATACCGTACCGCAGCGCTACATGGTCGACGACCAGCGCTTCGCCAGCGCACGGCCCGACGTGGTTACATACGAAACCGATCCGCTCACCGAGGATGTGACCATCGCCGGACCGGTCTCACCGCATCTCAAGGTCGCGAGCTCGGGCACGGATTCCGACTTCGACGTGAAGCTCATCGATGTTTATCCCGACGATGCGCCCGATCCCGACCCGTCGCTCAACGGCAACAAGCGCATCCTGGACGCGCCGCCGCTGCACATGGGCGGCTACCAGCAGTTGCTGCGCGGCGAGCCCTTCCGCGCCAAGTTCCGTTCCAGTTGGGAGAAGCCGGAACCGCTCACGCCCGGCAAGCAAACCGCCATCGACTTCGCGATGCCCGATCTCTACCACACGTTCCGCCGCGGCCATCGCATCATGGTGCAGGTCGAAAGCTCGTGGTTCCCGCTTACCGATCGCAATCCGCAAACCTTTACCGACATTCCCTACGCCAAGCCGGAGGATTTCAAGAAAGCTACGGAACAGATATTCCACCAGAAGGACGCGGCCTCCAGCGTGGAGGTTCTGGTACTGCCGCAGCCGTAGCCGGGAAGCGCCGCGGGCGACCAGGACGCGGCTGGCTGGTTCTATCGATGAGCGCGATTCGACGTACAATCAAAGAGGACCGGGAGACTGCGGAGAGGTGGCCGAGCGGTTGATGGCTCCGGTCTTGAAAACCGGCATACCTGAAAGGGTATCGGGGGTTCGAATCCCTCCCTCTCCGCCATAAATTTATAACTCTTTTTTATTCAATCGGATAAAATTCGTGGTACGCTCTTGGTGTCTGTAAATGGCTCGATTCTAGACACCAAGGAGTCGTATATGCCGATAAAGAAATCGGTTCGGATCATCAAGAAGATTCGCGATGAGGATGGACAGTGGCGCTTTGTCTCGTTGCGCCATGCAGGCGCGCGCTATGTATGGGACAAGCGGCCCGGTCGCTACTTCGTGGAATGGTGGGAAGGAAAGCAGCGCAAGCGCGAATCAGCGGGGATCACCCCGAGCGAAGCGATGGAAGCGCAGCGGCGGAAGCGCAACGAGCTGATCGGCGCGTTCGTCTTGGGCACCGGAAAGGGCGAAGCGCCCAAACCGGAAGAGACGCAATTCACCCTTCTCACGGATGCCGTGACCCTGTTTCTGGACCATGTGCGGGTGCACTCGCCGGATAAGCCGCGCACGGTACGGCGCTATGCGGCCGTGCTCGATCACGCGAAGCGCATTCTCGGGCGGAAGCTGTTTGTTGACGCCATCACGCGCCCCGACATCGACGATTACAAGGCGCTCCGTACTGCTGAATCGAGCCACCAGCATCCGGATCGGCGCATCACGCCCCGCACCATCAATTTCGAGCTTTCGGTGCTCCGTACCTTTTTCTACTTCCTAATCAGTGAACGGAACCTGCCCATTGCGAATCCGTGTGCAAAGTTCAAGGCACTCAAGGACCCGCAGGTCAAAGCCAAGCGCCGCCCTCCAACCTACCGGCAGGATGAATTGAACCGGCTCTTTGCGGTCTGCAATGCGTTCGAAAAGACGATCTTTGCCACGTTCCTGCTCACGGGATTCCGGGAGGAGGAGCTCTGCTTTCTCACCTGGGCGGATGTCGATCTGCGCGAACCTAAGAACGCCACGCTGCGCGTGAGCGGGAACGGCAAAGAGGGGTTCTCACCAAAGGATTATGAAGAACGAATCATTCCCATTCCGCAGGAGCTTGCCGAACTCCTTGCCGAGGTAACGCATCGAGGCGCATGGGTCTTCTCGACGAAGACGGGCAATCGGCAGACGCATCTCTTGCGACGGCTCAAGCAGCTTGCGGAGGATGCCAAAGTCACTGAGGCTACCCTCCACAAATTCCGTCACACATATGCAACGCGCCTTTTAGAAAGCGGGTGCGACATCGTGACGGTGCAAAAGCTCATGGGGCACAGCGATCTCGATACCACGCGGCAGTATCTCGATCCGGACGAAAAGCTCAAGCGAAGCGCCGTGAGCCGGCTCTCGCTCGCCACTCTGGCCGGCACTTAGGGCTCTCGCCAGAAACAAAATGAACGCGCGATTTAGGGTCATCGCGATTGCCGATTCTCACCCGCGCGGCGATTCCCTAGATCATGGACATCTTTGAGTTCCTGGGTTACAACCCTTTGGTCCTTGGGCGGCGTCAAAGCAGCCGCGTTACTCGAAGGAACGCCTCGAGCACGCGGTGCTTTTGATGAACTTGGATGAGGGCATTGCAATTTCGCTCCCAATTAGGGTTTAGAGCGATGTGCGTTCAAAGTTCTGAGCCCCAACTTGGGTCCCACTCGCCTTTTCATAAGGTGAGCCTGCCATCGAGGCTCCTGCCGAGTAGACCCATCGACGTTAAGGAAGAGTCTTTATTCCCCTATTGACTTTTTTGCTGTATTGATATATGCTCCCAAGCGCCCACCGTGAGCGTGGGCCAGGAGGAGACATCTGGTGAGGAAAAGGAGCTTTGCGACGACACAATTCGGGGAATGGCTAACGGGACAAATGGAAGAGAGGAATATCAATGTCGCCAGTCTCTCTAGAGTGTCCGGCATAGATGCGACTCGTATATGCCGAATTCGTAAGGGGACCCCTGGCGCATCTGAAGACGCAGTTTTGAAGGTCATCTTGGCTCTCGGCCATCCGAACCCTCAGGCATTGAGCATATTGAACAGATTCCGAATTGGCACCGCAACCGCAAAGCCTGAGAGGGATCGTCAACTCTCTAGTGCGGAGGACTGGGAGCACTTGTGCATCACCCTGAAAGTGATAGGCAACTACCCGACGGTAGAAGAGGCGCTCAAGGTCGCGATATCTCGCGAACTCACCAGCGTCACCAATCGCCAAGACTAAGAATTCAGGCCCGTGGCACCACACTAATTGTGGAACCATGGGCCTTCTTTTTCAGAGATTACCGCAGGCCTCCCAAGATCCGGCCACGCCTCGGCCTCAGTCTCGGCTCAGATCGCTTGAGTGTTGACTGACGCTGGCAGCCCGCCCAAATCCCAGAGCACAGACTCTTTTGCACCATGCCCATCGCTATCCCAAATTCTCTGGAAATCTCTTCGCTTCCTCGCGCCCAACTTTGCATCATCCTGAATAGTGAGATATTGTGTTGATTTGTATGGACGATATTCACATGGATTATCTTGGCATTACGCATATAGTAAACTATTTGTTATCAACATTTACTATTCACAGCACGGAAGTTCTTGTCGCGCAATTTCGCACATCTTATGATTTAACGTGAGGATTATCGTTGACTCTTCGTATGTTTATTGTGTACCGTAGGCGCAATGGTAATGATCGCAACACACATGGCCGCTATCCCGTGACGGAGCTGGATAGAACGGACACTGCTGATTCGGGCAAAGAGAAAAAAAGGGAGGGAGATGGCCATGCGCGCAAGCACAAAGCGAGCCAAATTGATACAAATGCGCGCTGAGCCCGAACGCATCAACGTCGCCCTGCGCGAACACGTATCAAACGCATCGGACTGGCAACACGGGGAACGGGCACGGGATCTTCATGAATGGGCGGAGCGTTTCAACGAAAGGCTAAACCTGAATTTGCCGACACCTGCGATTGCGATCGGAAAGCTCAGGGGGCACCGGTTGGGGCAGTACCGGCAGGGTCGCAACGATTTTGGCCTTTTGCACGAAATCATCATCGACGAGAAGTTCCTCGCCGAGAGTACCCGTGCGCAGGTACTCGCCACGCTCGTTCACGAACTTTATCACGAAATGCAAGAACTGCGGGGAAAGCCGAGCCCTGGCAATTATCACAACGTGCAATTCAGAGAGCGGATAAAACACATTGGGATCATCGTCGATTCCCACGGCGCGAACAAGGGATACCAAAAGGGAATCTTCACATCTATTTTGGAAAGCCACGGCGTCGACACATCCAGCCTCAAGCTCCCTGACTATCGGGCGCTCCGGCAAAATGTACCGGCTAATAAATTGATCGGAACCTCGAAACTGAAGCTCTGGACATGCGGCTGCACGAAGATCCGGGCCGCGGTCACCGTAGCAGCAAGATGCATTCGCTGCGGGGGCATTTTTGAATTCGCCGATGGGTGTGCGATGCCAGCGCCGCAGATGCGATATAGCGGGGGTAGAGAGAGCTAAGAGAATTAAGCATTCCTTGCGGTTTAAACCGTAAGGTCCCTAGCACCGGCTGAATTTGATCTGTAGTCAGTCGAGGCCACCCTTTGCCGGGAGGCAGCGGAACAGGAGATAAGGGCTCATGAACAATTTCCTCAGTTCGGCGTTTGCAAGGTTTGGATTCACAGGAGATCCGAGCCGGCTAGTTGTCTATTTGCCTGAGACATCGCGCAAGACCGGCAATCGGGTTTGGGCTTTTCTGGGAGGACTTTTGCCTACCGGTTCTTTGAAGTTCATATCCGCACTCGGCGCGTTAGCGCACTTGGGGAGCATCAATTCCAACCGGGAAATCAAGAATGTTATTGCCTCCACCAGCGGGAATCTCGGATTGGCCGGCGCGGCCCTGTTACAGAACACCTCGATCGCGTTTCACGCCGTCGTTGATGTGCGAACCCCGGTACACAAACTAGAACAACTCCGTCAATATGGCGCCATCGTAGATGTTGTTGAGGAGCCCGACCCGACATATATCGATGCTCGACTCAAGAAAGTCGCAGCTCTCGTTTCGAGGCTACCGGCGGCTGTAAATCTCGATCAATATGCCAATCCCGGCGCGCCGGAGGCGCATTTCACATTCACGGGCCCGTTTTTGTGGGCAGCGCGCAAGGGCCAAATCGACGCACTCGTTGCGCCGATCGGGACAGGGGGTACCTTTGGCGGCGTCGCACATTTTCTGGCCCAAATGAACCCGCGAATCCGACGTGTACCGGTCGATTGCGAGGGCTCTATCGTCCTCGGCGGCCCAATGGGTCCCCATTTATTGACTGGGATGGGCGCGCACATCCGGTGCACTAACGCGCTGCGCGCATTTTCCGCCGTTGGCGGCTCCAGACCGAGAATCATTGGTGACACTGCGGCATTTCGCGCCGCTCATTGGGTCCACAAGAATGATGGCATTTGGGTGGGCGGTTCAAGTGGAGCTGCACTGGCTGCTGTCGATGATCTTTCGCGTGAAATCCAAGGCAAAGACATCGTAGTAATCTGCCCTGACGGCGGCGCTGGTTACGTGGATACAGTGTTCGATTCAAGCTGGCTGGACCAGCATGGAATCAAAATCAATCTCAATTAAAAGGAGGCCGATATGGCCGATTTGCAAGGGAACAAACTCGCCGAAGGCCGCGGTTGGGACAACGCCTACCGCGTGCAGGCGGCTACTTCAAGCAATCCTGATGGCCCTGATTATCTTTGGAAGGAAGGGCCGATTGAATTCCTCAATGACGCCGAATTGGATACCCTGATGCGGCGCGAACACGTTGGCCACATTCTTGACGCTGGCGCAGGCGACGGCCGCAATAGCTTCGCACTCGAAAGCCGTGGCTACTTTGTTGTCGGCGTCGATCAGTCACCCACCGCTGTCAAGCTGGCCGCACAGCGCGCAATTCGGGGCAACCGGAACCGCGTAGTGTTCGCCCAAGACGACGTTACGGATCTCCGCCAGGGTGGCCCCTTCGATTTTGTGCTCTGCGCTGATACCCTCGGTCAAATCGACGAGCCAGCGCTAGCAATTGCCAACTTCCGGCGCGTCCTGAAGCCAGGTGGCTGGCTGCTATTCAATGTTTATACCGAGCAAGACGGCACCTACGGTGTCGGGCGGCGGATCGACCGCTGGAATTTTGAATACAAAGAAACGCTCTTCAAGTACTTCGACGAGCAAATGGTCAAGGATCTCGTTGTCGGCATGGAGAATGTCCGCATCCAGGTTGCTACTTGGCTCGATCCACCGCACGGCGACTTCCGGCCCGAGCCCCACGTTCACAACTCCTTCGTTGTCCTGGCGCAGAACCCGCGCGAGGAGGCGTGATGAATTCTCAACAAGGCGTCCTCTGGGTCAACGACGAGATGGTTGCAGCAAACCTTCCCCCGGCGGAAGCGGAGTCCGTAGTGGAAGGGGCGCTGCTGCTGCATCACTATGGCGAGTATATTCAGCCGCTGAAGCCGTACATCCGGCCTGGTGGCCATGAGCGCGAGTACGAGCGAGGCCGCATCATTTACATGCCAGCTTATCTTGGCGGTGATCTTGACATCGTAGGAATCAAGATCATCGCAGGCTTCCCGATCAATGTGGAACGGGGCCTTCCCAGGGCCTCGGGTATCTACCTCCTCAATTCAACAAAAACCGGCTTTCCCCTTTGCATCATGGAATGCAGCGAACTCTCTGCCCGGCGCACCGGAGCGATCGCCGGGCTCGCAGTCCGCAAGTTGGGCGGGGACGGCCCACATACCTGCAGTATTGTCGGCGGCGGTCCAATTGCGGAAGCAGTGATTCGGGCGCTGGCGACGAACGACCAAGTCAACGCTATCACTGTGTACGACCTGCGGATCGACCGGGCCCAGGCACTCGCCACCCGGTACAACTCTGCCCAACTCTCAGTTGTTGCAAGCCCCACACTGACTGAATGCCTGAACAACTCGCAGATTCTCATCCTCGCAACCACCGGTTCGCGCGGCTATCTGACGCGGGAGCTCGCGGGCAAGAAGCGCCTGATCATCGCCTTGAGTCTCGACGATGCGAGTGAGGACCTTTTCCTGTCCGCAAGCAAAGTGATCGTGGACAGCTTCGATGATTGCTGCCGCGAAGAAAAACTGCTGCATCGCCTTGTTAAAGAGGGGCGTTTTTCCCGCGATCAAGTGTATGCCGAATTCGGTGAAATCCTTGCCGGGATCAAGCCCGGCCGTGAATGCGCGCAGGAATTGGTCTACTTCAATCCGATGGGCATGGGAATTGAGGATTTGGCCTGCGCGCACATTGTCTACCAAAATGCACTTCAATCTAATGCTGGCGTCTGGCTGCATTGATTTCAGCGAAGGAGACCTATGGGTTTAAACGAGAAGGTCGTGATCGTGTTGAACGAGAGGATCGAAGCGGGCCGGCTACTGAACGCCGCTGCCCATCTGGCGCTCGGCTATGGCGCGTCCCGCGGGGATTCCGGCCAGACTGAACTTCACTTGCTGAACTATGTGGATGCCTCGGGCGAACCACATCCAAACATTTCGGCATTGAGCCTAATTGTGTTGAAAGCGACGCCAGGGCAGCTTCGTGCGCTTTGGCAGCGTGCTTACTCCGAGGGAATCGCGCGCATGAGTTTTACCGACACCATGACCGAAGGATCGTACGATGAACAGCTCGATCGAACTCGCAGTACGCCCAGCGACCAGCTTATCTACATTGGGGTGTTGCTGTTTGGCACGCGCGAGCGGCTCGATCCCCTAACGCGCAAGTTTTCGCTCTTTCGCGCATTTGCTGCCCCAGGGAATGGAGCATTATGAATAACACCAATGACCCCAACCTTGAATCCACAGGCGTCCAATATTACACCAGCATAGCGAGGTGATCTGATGAAATCGAACGAGCGCCTTCTCAATTCAACAGGGAAATCATACCTGACGGGAATGGAAGCGCTGGTACGGCTCCCGATCGAGCAGGTCCGCCGAGACCTTTGCGCCGGTCGAAATACTTTGGGGTTTATCAGCGGATACCAAGGGTCCCCCCTTGCCGGTTATGATATCCAACTCCAGGCATCCTCGGATTCTCTTGAGGAAAATGGCATTCACTTCGCACCAGGTATAAATGAGGATTTGGCGGCAACCGCCGTAGCAGGAACGCAGCTGCTCGACACTATAGAGTCAAATGCACCGAGCATCGCAGCTTATTGGTACGGGAAAGCGCCAGGTCTGGACCGCTCCATTGATGCAATTCGCCACGGAAACCACGCCGGAACATCTGCAGGGGGGTCTGTGGTGCTGTTCGTTGGCGATGATCCCGGAGCGAAGAGCTCAACCCTTCCGAGCGATAGCCAACTGATTCTACAAAGCATTGGAATTCCAGTGCTTTCCCCTGGAAGCGTTCATGAAATTATTGAGCTTGGATCGGCCGCATCGAGCTTGTCGCGATATTGCGGTGCTTGGACTTCTCTGAAGCTCGTTACAGATCTCTGTGATAGTGGTGGAATCGTATCGTTCGACACTCTCACCGATAGCTTCAACTTGCCGGCAGGATTCTCAAAAAAGCAGAGAACCTTGATGATGCCGCCAGTCTCCACCGGGCTGGAGGTTGAAGTTAACCGGAACCGGTTGGCTGCCGCTTGTGAGTTCGCGCGCGCCAACAGCCTCAACCGACTCTTCGGCGATTGGACGGAAGCAGACATAGGAATTGTCGCGGCCGGAAAGACGTTCTACGACACAGTACAGGCATTGATGATCCTGGGAATTGAGCCGAATAGATTCGCAGCAAAGCGAATCCGTGTTGCGCAGATCGGAATGACCTTTCCTCTCGACCCGAGTTTTGTCCGCCAGTTTTCCTCCGGTTTATCCACGATTGTTGTTGTCGAGGAGAAGCGTTCCTTCATCGAGTCACAGCTTAGGGATCTCCTTTATGGAGCGGACAGTCAACCGGAGATTTTGGGGAAGCGGTCCAGATCTGGGGCAACGCTCTTTCCGGAATACGGCGAATTGACCCCAGACCTAATTGCTGCCAAGCTATGCGAATTCATTCGAGGGACGAGCATCAAGAGGTCACTCGCAACTCCAGCTTCTGCCTTGAAAAGCTTACCTGTCGTTTCAGGTCGAGTTCCTGTGTATTGCTCTGGCTGCCCCCACAATCGATCAACCATTCTTTTGGAGGGCCAGCTTGCTGGAGGCGGGATCGGATGCCACGCACTTGGAATGCATTTATCGGATGCCAAGAGAGGTTATCAATTCATCCAACAAATGGGCGGGGAGGGAGCAGGCTGGATTGGGGCGGCCCCCTTCGTTCATCGCAAACATTTTATTCAAAACATCGGTGACGGCACATATTTTCACAGCGGCGAACTGGCGATAAAGGCATGCATCGCGAGCAAGGTCAATATCACCTTCAAAATCTTGTATAACGGCACCGTGGCGATGACCGGCGGCCAGCGAGCCGTCGGCGCGATGCCCATCCCTGCCCTAACCGAGAAGTTGAGAGCTGAGGGAGTCAAGAGAACCGTCGTTCTAACTCGCGAAGCGAAGGACTGGGATGGAAGTGCAATGGCGAACAATGTGGATGTCCGCCCGCTCACGGACCTAGAAATGACCCTTCGTGAACTGGAAGCAATAGAGGGCGTAACCGTTTTGATCTATGATCAGCCGTGCGCAAGCGATCTTCGGCGCGAGCGCACACGTCTCCCGGAATTGGAGCCGCGTGAACGGCTTTACATTCATCCGCAAGTCTGCGAGGGGTGCGGTGACTGCATTCGCGAATCAAACTGCACTAGCCTTCGACCTATAGGCACTGATGATGGCATCAAAATCGCTATCCATCAGAGTTCATGTAACAAGGACTATTCCTGTGTGCTGGGCGACTGCCCCTCTTTTGTCACAATCACTCTGCCAAAAGGAATAGAACCCCCGCTCCCGGCACTGCCGCTATTCGATCCGGGAGTTCTTCCAATACCTGAGCCCGCGCAGATAGATCCTGGGGGCTACCGAATAGCGCTGTCGGGAATTGGTGGTGAGGGCGTTGTCAGTATCAATCAGATTCTGGCTAGATGCGCGGCAGACGAAGGTCTTTGGGTGCAGACGCTCGACCAGACAGGTCTGGCACAGAAGAACGGCGGCGTAATCTCCCACTTGGTCGTCTCTAAGAGTCCCGCAGTCGTCTCCGCTCGCGCCAGTGTAGGTTCGGTAAACCTGCTGCTGGCTTTTGACCTGATCACCGCCTCTCGCCAGGATGTTCTACAAGCGTTAGATTCAACCACCACGTCGGCAGTTATTAACACCACGGTTACGCCAACGGCTGACTCCGTCCGCATTGGCAACTGGGCCCCCAAGCCGCAGCTGCGGCCGTTGCTTGACCATCTCTCTGATCGCCATCTCAAGTTGGTGGAGGCAGGTAGGCTAGCTGAGGCCATGTTTTCGAACCATTTTGCTCCGAATCTGTTCTTGTTGGGAGTTGCTTGCCAACTTGGCCTCTTACCCATTCCCCTTAACGCGATCGAACGATCAATGGGAGGCCCAGCGTCGAGCTTGCCTTTTATATGGGGGCGACGTTACGCTCATGAGCCCGGAATTGTCGAGAGCATTGCGAAAAGCACCTTGCGTCCCCGTGCTCAACGCGACGCTCATGCGGTCCTGAGCGAGTACCAGAGTGAATCCTGGGCGAATCGATATAGGAAATTTTTGGGCACCGTGGATGCGCAGCTCAAGCCGGTGGTTGGCCAGGTACTCCTTAAGCTCATGACCTACAAAGATGAATACGAAGTTGCGCGGTTGCTTAGCGGGGCCGACTGGCACAAAGACCTGAATGCGGAGTGGGGAAAAGCTAAGTCAGTGTCATACAATCTTCACCCACCTTTTCTACGCGCCCTTGGGATGAGGCAGAAAGTTCGACTCGGTAACTGGTTCCGAGGACCATTGAAGTTGCTTGCAGCGTTCAAATTTTTGCGGGGCAGTCCTTTCGATGTTTTTGGTTACGCATCTCTTCGCCGGGAGGAACGCAGACTAATTGATTGGTACCGGGAGCTTGTTCTGGATTTGAGTGAATACCTCGGTGTTGCTCCGCTTTCGGATATCACTGAGATCCTGGCACTACCTCTTGAAATCAAGGGGTATGAGGAAGTCAAAGTTCGCGCAATCAGAACTGTCAAGGAGAGCGTAGAATCCCGTTTGTGCTCGCTCCGGCTGTCAGCCGCAGCGCATCACCTTTCCAACGCCAGCCATGAATTGGAACCTTCTGAACATTGTGAAGTTCTAAACAGCTAGCCGCGCGCAAATCAACAATGCTCGCCTTGATCTATTTCTCTATCGCCGTGTTATCGTCCTGCGGCTGGAATCTAGATAGTCCGAAAACCCGCGATCAAGCGGCGAAAGGGGCAGCGGAGAGATACTTTAAGGATTTCCGTGCGAATTTCGACACGAATCTTGGGTTGAATGGAATCCACCAGAGCGCTAGCTGACTTACGCTCCTATCGGCGCTTCGGATTCTGGACTTCCGAACTGTGTTCCGCAACCCACTTGAGGACATCCGACTTCACGAACCGGAGATTCGACTGGATGCGTACATACGGAATCAGCCCGCGCTGCACGTAGTTGTAGATCGTCTTCACGTCGATCCGCAGCAGCGCCTCCACTTCCTTTGCCGTCAGCAGTTCCTTGGATTCAATGACTGGCTCCTCCGGCACCACGTGCCGCGACTCAAGGACCGATACCGATGCGAAAATCTGCTCCGGGAGCACGAACCGGACCTTCTTCATTTGGCTCGCCGGAAGAACGGAGGCGGCGCGCGCCCGCACGCGGCCCAACGTCTCCTTGTCCGGAGCGACGAGAAACACGTGCGTAAATCCGGACGCAAGGCACTTCTGCGCGTTTTGGAGTTCATGATCCGGTGAGGTCGTGACGGAGATTTCGCACGCAATCGGTTCTGCACCGCGCCGTTCGAGTACGAGGTCAACGATGCCCATACCGTCGAGTACCGGCTTTTCGATGGACACCGTATAGCCGCGATCTTCCGCCCAGCGCCGGATGAGGTCTTGGAGGTATTTGTGCTGCGGACCTCCGCGGCCAGGGATCGATGGAGCTGGCGGTGGCGCGGGAGTCGCACTCACCGCTTCCTGGGGAACCGGAGGGGGTGCGGGTTCTTTTCGAGTTTTTTCTCGCGATGCTATCCGCGGTTCAACGATCTGCGATGAAGCTTCTCCCCGGTTGAGTGCCGCGTCGACAGTCTCACGGGGCGTTGCGTACCGCTCCCGCGAGAGCGCGATGATCCGCTCACGGCACTCTTCTGCCGCCGCTCGTTCGACGGGTGGAAGCGGATGCGTCTTCAGATTGAAATCGAATTCAGTACGTTCCACGCGGCAGATGGCTTCGCCCGTTTGAAGGTTCTGGAGGTCCCTGGCTTCGAAATACGAGAAGCCGTCTGCAAGTCGCTTGGCGTCGAAATCGCCCAAGCGGAAACAAACGCGCGTATAGGGGTTTGCGATCACCGCGCTCGCCACATCCGCATCGCGACTCACGAGTTGCTGGAGTTCCTGATGGGCGAGAATGAGGCCCAAGCGATATTTGCGGGCACCGGAAAGTATCGCGGCCATCGAGGGCGTCACAAAGTTGTGGAATTCGTCGATGTAGAGATAGAAGTTGCGGCGCAGGGCAACGTCGGTTTGCTGGCGGCTCATGGCAAGCTGCTGGAACTTCGAGACAAGGAGCGTGCCCAGAAGATAGGCGTTCTCTTCGCCGATGGCCCCCTGCGAAAGCTTGGCGAGAAATATCTTTCCCTCGTTCATGATCGCGCCGAGATCGAAGCTGTTCTTTTTCTGGGCCACCATGTAGCGGATGAGCTTGGGCCGGAGGAACGTGTCGAGGCGCGTGAGGATCGGGCCCTGCGGTTTCGCGATGAGGATCGGGAAGGTCTTCTCCCAATAATAGACGATCTCCGGGTCCTGGACGGTCTTCAGGTGTTTCGCCCGGAAGGCGGCGTCCACGAGGAAGTTTCGGAGATCTACCAAGCTGCCGCCCTCGGTACTTTCGAGGAATGCAAGCACGGCGTTTCCCAAGACCGAGGTCATCTGGTCGCCCCAACTCGTCGAAAGCCTCCGGAAGACGGCGACCAAATCTGAACCGAGAAGGTTCTTTTCGACCTCCGAGTGCGCTTGGAGGACATTGAAGCCCACCGGATACGATTCGTCCGACGGGTCGAGAAGCACCACATCATCGTGCCGCCTCTCTGGGATGCGACCCAGGATTTCATCGATTAGATCGCCGTGGGGATCGAGGACCGCGATCCCTTCGCCGCGCTCGATGTCCTGAAGGATGAGGTTAAGGAGCAGCGTCGATTTGCCCGTGCCTGATGCGCCGATCATGTAGCAATGCTGCGACCGCTGTTCGGCACTCAAGGTCACCGGCATCGTCTTGCCCGCATGGGAATTCTCCCCGAGGACAAATGAATGGCCCTCCACGATCTTGGGAGCCGCTTTGGTGCGGGCATCTTCGCGCTTGAGTTGCGGAACGCGGACGGATGCGGATGGCAGATGCGCGAGCGATACCAGTTCATCGGCATTCAGAAGCATCCCGGAACGGTGGGTCGTCCTCGCGCACACATCATCCGCGTGATCTTCGTCGTCGTATCCGTCATTCGCGAGCGCGATGAGTTCGTTGCTTGTGGGATTCGCAAACTGCGTGAGCGCACCGCCCAGGGCTCGCGCGATTTCCCAGGCTCGCGCTTTGGTGTTGGCTTGCGCCGCGATGCGGAGGACCACCGCGTAAAGCGGTTGTGCGATCTTCTCCCGGGTTTGGGCGACCATCTCCGGCGCATCAGGGAAAAACGACTTCCCATCCGAGCCCGTTACGGCGCGGACCATGCTCTCGGCCCATGGAGCGCGCGTGGCCTGGAAGAGCACTTGGAGCAGTCCCAATTCCCTTTCGCGGATACCCGAAAGCGCCCCCATGATCCCAATCAAGGGATCGACCTCGAAGCCGCGCACGGTTCGGAGCGGCACCATGCATTCCCGCGAAAGCCCAAAGTCAATGATGACGGACGGCTTCCGATGATTCCAATGTCCCGCGAGAAATCCCTCACGCTCTGCTACCGACGATTCTGGGAAATGCGCCGCGAGTTGTTGGTTGAGCGGTCCCCGGTCATTCTCCGCACACGCAAACTGAGTGACGATAGCATTCGGTACCCCCACAACCTCGAACGCAACGGGACGCGATGCATAGGTAAGGCTTGTGAGCAACCGCTCCGCTGCCTCCTTTGCAACTTTGGTTCCCGCCGGGAGCGCAACTTGGAATTCCACAGGCGGGCCTTCCGCGAAGAGCGGTTCGGGATCAGGATCGGGTTCTTCCTCAACCGGAAGGGGCAGGGCAGGGGCAGAGCTTCGTCCGAAAATACCGTCCACGAAGGAACTGAGGGCGGTGGGCTTGCGAGCATCGTCCACCGCCGGTCCAGGGTTCACGTAATGAAAAAGAAACGGACGGAACGGGGGTTCAAGCTCGACCGGGTAGCTCCAAAGCTGCCAGCCGCGCCCGCGCCGCTCCCACTCGTAGAATTGCGCAGCGAGACGCTCCTCCAGTGTGAGCGGAAGCGTCGGGCCGAGAAAGGCGTTTTCTTCCTCTTCGGGCATGGATCATCCTACCGCTGATAGAACTCACGCATGATCGGCTTTCGCTCAAGCTCGGTCAACGGGCGCGCACCCTTTGCGGACAAGAGCTGTTCCACGACTTCGAGCACCGCCGTGTGCACCACCGACTGAAACATGAGCGTGGTATCGACTTTGTAGTAGGTGGACGGCTTGAAGAGCTTCTCGTAGAGGGCACCGAAGAACGGGATGGCTAAGATGGCCTCTTCCGCGTCGGCTCCTAATTGCCCTTCCCGCAGAAGATAGCCGAGCAGAAACACCACGCCCACGATGACCAAGGGCCCCACGAAGATGCCCGCGATGCCGAACTGCGATACACATACTCCAAAGATCCCAAATCCGGCGATGAGGATGAGGATCGCCCACAGGAGAGCGTGCGTCGGCGGAAGCTCGGCGAGCCACCACGAGAAAAAGAAGCCGGTGCCAAACGGTGCCGCGCAGAGGTCGAATGCGAGTTTTCCGCGCTTGATCCGGAGGTACTCCCGCCGAGCGGTAAGCACCCCGCCCTCCCGCCAGTCGACTCGCGAGACTGAGTAGTCGGGAATCTGGCGGGGTTGGAGCGCAGCCGCCACGGCAGCGTAAAACTCCATGGTGGAGGTCTGGAATTTTTCGATAGGGTGGTGCCAATGAGAAATGACGTTCGCGTCTTTACCGAGCTTAGCCATGATGCCCCCTTTTGCTCTTTCGTTCACTCGATGGGGGATGGAACGAAGCTGCGGACAATTATATGCCTGCGTTGTACGGGGCTCGAATCTCTGCCGATTGTCCTCTCCAGATGCTCTTAAGCTCCCTATTTGTTCAATTTAGACCATGACGGAATGGTAACGGAACGCATACTCTTACCCAGGATACCGGCCCATTCTTTCCGCAATTCACGATATGTCTTGCCTGCGGCAATTTGATCGCCGGTAAGCCCATACACCAAAAGTCTTGCTGCGAGGGTACGGTTGTCGAGCGACATTATCATCCTTCTGTTCGTCACGTCCCATAGCAATCCCGCCCACGGTTCATTCGCCAATTGCATGGGAACCTTTGCGACTGCGCTCACGATCTTTTCAAGTGCGTATCCCTCATCGAGAAGCGACTTGATTACCTCGATCACGATCATTAGGCCAGCGGGCCTATATAAAAGATGCCCCCCATTCCTATTTCTGTATGTGGAGGCCTTTTGATCTTCAAGTGTGCTCTGCTCTAAATCCTTCAACGCCGGCACTGCTTGAATGAACATGTCCCAAAATGATGAGATGCGCTTATACTCCCGCCGGATCATGGCGTCGCTTGGGCGAATCTTCTTGGCACTCTTCCACTCCCGAGAGTCTTGCTGCAAATAGGTATCTATCACGTCGTAGAGCGCTTCGAGCGTCGTGAAGAATCGGCGGTCAGTCGCCGGAATGGCCTTCCCTTTCTTTACGAGTAAAAACTTCGAGAAGAATGGATGCTGCTCTACGAGCATTCTGGTAAGGATCGCGACGACATCATCTTCATCGAGTGCGATGATATCAGCCTTGCTTACGGGTTTTGCATAGCGATTGAGGGTCGTGAAAAGTCTTCGGCTCCTTTCCATCCCCATATCACTCGTATTATGTCCAACAAAAAGAACCACAACCTCTTCGTCCTTCAGTTTTTCATCTGCGCTGATTGCCTTCTTTATGCCAACCACGCGATGCTGACCATCGATAGCGAACATCTTCTCTGTGCCGTCGAATTCAAGTATCCCCAGCGCTCCTTTGAGATTTGCAGGGACATCTTCCGCACTCATTTGTGGCGAGCTATTGATGGCCAGTTCGTAAAAATCGGGATCGCCACCATAGACGCCCACCACTATCGAGTTGAAGAATCGTTGCTCTTGAGTTAACAAATAGTTCTTGATTGCTTCGGCATGTCCCGATTCGTCAACTTGTCGTTGAATCAGGTCGCGAAGGGCTTTATGTTTGTGAATATCCTCCGCCAATGAAACTCTCGCCGCGATATCTCCCATCTTGAGAAATGCGGCGTAGTAAATCCAGTCGCCCATCTTGGCGCGCAACGCGGGCACCCGAAGCATCTGTGATGATTGTTCTTTCATTGGAATGCCTTCCTTATGCGATTTACGTGCACGTTGATCTGATCGTTTCCTGGAGGAATGAAAGCCTCAAGAAGCGCTGTCTCGATATCGGCTGGCGAATACCCCGTAGGAACCGGAGCAAAGGCAAAAAAAAGGTGCTCGCCGTAAAGTGGCAGAATGCGAAGCAGTTTGGGCCTGATATTCCCCAGATCGCGCTCTCGAAGATACTCGCGAAACCGTTGGCTCAATGTCCGATCAGTCTTGCCTACATACATCAGGTATGAGGTTAGGAGCGTTAGTGACGTTTTCGGCTGTATGACGAATGCATACACGCCAGGCGCATTTGCGATAGCAGAAGTAGATTCAGCCGAAAACGGTACGGTTGTCCATATCAAATCAGTCGGCAACCGAAGCGCACCCCACCGATCAGGCCACAGAACTACCTCATGCTTGTGATACGTAAGCAGGGCACCGGCGATTAGGTCATTTTCTTGAGACATGCGCATCGCCACACTTTCTTCTACGCCCAAGCCCGTAAGAGCCCGAGAAGGTGCACGTTATTCCGGCGAATCCGCTGACAGGCAATGTTAGAAGCATCGGCCCTGGTATGCCCATGAGCAAATGAGAAGCTCCGTATCCTTCTGTATCCACATAACTTATATGGATTTCCGCATAGCGCCGCCGTTTCATAACGCTGACAGACACCCGGACTGGATAGTTCATCCATTTTCTGTCTTGCGGACTGGCGGTGATCCCCAGTAGACTGGGGTGTGCCAAATGCATTTACATTGCCCTCGCTTCAATTCTCCGGACACGAGACGTTCGCGCTCCGTCAGCTGTGGCTCCATAAAGCGTACAACAGTATATCCGCCGTGAAGCCCGTCGCTCCCCGTTCTATTTTTTCCGATGAGGAATCCATCGCTCGATTTGGGGTTGGAAGAAACATGGTGACCTCCATCCGGCATTGGAGTCTCGCCTGCGGCTTTATGGATGAGAATGATGCAGGGTACTTTCCCACCGATCTCGCCCATACGCTATTCGCTGAAGACGGCCTCGATCCCTACCTCGAGCAGCCTGCGACGATATGGCTCATCCATTGGAAGCTCGCCGGTATAGGCCTGAAATCCTCAACATGGTGGTATGTTTTCAATTGTGTCGTGCAACAATCATTCGACAAAGAATCGCTCCTGAGAGCGCTTCGCACCTATACGCAAAGCATTTCCCACAAGGTGAGCACGAGTACGCTGAGTCGTGATATTGATGTGTGCCTTGGAAGCTATCTCCCGCGCATTGCGCAAGGCGGCAGCAATGAAGACGTTGCCGAGCCTATTCTCGCGGAACTGCCGCTTCTTCAACAGCACATGGGCATGAAGGGAACCTTCAGTTTTCGTCGCGGACCGAAACCGACGCTCCCCGACGCGCTTTTCGCCTATGCACTCATTGAATTTTGGGAACGCGACAGCCAAACTTCCGTATTGTCGTTTGACCGCATAACTCATGAGTATGGATCGCCCGGACGCGTCTTCAAGTTGGATGAATACAGCATCGGCGAACGCGTCGCCGCGCTCGAACACATCACACGCGGGATGCTGCGTTGGACGGATACCGCTGGCGTACGTCAAGTAAGCAAAGCAGCGCACTACAATGCATCCGGTCTCAAGCGACGGCTATTGGGGGACGCGTATGCCTAAATTGCTAAGCGGTATCGTACAACTTCGCCAACAATTCTTACGATCCGTTAGAATCGATGCTGACTACGGTCGATCTGATGCATTGGACGGGTTCGTATTGCAACCGTCTGCTCACACTGCTATCGAGACGCTGGCAAAACATATCAACGAGACGCAGCAGCGCGCATTTACCTGGACGGGGCCGTATGGCGGCGGAAAATCATCGCTCGCGCTTGCATTGTGCTCGCTCGTCAGTTCCGAGAAAAAGATTCAGGAGTCCGCGAAAGCCGTCCTGGGGCTTCACCGCGGAGACCCTATTGTGCAGGCATTCAATGCGTCACCGCAAAACGGTTGGGCAGTGCTTCCCATCGTCGGCAAGCGTGCGTCAGTAGAGCATGAGGTGGCGATAGCAATCGACCGCATACCCTATCGTCGGAAACGGGTCGGTAAGGAGCGGAATCGCGACGTCATCTCCGAACTCACGTCTCTTGCTGAATCTCCTGCGCGCAACGGCGTACTTGTGGTCATCGACGAGCTAGGAAAATTCTTGGAGTCATCCGCTCAAACAAACGGAGACATTTATTTCTATCAGCAACTCGCTGAGGCGGCGAGCAGGACACGCGGCAAATTGGTGGTCGTTGGCATCCTCCATCAGGCGTTTGAACAATATGCAACGAGATTAGGTAGAGAATCGCGTGACGAGTGGGCGAAGGTGCAGGGCCGTTTCGTCGACATCTCATTGACTGCTGGTTCCGACGAAGTCATTGATCTCATCGGCAAGGCCATCGATTCCAAGAATGTGCCGCACCAAGAAACCCGTTCTATTGCAGAGACGATTGCGAAATCCATTGGGGAACGGCGACCGTCCTTATGTAAGGACTTGGATACGCGACTCGACCATTGCTGGCCCCTGCACCCTGTCACAGCGGTGCTTCTCGGGCCAAGTTCTCGCCGTCGATTCGGCCAGAACGAACGGAGCATTTTCGGATTTCTCAACTCGGTCGAGCCGATGGGATTCCGCGAATTTCTCGAGAGCCACCCCGTTGAACCTCACAGCTACTACTGGCCGTGGCAGTTCTGGGATTACATGCGTGCCAATCTTGAGCCGGCGATTCTCGCATCACCCGATGGACACCGCTGGGCGCTCGGAGTGGAAGCCGTCGAACGCACCGAATCCAAGGGTGGCACGATCCACCTCAACCTCGTGAAAACCATCGCGGTGATTGAACTGTTCAGGAATGGGTCGGGCCTTGCCGCCGACGATGCGGTCTTGGCGTCCTGCTTCCCCGCCGATCCTCGTAGCAAGATCACCCAAGCTCTCAATGACCTCGTACAATGGTCGATCATTGTGTATCGGCGGCACCTGACCGCATGGGGAATTTATGCGGGAAGCGATTTCGATATCGAAGCAGCAACTGCCCAAGCTCGGTCAGAGATCGATGCGGACGGGTTGCATATTATCGACAGCCTGGGCGAACTCCCCCCTGTTCTCGCGAAGCGAACCTACCAAGAAACAGGCGCCATGCGCTTCTTACAGAGAAGCATCATAAGGTCTGATGCGATTGAAGACTATCTGAAAACTCGCTCACCACTGCCGGGAAGCTGCGGTGAATTCGTACTCATGATCCCGAGTCGCGAAGGTTCTCTCAGATCATCCCAGTTACTTGCGCGGAAACTGTCGGATGTCTACGCCTCAAATGGCGTAGTAATAGGTGTTCCGAAAGAAGCAAATCGAATTGCCGAAGAGTCACGAGAATTGTATGCACTTCAACGCGTCTATGCGACACGCACCGAACTCGAAAGCGATAAAGTAGCGGCGCGAGAAATCGATGCCCGTATCGTAGCGCTCAAGTCCGAAGTCGAAGATTTGCTGCGCGATTCCTTTGCTACTGCCAAATGGTATTGGCATTCATATGGCAGTGAAGTCACCGAACTCAAGAGCCTGTCAATGATCGCTTCTGCGGTCGCAGAATCGCGCTACCCGTATGCCCCGATTCTATTGAGCGAGCTTATCAATCGAGAGAACCCCTCTTCCAATTCAGTGAAAGCGCGCCGGGATCTGATGCATCGTATGCTTCACAAGGCCACCGAGCCAAATCTCGGGTACGAAGGCTACCCGGCAGATGCCGGAATGTATTTCTCTATTCTCAAGGGCACCGGACTGCACCAGCAGCGCGAGGACGGAGGCTGGCACTTTGCGAAGCCCTCTCGATCAGTCATTGGGCGGAGTCTGAAGGGTATATGGAAAGAGGCGGATAATCTGCTGCTGCATCGGGAAGGAACATTCCGCCTCTCAGAATTGTATGCTGTATGGAGCGCCCCGCCCTATGGGGTAAAAGCGGGCGTACTCCCATTGCTTGCTCTCACGTATTTCTTGGCGAATAACAACGCCATCGCGCTCTACCACGAAGACTTATTCGTTCCCCAACTCACGGAACTTCAAGTCGACGAGTGGCTGCAAGACCCCACTCGAGTTACGTGGAAGTATTTTGAAATTGATTCCGCCCAGCAAGTAATGATCGGCGGCCTGTCCAAATCAGCGTCGAAGCTCTTGGGACGAAAAGTGTCGGGAGAACCTTTGGAGTTGGCGCGCGCTCTGGTCTCACTCGTCGTCAACCTCCCTGAGTGGACCAAGCGCACATCGCAATTGTCGTCACAGTCTAAGCAAGTACGGCAAGCCCTATTGAAGGCAACCGACCCGCATCGGGTGCTCTTCATGGATTTGCCCGCGATGCTCGGTGCGGACGGTAAGGGAACAATTGTCGAATCTATATCCCAGTGCGTCGCCGAACTCAATAATGCTTTTCCCAAGATGCTGCGCGGAGTAGAACATCAAGTTTTCGAGGTTCTCGATCATCATGGATCAATAGACGATCTCAAGCATCGGGGGACGACGGTCTCGGGCATCTCGGGTGATTTTCGCCTGGATGCCTTCGCACTTCGTCTCGCCAACTATGAAGGCACTCTCGACGACGTAGAGTCACTGATTTCGCTCGCCGTGAACAAGCCTGCCCGCGATTGGACCGACCGCGATATTGAATTGGCGTTCGTGCAGTTGGGCACCTGGGCTTTTGAATTTCGCAAAGTCGAAACTCTAGCGCCGCTCCGTGACCGGCCCGCGACCCGACACGCCTTCGCGGTCTTATTCGGCCCCGGCGAGGGTAAATCGGCAACATCGCTCTCATTTGACATTGCCGCGTCTGACCTCCCGCTCGTCAAACGTCTGGCGGCGGAAATCCGATCCAAGTCAAAAGATATCCACCTAGATGTATTTTTAGCCGCTCTCGCGGAAGCAGGGTCTCAGGTCGCACATCGAGAAAAAGGGGTGTGAGCGTCGATGGCACAACGACATGTTCTAGGTCTCTCTGGCGGTAAAGACAGTGCGGCGCTTGCCATCTTCATGCGCGAGCGCCACCCTGAAATTGACATCCATTATTTCTTCACCGATACCGGAAAAGAACTGCCTGAGGTCTATGAGTTTCTAGGGAAACTTGAAGGATTTCTGGGACGCAGAATCCATCAACTCAATCCTCAGAGGACTTTTGATTTCTGGCTGCGGGAGTATAACAACTTTCTGCCCTCGGCCCGTACCCGCTGGTGCACGAGACAATTGAAGCTCCTGCCGTTTCGCCAATGGATCAAACCGTGGCTTGATGACGGCGATGAGGTGGTGAGTTACGTTGCAATCCGCAGCGATGAAGATCACCGCGAGGGCTACAGCTCAACCCACGATAAGCTACTCATCAAAATGCCGCTTCGCGAGCATGGCATCGATAAAGAAGGCGTTTACGACATATTGCGCGCATCTGGCATCGGTCTTCCCGCCTATTACAAATGGCGCTCGCGCAGCGGATGCACGTTCTGCTTTTTCCAGCAGAAGATCGAATGGGTGCGCCTCAAACGTATTCATCCGGACTTCTATGAGGACGCGAAACGGTATGAAAAAACAGCACTGGAGCACGGGTCACCCTTTACGTGGAGTCAAGGGGAATCACTGATCGAGCTTGAGCAACCCGAGCGCATCGCCGAGATCGAAGCGGACTTCGAGTCGCGGCGTAAGCGCGAATTGGCAGCGCGCAGAATGAATCCTCTGCGAGTTCTTCCTTCCGGCGACGAACCTGACGATGATATTGATGAACTCTACCTATCGGATGAGGGCAACGGTGCTTGCTTGATTTGCCACAAATGACCCGGCGGGTGGCAATGCACTTCATCCAGCCTCCACTGAATGTCATACGTCAGATGCTACCAACGTTATACGCTGCGAATGGTTAGGAGCATCCGCGACGAATCTCTGCGGGAGCGTGATTGACGCCCACATAAATAGGTTTCGCACGAGCATTTTTATATCTTTCCGGTATGGCTTCGGATCTTCGAGGAGCGCATCATGGAGAAACACGGTTACCGCACCGAAATACAACTGTCCACCGTTCTCTCGTAGCTTTGCTATTAGCCATCGGCAGCAGCGTGTCTCTTCGAAATAATGACCCATCTGCTCAACCGAAGTGAAGACTTCGGGAGTGGCCCTCAATAGCAATCGATCATGGGCGGCGTCCAGGCTGTCATTTGCTATGAGCAGCGGGTCGGTCGTCCACGGCAGCTCGCGCACCCACAGACCTTCCACAGCACTAAGTAGCTGCTCCATAATCGACGCAGGGAACATGACCCCTCCATACGGTAAGGCGGATTTCATCGATCCAATGAATTGTCTTATGGCTTCATAGAGTGGCGGGGTCATCAGAGTGGCACCTACGAAGAAATCTTGCACCACCGCAATATCAGTTTCACTCGGCGCCATCTCCGTCCCGCATTCCAAGTTCCCTTGAATGCCCAACTGGAGGCCGGAGGCGGTAATGTTCGCACTGCCGATGAATAACCGGAAATCATCAATCAATACAAACTTTCCATGAAGCCTAGGGTTGATGAAGAACTCATGCCCGTGCGCGATCACTGTTTCATATACTTCGAGGTCAGAAGCGCCTGAAGCGAGATCATGGGCATCCCACCGCGCGAGAACTCTTACGCAAACATTCTCTCCCGTTAATGGTTGCAGAATGGCCTCTATACCAGGAACGGTAATGTACGCCGATGCGAGGCGGATACTCGTTCGAGCGAGTCGAAGCGCCCCAAACAATTGATCGCGGTAGTGTGCGGTCGTCAAAAGTCCCATCGCCGTTATTCACTCTTGCGGAAGTAATCCTCGAAATAGGCATACATGGATTCTTGATCGCTGAAACCTTGGATGTTGTCCTTCACATCGATTATTTTGCACATAGGGGTTCCGCCGATGGCGGGACCACGCAATCCACGCCCGATCATCTGGCTATACAAAACGATGGAGCCGGTAGGACGTGCGATAAACACGAGATCGGTTTTCGGGGCGTCAAACCCGGTCGACAATACCCCGAAATTACAGATCACTTGTATTTTGCGCGCCTTGAAATCATCGATGATCCCACGTCTGCGGTTACGCGATGTATTCCCGTCAACGTGTGCCGCCTTGTACCCGAGATACAGCAGCATGGCCGTAATGAACTTCGAGTGCTCTACGCTACACGCAAAGAAGATAATCTGACTGCCCGCATCGCATTCGTGTTGCAAGCGCTTGAGTATTTCAACATTGCGCACGTCATCGGAACCGATTTGCTTCAAAACTCCGGGAGGCAAATCAAAGAACCGTTCAAGATAAGTGCGATCTGACGCGCTGAGTTCGTAACGCAATTGGGTATATATCGGCTCGTAGATCACCTCCGCCAAAACTTTGCGTTTGCGCAGAAACGCAATCACTGAATCCTTCCCCGCATCAATAGACACGATTTCATTAAAAAAGAATTTTGCAAGCGCTTCGTTCTCCTCAGCGTCAACCGTGCTTCTTCCAGGCGTGGCAGTCAGCCCCATTACGCGCGTTCCATTTCCGATGAGTGCTTTGGTCACATCTTTATAGGTCGGAGCCAGCACTTTGTGCGCTTCATCGACAATCACCACATCGATCCGGTCCCTCAGTTCAGCGAAAGGAACTTGATTGCCACTCAACATCGCGTACATTTTCTGGAACCCGCCGACGATAAACGTTCGCTCACGGCTGTCGTAGGGCAGCGTAGCACCAGCACCCCAGCAACGAGCCACTCTAACGCGATGTTTACCGAGATGCCGCCATACTTCGATGAAGCCCTCATAGGCCTGTTCGCACAATTCTTCCGAATGCGCCAGCCATACAACCACGCGGCCATCCTCTGCTTCATTGAAGTACGAAGAAACCAGTTCCATCGCCGTGCGGGTCTTACCCGATCCCGTGGGCATTTGCACCACAAACCGGCTATTTGAGACCGATATCCGTTCCATCGCCTTAATGAAAACTCCGAACTGATAATCCTTGAGCGGCTTCAACGGAATTGCTGGGGGCTCGATCACTTGTTGCAATTCAATTTCTGCATTGTGGATTGGCATCAACGAGTTGGGCAGATTGAGCGTCTCAAGAAATGCCTTGCAGAACGCCTCATTCGTCCAACCTTTGGCGGCTATTTTCTTGATCTTGGCCTCAAACGTGAGACTGCTCGCTTTGATACGGGCGACCTCCAATACCGCATCAATCTGCGCAGGCTTCAGATGGTTCAAGTATTCTTCGCGAAATTTCCGATCCGCGATCGCATCTGGGCCAGCAAACGCATCAAAGATTTTGGCCAGGGTGTCTTTATAATAGATAGCATCGGGTTCGGTGCTTGCATCAACGGCAGGAACTAGATACACCAGCCGATCCAGCGTCGCGGGGCCGATGAATTTTTGAAGCTCTTCCTTGCTGAACACTTTCCACGTCTCGCTCATTGATTACCTGCTTCGGACTGGACCTGCTCGGCATACCGTTTCAGGACAATCCCCCAATTGAGTTCAAGGGTCTCGAAAATGTCTTTGGCTGACATTTCAGCCACGCCGTCAAACAGCATCTTCGAGCGGTAATAGGAAATGAGAATGCCGGCTATGAGCATCCGGATTATCATTGCCTGCGGTGCGTCCACCGTTCCGCACAAAGATTCTATTGCAGCACTGACCGCATGTTCCGCATTGAGCGTCAAATGATCGACTGCACCTTCGGCTTTCACATGAAAAAATGCTGGGCTCTTCCATTGTTCCCTATCTGACGTATGGGGACGCAATTCAGATTGAAGCTGTTCAACGGCGCGCGCATCCCTCGATAGGGTTCTCCCCGTATCCGTGGTGAGCCATTCTTCGATGCGCTCACCATTGTCATTGATAGCGGCTTTGACGAGCGCAAAACACTCACGGTCAAAGCTCACACCCTTTTGCGTCGGAAGCAAATCTTCCTTATTCTCCGCGTAGAAATACCGTCGAAAATCTACGGTGCGCTTGCCCTTGAACTCATTCAGGCGCACAACAATCGGGGCACGGCGTGGCCCAACAACCGCAAGTACGTCATCTTCATTACTGATCGTCATCGCTCTTTACCTGCTGCTTCCACGTTTTGATATAGCTGCTCAGGTAATGTCCCCAATTCATCCTCAAATGTTCAATGAACTCCTCTGCGGTCAATTGCAAATCGCGATCAAACATCGCTTCCGCCTTGGAATACGAAATGAGCAGTAGATCGACCAGCGCCGCAAGGCGGCGCGAATATTCAAACTCAGTTTCATCCTCTGAAAGTACCGCCTTGATCGATTCGATTTCAGAAAAGAACACGTGACGGCGATTGTATTTCAGCACGTCATTGCCGCCGAGATGATTGGTTTCGATGAACTCTGGGCCTTTCCACTCCCCGTCGATAATTGTGAACGGCTGGCTCTTGAATTTGGCGTGCCACTGCGCCTTCTTTTGGTCATCGGCTCCCTGTAAGAACGCATCTGTTACTTTCCGAACTTCGTCATCGATGTTCTTACCCTTATCAATGGCATTGGTTGGCGTGGCGGTATCTCTTGCTGCGCGTTCCGCATCGGAATGTCCTGTATCGACGCCCTTTTCAACATCGGTCGCAGTCTCCTTCGCTCGACTAATATCCCATAGCTCTCGAACTGACTCAAGCGCAGTATTTCGCGTAGGAGTAATAGCATCGTGGATCGCACCCTTGAGCATCTTTATCGGCACTGCTCCGCGCTTGATGTTCTTGACCGTAAATGCCTTATCCAAAACCGCATCGAAGGAAATTTCGCATCCCCACCATCGGTCTATTTCCTTGAACGGGCTCCCTGGCCACCAAGGAATGTGATCGTAAAATACTTCTCTTTTATTGCGGATGATCGATACCCCTTCGTTGCGCTCAATGTAACGATCCTTCGCAGCCTTAGTGTTGCCTGAACCCTGAGTGGGTCGGAATTCCTTGGGCAAAAGACTGAGACGAATATGAATAATCGACTCCGTTGGACCACCCGGAACTTTATCATCTTTGTCTACCGGCCATTTCAGTTCAATCGTCTTGTACTCGTGAGCAGGCGGATCATCCGGAAATTTCGTGAGTTCCGTTTTTGCGTACAGCGGATCAATCGCTTTCACGAATTCCCCATTGATCCAGAGCTTTACACCTTCCCAGATGAAATGGCGGTAAGTGCGACCAGTCCAAATGCGCAACTCTTCAATGAGGTCAAGTGCGCCTTCATGCTGGCGGTCGTACTTCGTCCAGATGACCAGCGTCCCCTGATCCTTTCCCACCAATTCGGCGGCACTAACGGGAATGTCTTTATTGACGGGCGGCGGAATTTCAGTCATTTGAGGAGGATTCATCATGATCAAATCAAGATCAATGAACGTATATTGCCAAGGGCCACCCTTGACACGGGAATACAGCTCAATTTTTTTGCATTGATTGATCGCAGCGAGGGTGGCACCTACTCCGAATCTACCGATGCCCGATCGGTCGTTATACCTGCTGGAGTAGCCCAATTGTAGGCATTGGTGCAGGATCTCCTTCGGCATCCCTAGGCCGTCATCGCCGAAATAGACTGCCGTGATGGGCTCGGTGCCGCTTTTTCCGGCGGGCGACATGTAGTCGATACGAATGCGAATATTTTTTGCTTCTGCCTGCAGTGCGTTATCGACCACTTCCCCGATGGCGCTGTTTGCGTCAAAATCGGAGTCTCGCATTGACTGTAGTGCAGCACCATCATTTACTAAACTGACTCCAGGCATATACGCCTATCCTCTCTGTTGTTTCTTTGTGAGTGTTGTTAGAGATCAGACGTGCCTCTCAACATGAATCCGAAACTGCACATCAGTTCTGATTCCCGGATGTGTGTCAGTATAGCCGAGCCGAGTCTAGATAAGCTGGTGCTAAAGGACATCACCTCGGGAAACCTCTAAGCCTGGTGCTACGGCGTTGTGCGGCGCGCCATGCGCGAGAGCTTGGAATGAGCGAGCGACATGCGTGCCAACTGGGGAAACAACCACACGGCACGCAGCGTTACCAGCCGACACAGCGAGACGACGAAGATTTCGCTACACTAACAATCCAGCCGGAACAAAAAATCGGGCAGGTCGGCCCGTATTGAAGCCCGTTTGAATCTGGATATAATAACTGCCTTTGATTGAATTACTTACCATTGCCCTCCGATCCCTGTTGATCCTTGCGGTTTCTGAGTGCATCGACCGTTACAATTTTGACTACAGCTAGGAATGTGCCGAGTTGGAAAGTGAGCAACAGGCGGGGTGAGCGCAACGCGCTCTGACTGGTTTTTCTGATAATGTAATCGCCCGAATGAGCGGAGAAATCGGCGTTTGCGAAATTCGTTGGTCGCTATTATTGAGAAGGGAGAAAAAAATGATCTCGGTCGCGAAGCAGTTCGGCGCGCCAACAGGCGTAAAGCTGCCAATTTACATGGACAATCAATCGACCACCTCACTCGATCCCAGGGTGCTGGAAGCGATGATGCCTTACTTGACCACGTCCTTTGGCAATGCGGCCAGCCGCAATCATTCATTTGGATGGGAGGCGGAGCGGGCAGTCGACATCGCCCGCGAGCAAATCGCCAGTCTCGTAGGCGCCACGGCGAAGGAGATCATCTTCACCTCAGGGGCCACCGAAAGCGACAACCTGGCCATCAAGGGTATCGCGGAGATGTACCGCGAGCGGGGCAATCACATCGTTACACAGGTCACCGAGCACAAAGCCGTGCTCGATGCTTGCAAGCGTCTTGAAAATTGTGGCTTTCGCGTGACCTATCTGCCGGTGAAGGGCGATGGAATCATCGATTTCGAAGACCTGAAGCGGACCATTGACGAGAAGACAATTTTGGTTACGATCATGGCCGCAAACAACGAGATTGGCGTTTTACAGCCCATCCGCGATATTGGAAAGCTGTGCCATGAAAAGGGGATTCTCTTCCATACCGACGCAGTGCAATCACTGGGCAAAGTTCCGTTCAATGTCATTGCCGACTATGTGGACGTAGCCTCAATATCCGCGCACAAAATCTATGGGCCCAAGGGCGTCGGTGCACTCTACGTCCGTCGCCGCAATCCGCGCGCGCAGATCGCCGCGCAAATCGACGGCGGCGGCCACGAGCGCGGTATGAGGTCAGGCACTCTGAATGTCCCAGGGATAGTGGGCCTTGGGAAGGCGTGCGAAATCGCGCGTGCGGAGATGGACAGCGAAGCTACAATGCTAAGCTGCTTGCGCGATCGGCTTAAGGCAAAGCTTGAGACGGAGTTGGATTATCTTCACGTGAACGGCTCGATGGAACACCGGCTGCCCGGGAATCTGAACGTGAGCTTCTTGTATGTTGAAGGCGAATCACTGCTCATGGGCATGAACGACGTGGCGATTTCGAGCGGCTCGGCCTGTACGTCGGCCACACTGGAGCCGTCCTATGTTTTGCGCGCTTTGGGGCTCGGCGACGACGCTGCGCACAGTAGCATCCGCTTCGGTCTCGGCCGATTCAATACACAGGCCGAAGTGGACTACGTTGCCGCAAAAGTGGTTCACATCGTAAGGCATCTACGCGAACTTTCACCGCGCTATGAGACGGTAAAGAAAGGCATCAACCTAACGAAGGCTGTGCGACAAGCCCACTGAGCATAGCGCAGTCATTGTGATGTCATCGTGGGTATCTGACGCGTTGAAAAGCAGTATTGGGCTATACGCCACTCGTGAGAGGCCGATTGCGGGATGCGGCTTCCGATAGAAACAGCTGTATGGCCTCTGCATCTCCCTCGGATGTGAAATACGCCAGACCTAAAGCAGTGGCATCGAAGTACTGCATGCGCCTATCTTCGGGCATCCATATTTTTCGCTTGCGGGGCATATACCATCTCAGCGTGGGAAAGCACGCAGAGAGCAAGAGCGCAATCTGGTACTTTGTGGGCTTGCAGTGCCGCCGAAACGTCTCGTCAATACGTCGTTTCCTAACGGATACTACCGGGACAGAGAGGCTTCTCGTTGCGGAGCGGATACTCTTGATCGTCGCCAGCACGGCCGGATTGTCCCGTTTGCTCCCCGCAGGGACCTTTCGTAACACAACGACGTGCGGCTGGAATTTCCGCATGAGCTTATCGACGCGGCTCGCCTGAAGGTCGGGGTGTGCAAACCCGCTCACGCCAAAATCAAGCAGGTGTATAGGGCCATCCAAAACGGCATAGGCGAGCGTTTTAGAGCGAACATCCAGAGATATTATGCGATTAACATGTGAATGGTGTTGCATGGATAGGGTAAGGATTATGCTTGACGGTTTGTGAGCCACTCCAGTTTGCGCGCATCGCGAGTTGCAAATCTTCCTCGCGCGTCCCGTTCTCCGAGCGACTTCTTGAGATCGCTGATCCGTTCTTCGACCACATGCTCAACGGTATCGCGGAGACCGAAGAACAACTCACTCACGGGAACTTGGAAGATGATCTCGTAGGCGAGCGCAATCAAGAACGGCGGCAGCGAAGTGAATCGTTCATGGTGCGCGACAGAACCCTCGTCACCATACCCGATGAGCATGGCAAGTTCACGCTGTGTGAGACTGGCCTTGCGGCGATGCGCATAAATGCGATTAGGAACTTGTTTGGTTTGTTTTGGCATGATAGTGATGGTTTTCAAAGTACGACTCTTTTTATTTTTAGCGTACCAAGCCGTCAAGCAATGCCATAGATACCTAAACCGGAGTGCTGTGCCGGGTTTCTGTTTGATGGGCACTTTTCATCCCCATGCTATTGACATCTTTCCCACACTTCGTATTGTTAAAGAAAAATGCCTTACGTCGCATCCCCCACCATGCAGTATCCCGACACCACAACCGGATTTGTGCATCTTTTTCCCGGCGATTACTTCGGATACTGTGGGCAGGATGGAATTCACCGAAGCCGACATACAGGAGTTCATAGCGATATGGAAAGAAGAGTTCCACGAGACGATTTCCGTGGAAGACGCGAGGCGTTCCGCGGTGTCGCTTATGGAACTCTACGCATGGCTCATATTCGGAGAGGAAGAAATGCCATCCATGTAGTCCGATGAAATATTTCCTTTATTGCCGCAAATCAAGCGAGGACGAAGATCGTCAGGTGCTTTCAATTGGCTCTCAGCGCGAGGAAATGGTGCGGCTTTCCGTTGGGTGGGCTCATGTGGAGATCGTCGAAGTGTTTGAAGAATCATTCAGCGCCAAGGCTCCGGGAAGACCGGTGTTCGATCAGATGCTCAAGAAGATCGAAAAGGGAGATGCCGATGGCGTGATCGCGTGGCACCCAGACCGGCTGGCACGAAATTCCATTGATGGTGGCCGGATTATCTATCTCTTGGACACGGGAACGCTCAAGGATCTTCGATTTGCCACGTTCAGCTTCGAGAATAATTCCCAAGGGAAGTTCATGCTCTCGATCATCTTTGGATATTCCAAGTATTACGTTGATTCATTGAGTGAGAATGTCCGGCGGGGAAACCGCACCAAGGTGCAGCAGGGATGGCTCCCCGGCCCAGCTCCCATTGGCTACCTGAATGACAGGGAAACCAAAACCATCGTGGCTGATTCTGAACGATTCCAATTGATACAGCGATTGTGGCAGTACATGGTAACCGGAACCTACACGCCGCGGCGACTCTGGGAAATGGCAACGAAAGAGTGGGAACTCAGAACGGTAAAGCGAAAACGTATCGGCGGGAAACCGCTGTCCTTGAGCGGCGTCTATCGCATCCTCACAAATCCGTTCTATGCCGGCATCCTTGAGCTGGATGGAAAAACGTATCCGGGGAAGCATACGCCAATGGTTTCGTTTGAGGATTTCGACCATGTCCAGAAGATACTGCGGCGTCCAGGACGGCCACGAAAGCCGCAGCGATTCTCGTATACCGGCATGATTACCTGCGGGGAATGCGGATTCTTTGTCACGGGAGAGGAAAAGGTCAATCGTTTCGGCACACACTATTCCTATTACCATTGCGGCAAGCGGCGGCTTGACCGCCATTGCAATCAGAAATATCTCTCACTGGAAGAAACCGAGGCGCAGATTGTCGCATTCCTCGAATCCATCAAGTTGCCCGATAAATGCCATCGGTGGGTCATGCGTCGCTTGGAGGGTACGGTCCGACAGAAGGAACAGGCTCATGCTGCGCAAAAGGATTCTCTGCTCCGCGCTCAGGCCGCAACCACTCGGGAACTCCAGAATCTTACAAAACTGCGCATCCGAGAGCTGTTGACCGACGATGAATATCTGAAAGAACGGGCAGAACTTGATCGCCAGCTCCTGGCATTCGCCCCAAAGATCAAGGCTCTCGAAGAAATGAATTCTCGGTTCGCACCCTCCAAAAGCATCGTTTTATTCAATAACTGCTTAATAGAACGCTTTCAAAATGGAGATCTTCAGAGAAAGCGCATGGTCCTCACAACCGTCGGTTCGCACCCCGTACTCACCGACAAAAAACTCAGCATCGACGTGAAGAAACCGTTCCGTCGATGGACAGGTTCGTCCAATGTTTCTGACTTGTGCGCCTACGTGAAGGATATTCGCACCCTTTGCGATGAAGATAGTGCAGAGTGTCAAGAAATGATCGCAGCTATACGTGAGATTATGTGTGATCCCTCGGGAGAGAATCCATCAGGTGCCTCGTGAGGATAATCTTGCAAACCCATACAGGTTGAGTATGATTTGCCTATGGAAAACCCATTGAAACCGAGCCCACTAGTAGGCGAGATATTGCCAGGCTTCACCGCCATCGTAATTCTAGGAATTGCGTTTGGTCAGGCTCATTCAGTGGACTGGTATCGCCTCGCGAGCAGCCCAACTACAGGTGCCGGCCTTGGCGCAGTGTTTGTGATCCTTCTTGCGGCCTGGGTGCTCGGAAGCGTTGCAGATTCGGTCCGGAATATCGTCGAAGAGCTTTTCCTGGACAGAAGGTGGCCGGTGAATTGGGAATTCCTGTTCCATGCACCAACTGATTCCATTGGAAAACTTAGTGATTCATGGTTGGCCTATTATTTCTTGTCCTGCAACTTCGCGATAACCCTACTTGCCGTCGCTCTAGCAGGTTGCTCCTTTGGTGCCGTGCACATTGCATGGGGATGGGTCGTTGGGCTTCTCGTGGCGGCGGTGGTTCTTGGGTACGATGCGTGGATTTCGAGGAAGGAAATTCGGCGACTCATTGGCCGCTCGATAATCGCGCATCCTCACGATCAGGTCTATACGCGCATCGGCATTTCCAAAATCAAACCGTCCGCGCAATACGGCGAAGAGGGTCCCGGTGTTGGCGTTATCGCGATACGGGATATTCCAGTGGGGGCGTTGGTGTTTTCTCCTGACGATGACGAAACCGTCATTGCTCTGAAGCGCGATGTGGACCGTCTCCCTGAAGCACTTAGGAAGCTGTATACAGACTTTTGCGTCCAAGAAGGCAATAGTTTCACCTGCCCGGTCAGCTTCAACAAGCTCACCCCGGCATGGTATGTGAACGATGCAGCGGACGATCATGAGCCCAATGTGAAACCCGATGAATCGCTCCGCTTCTTTGCTATCCGTGACATTCGCGAGGGAGAGGAGCTATTGGCGAGATACGAGGACTACAGCGACTGAAGGTCTCACCCCGGTAACGAAAAGAATGAAGCGTATGGATAAAGCCAAGGCTGCAACGGTGCGAACTGAGCGCGAAGAACACATCAGTCGGCTCTTTGGCGCTGAATTGCAGTTTCGTCTTGCATCGGCGGTCCGTCTCGCGACTACGCTCAAGACCCAGCCGCTTGATCTTCCGACGGATCAGTCGCATGGTCGGCATCATGTCAAGGAGAAAGAGATCGCCCTGAGACAAGATCAGGCGGAATATGCCGCATTCTTCCTCCATCGGTCAGCAACGTATCTGATGGCGGTTGCAATGAAGGACGCAATTCAGGTTGTCACACCGGACCCTAAATCATCGAGCGATTCAAGTCTGAGGTCGGCGTATCAAATTTCTCGCATGATCCGCAATGCCTTCGCCCACGCCCCGTTTTCCCCAATCTGGTCCATCGATCCCGATTGCCGGGATCAGATATTCTCCGTCCCGCGCATCATTAAATTCGATACGAAGGGTCTTCAAGGCCAACCGTTTGACTGGCTACATTATGGTGGACCGCTTGCCCTATTCCGTCTTTGCAAATTCGTTCGGATCAAAATCTTGAAGGACGATCCCAAACTCCGTAAAGCGTGGCCGCGTTCCACAAAAACGATCATCCAGATGGGCGATCTTATCTTGCAGCAGGTGGATGCGATCCCGACCGATGCACGCCGAATACCGATCAACGCGCGCCCTGACGGTCGCATTCCGATAGCAGGGTGTGACGGGTATTTCTTTCAGCGTACCGTCCGAAAAAACAAACCACCGGCGGGCTGAGGAGAAGGTACATGTTACATCATCTTTGCGTAATACTCAGGAACCCCGCACTTGCGGGGTTCTTGGCGAGGCGAGAAACTCGCTGGCTCATATCAAATATTCTTGAGCTCTTGCGTGATTCTCCGGATGAGAACTACTCCACAAGCATCCTAATGTCCCCGCCTTTATATTTTAGAAATCTAAGTCAAGTTGAAAAGATACATTAACCCGGCACGCGGTAAGGGGTTTGCAAATGACTGGGGATCATGCAGAGACAAGTATGGCCGGTGAGTGGGGAGATGAATCTCCGTCGGGCAGCATTCTCGGATTACGAAATTCGCCCAACTCTTCAAACCGTGGATGAATTCGGAGCGCCGCGAAGTCGAAGCTTGATTATCACCGTCTTGCCCATCATGCCTGCGTAGCGAATTGCGAGATGCAACACGAAGCTATCATTTAATGATTTTCCGAAAGCCTCTTGGTAAAGGGTGACACGCTTTCGCTCGACACGGTCGCAGGCGATTTTCCATAGAGGGAATTCCTGAGTAATAAGCTCTATCACTCGTTCGTCGCTGATCTCAGGAAAGATGCTTGTGTGGTCAGAAGATTGCGTATACATGACTTCAGTTATCTATATTTTCAGAATACCCGGCGGGAATTATTTGTCAACGTGCACTGCACCGTACTATGCAGCGCCAGTCTTGGCAAATCCTGCATTCCGTGCCCGGTCTTGCCATCTTGTGCAGAATCGCTGCATCCGTAGGATGGAATCGGGCTGTTCGACGGGTGTCAGCGATTCGAGGAGCGAAGAATGCCATCACCACATTTGACCTCGTTGCCGTTGCATGACGGAACGCCGCACGCCGTTCCGGTTATTGCATCTTTGTTCCTTCAAACTTCGTGCGTAGCATTCACATGGGGCCGCTCGGCGGGTGCTCGCCATGCGATGAGGGAAGCGAGCGAGGCTGCAATGTTCCTCCTTTCCGTTGCGGCGGTACTCACCCGTGCTCGAAAGAACGAGCCGGCCCCATATTCGCCTGTACCTTTCTCATCTCGCTTCGCAACTCGTAGAAGCAGGCTGGTCAGAATGCATGTCGCTTCATGACGTGCCGATACCCGGCACCGTCCACCCGGTTATTGCATCTACCCTTTCTTCACCCCCGCGATATGATGACCGACGGGACGCTTCGATAAAAAATAAAGGTCGAGTCGAAGCGTCCCTCGCGAAATTAAGGAATCAAGCTCCTGCCAGACATGATCGGACCGCTTTCTTACATTGGGGGCAAACGCGCCATTGCCAAACCCCTCATCGCGCTTTTCCCGGACCACTTGACGTATGTCGAGGCCTTCGCCGGGGGCGCACAAGTGTTCTTTCACAAGGAGCCGTCAGAAGTCGAAGTGTTGAATGATCTCGACGGCGAGATCGTGAACTTCTATCGAGTCTGCCAGCAGCATTACGAAGAGTTCATCCGGTATTTCCGCTTCATGGTGCGGAGCCGTGCATGGCACGCGTTGCTCAAGGCCACCGATCCAAGTACGCTCACGGACATTCAGCGCGCCGCCCGGTATATGTATCTCCTCAAGAACTGTTACGCGGGATTGGTCCGCAACCTGGACTACAGTGTGAACGTCACGCAAAAACCGAGCTTCAACCTTCAGCGCCTCCCCGAGACCATCGAGGCGGCACACAAGCGTTTGGCTCGCGTGCAGATAGAATCGCTGCCGTATGAAGAAGTCCTCAAGCGGTACGACCGCCCGACGACGTTCTTCTATCTTGACCCGCCCTACTACGACCGCAAGCTGTATCGCCACAACTTAGAGCGGGAAGACTTCGCAACATTAGCGGAACGGCTCAAAGGCTTGCAGGGTAAGTTTCTCCTTTCGTTGAATGACGTTCCGCAAGTCCGAGCACTCTTTGGAGATTTCACGATCCGCGAAATCGATCTCCACTACACCGCGCAGAAGTCAGCCGGTCGCCAGTACCGAGAGCTCATCATCACGAACTACTGAGACTCATTTCGCACCACCACCCATGCTCACCTTCCTCGAAAAACTCATATCGTCGCTCTGGAACCGAATCCACGGGCGGCACAAGGTGAAACGAAATGGTCAGGGCGTGACGCTTGGACTTCATGTCGTCGAGGAGTCGGTGACACGGGAGCCCGTGAGGATTGGCTCTACCCGGCGCACCACGCACATCGCAGTGCTTGGGAAAACGGGAAGCGGAAAGAGTTCACTGCTACGGTTCCTGGCCCAACAGGACATCGAAGCGGGCCGTGGCATTCTGTATTTCGATCTTCACGGCGATGCTGCGCCCTTTCTCCTCGGCGTTATCGCCGCGCATGAGATAACGCTCGGACGCGAGCTCCATGACCGCCTGATCTACATCGCGCCCGCCGACAAGGAATTCTCTGCGGGTCTGAATCCCCTTGAAGCGACAGAAGCAAGTTTCGTGCACAGTGCGGAGTTCGCGCAGGTATTGAAACGGCGCTGGGGGCTCGACCACTTCGGCGCACGGACCGATGAACTTCTTCGCAATGCCCTCTACGTGCTTACCGCAAACGGCCTCACGCTCCTCGAACTTGCGCCACTCCTCACGCACAAGGCGTTCCGCGCACAATGTCTCACGAAGACACCGAACGCAGAGGTCCGCCATTACTTCGAGCTGCGCTACGATACGGCAAGCGAACCAATGCAAGCCATGATGCGGGAGCCAATCCTCAACAAGACATCTGCCTTCACCGCCGACCCGAGCTTCCGTCACATCGTGGGGCAGCGGCAATCGACGTTCCGGATGACAGAGGCGATGGATCGAGGCCATTGGGTCATTGCGAATCTGGAGAAGGGAAAGCTCGGGGAACAGTCGCTGACTTTGGGGAGTCTGCTCTTCACCGTGAGCAAACATGCACTCTTCTCCAGGACCGAGCGGAGCCTCTTCACGATCTACGTGGATGAGGTGCAGAACTTCGTGGCCTACGACACGGACATCGAAACCGTGCTCTCGGAGGCCCGCAAGTTCGGCGTCTCGGTCGTCACCGCTAATCAATTCCTCGGCCAATACCCCGATGCCACGCGCGCCGCGATTCTCTCGGTCGGCACTCATATTTTCTTCCAGTTGTCGCCAGGAGATGCCGTGGTGATCGCTCAGGCGCTCGACGGCGGGAAATCCCTCACCGAGCGCCTGAAGAATCTTCCGCCCCGGCATTTTGTCGTGAAGAGCGGTGCCGACCACTGGCGGGAAGGCAGCACGCTCAGGATTGCGAATCCGCGCGTCGAGGTTGGTGGGCTCGTGGGCCGCGCCCGTGCCCGGTATGGACGCCCTCGTGCGGAGGTCGAAACGGAGATCACGGAGCGGCACGCGGCACTCATCCGCGCGGCAGACGATGTACTCCATGGGTGGGAATGACCGGATCATTCTTCAGGAGCGCGACCTGCATCTCCTCCGGGAACTCGCCGTGATGCGGGTGGTGGACCGCGAGCAGGCGAAAATCGTTGCCGGCTTCGGTTCCACCTCGCGGGCCAATGTCCGGTTGCTTGCGCTCACCCGTGCCGGACTGCTCCGACGATTCTTTCTCGGCTCCGGCGGCGGCAGGAAAGCGCTCTATGTGCTTTCGCCGAAAGGTGCGCAGGCCGCTCAGGTTCCCAGCCGAGGCCCGCGCCGTTCGCAGGATGCTGTCCTTGTCGCCGACTATTTTGTCGGACATCAGCTCGCGGTGAACGCCATCTATTGCACGCTGAAATACGGCACGATCCGGGTTCCGTGGGTGACGTTCCGTCGCTGGCAGAGCTTCCATGAGCCGGTGGTGCCGGGGATACGCCTGATCCCCGACGGCTATGTGGAGTTCATGACGCCCCGAGGAATCACCGCGTGCTTTCTCGAAGTGGACCTCGGGCACGAATCGCAGACGATCTGGAAGCGAAAAGTCGAGCACTACGTGGATCTCGCGCTCTCCGGGAAATACCGGGAGCACTTCGGAAACGAACGCTTCCGAGTCCTCGTCCTTGCAAACTCCGAGCGCAGGCTGCATTCGATCCGGAAGACAACGAGCGCAATTACGCAGAAAATTTTCTGGCTCGCCACCCTCGCGTCCGTCGAGAGCGACTTCTTTGCTCCCGTGTGGTTCCGCGGTGGAGCGAGTCAACCAACAAAACTTTTTGAAACACCGCCATGAAGTATTGCTACCAATGCGGACACATGACCGAAGGAGAACCGCACTTCTGCAACCACTGCGGGCGGAGCTATGACGTGAAGCTGTGTCCCCGATTGCATGCGAACCCCCGTGGCGCAGAGGTCTGCGCAAGATGCGGCAGCCGCGAACTCTCCACGCCGCAGCCGAGAATTCCCATGATCTGGCGATTACTCGCCATCGTGGTACGGCTCGGAATCGGCCTCGTGCTTTTTTCTGCCTCCCTGTGGCTCGTAATTGCCCTCATCCGTACCACGGCGTCACGGGAAGCCCTGGTGTCCCTGGGTGCGCTTCTCGCTGCCCTCTGGCTCTTCTGGACCAAACTGCCCGATTGGCTCCAGGAATTGATCCGAGCGCTCTGGAAGCGGAGGGATAGCGACGAAGACTAGCGGAGAGAGAAGAATTTCAGGCTGGGCGAAAGACGCACACGCCGAGCATTTACAAGCAATTCCCGCAACGCGCCACGGGCAGAACTACCCGCAGCATTACCCGCAGGCGAGGGAGTGGAAATCGCCTAACGCGCTGTGGGACCACCGGGAGGGATCGTTACTTCCGACAACCAGAACGAAAGGCCAACCGCATGAAAGGAAAATCACATGACAAAAACGAAGACCTCATCACCCGATCCAGACGAGGCGATCCGCGAGCGCATTCTCAGTCGCGCAAAGTCGGTGAATGCCGAGATTCTTGACCGGCTCAGGATCGCGGCAGACGACCTCGAAGCCGGAGAACATCGCGCCGCGCTCGGTGCGCTCGACGGCATCGAAGCGCAGCTCTCTACTATTCGCAGCGTCCTGCTCCTGCTCTCGTAGGAGTCAAGCTCTTTCACAACCAACCCATTCGCCCAAAGGAGGGCTTATGACCACACAGAAAATCGCGCCCACGGGAAAGCCAGCCGCAGCAACGGCAGCACCCTCAACCTCAACTTCACCATCAACGTCAAGCCGGAAACCGTGGGTCAAGAAGACTCCGGTCGAGATCGTCCTTGAGCAGATCGGCAAGCAGGAAGAAAAAGTCGCCGGAATGCGCAAAGAGCTCGCCCGAGAGGAACGCGAACTCACGAAGCTCCAACAGGCAAAGAAAGTCCTGGAGGCGCAGTAACCAGCCGACACAAACCGAGGAGTATTCATTGCCATTAATGAATTCTCCTCGTTTTTTATTTCGCACCTGGTACGGGCTCGATGATTTCAGTGGTGTGATCTTTCGTCGAACCGCACCGTCTGATTGGGGCGGTTGAATGGGTCTACATTTTCGATAGCCGTGGAAAAGCCAAAATTCAATCCCGCCCCTGAGGGTGTCTGGTCCATCCCAAAACTCGCTGCTTGAGACATAGTCGGCGATGAAAAGACAAATTTCCTACGCGGCGGAGCCCTCCCCACCCCGACTTCTGACGCTCATTGAACACCGCCTTCGACAGTCGAGTGCACTCTTTCGATAGACCAACTTCACTGTCAGCAAGAGACCGCGTTTTCCATCCGAGTTTCCACCTTCGCGGCGGGATAGGTCAATGGATTCTGAATAACAAAAATTGGGCGCTGACTGCCCATTCCCTTTTCATGTATGGCCGGAAACCCTGGCTAGTCGCTCGATTGAATTCCAGGAATCGAAACAGAAAAGGCGGTATAATATTGTAAATACACATGATACATTCAAGCCACCAGGAAATGTCGAGTGGTAAAAGAAGGAAATATCGAGACGATTTCTCCTTTGACTGCGCGATCCTGCTACTAACGTATGTGCAGGCTATTTTTCTTGACCAATTCGAGGCACGCGTGCATACTTTATGTGTGTGTACGAAAAATCGACGAGACGAGGCTGCTTACAATGTTGATTGAGACGACATTATCTCGGGGCGTTTTAACTCATCTCCCTGTTCTCCCTGCGCAAGTTGGTCATACAACTTGTGGCACTTGCCGGTTCGCCGAGCCTTCGAGGATTGAGGGCTACGGGCCGCCGTTGCTGTTCTGTAAATCCCTCAAAACAAAAGATAAAGATTCACTGGTTGTGGGATTTGTGAGTGCCGCAGCACCAGCATGCGCACATCATCTTAGGACAGTCAATAAACATAAGAATCCGTTGGATATCCATACAGATTACTAGTGTGTCTTGACGTGTCTCGGACCATTCGTGCAGAATAGTATGGACATTCATCAACTGATGTGTGTCCGGAGCTAGCATGTGGGTGCGTCGAGGAAGAAATCTCAGAGGAGCACTGATCGCATCAACATTCGCCTCTCCCCAGGGGATGTAGCGATGTTTGAGCAGATAGATCAGCTCGCGCCGCAGAGTAGAACAGACATCATAAGAAATGCCCTAATCGTCGCTCGGAGACATGTCTCCAAGCCCATTGTGCTCGTCAACGCGCGGGAAGAACAGAAGATTTTGCCCTTTCCGAATCAACGAGGTACCGCGCGCGGAACGAAGATGAACCCGATCCAGATTCGCCAGGATCGCGAGATGGAGAGAATGCTGGACGACCTCACACACGATGGCAAGTTCGGTTCTAATAAGTCAGCGGTCATTCGAAACAGCATCGTTTTTTTCTGCGGCCAGCTTGGGCACATTCGTCTCGGGTATCAGGCATACCATCTCAATCGGAATGCGGCATCTGAAAGATTCGACATTCTCGCGGAACTCGGCATTGAGTTCAAATATCAAGATGCACCCCAGAAGTGGTTTCCCCCAAACCAAGCCCAAAGTTTAAAGGGACCGGTGGAGGAAGAGTGGTTTCCGGCGAAGATTACGTAACGAGAAGGATTCAAGATGAGAACTATCGCGTTCTATTCCTACAAAGGTGGAAATGGAAAGAGTCTGTTGGCGGCTAACCTCGCCGTCTGCCTGAGTAGACTTGGCAAGAGTTGCGTCCTTGTTGACTGGGACCTTGATGCTCCGTCCGCCCACAACAAGTTGTCCATTGGGGACGTGGCATTAGGAAAAGACGGCTTGGTGGGTCTGATGCGCAAGGTCGTGCGAAACCGCGCCGGCGTCCCTGGTGACAACGATAACCCAGATATATGGGACACTACTCGCCTAGGCGACGTCGAATTCGTTGATGTAGAAGATCTGAGCCGATACACATATGAGATGCGAGACATCCGCGAACGAGAAGCCGTTTTAAAGAACAAGGAATATGGCCGAATTCACGTTCTGCCCGCGGGCGACTATTTTTTACCCGAATACTGGAATACTACTTGGAGCCCGTTATGGCGCGATATTTTCATACATACTGAAAGCCATCGTCAAAGCCGGCCTGAGAAGGCGCAAGCCGAGTTTAATACGGTCATCAATTTCTTAAGAAAAATCAAGACCGGCCTTGGCAATCTCTCCGGAAAACCTGAGTATCTGTTGATCGACTGTCGCTCTGGTTCAAGTGATCTCACTGCGACCATAATGAATGCCTGGATTGATCCAAGTCAGAGGGAGCAGGACCGTCGTACACGCGACCACTTGGTATACTGTTTGACATTTAATCAAGATAGTATCACCTACTTAGACCGATTCGCTGCTGGAGTTGATCCTGATTATCGCGACGTGGTCGTCCCGGTGCTCTGCAGGGTGCCCAAAGGCTTTGATCACCATCTCGGGGATCGTGGGCTGAGAACCGCCCTGTCAAAGCTGCGGAAAAGTCCAGAAGATCTCTTCCTCGTGCACTCAGATCGAGTGTTAGAGGGAGAAGAACGTCTTCGACTTGGGATAGACGAACCTCCAGCCGACCGCTTGCTCACTACCGAGTATTTGAAGCTCTTCGAAAGGCTACTCCCCTCTGACCTTTGGGATGGACATGGTTCCCTTGCCCAAGCCATTGGGTTGCCGAGCGACGTGAAGGTGGAGAAAGAACGCCTCTTCACCCTAGATGCGGTCTCTGGCGCTCTGGTGAATCCGGCAGACGAAACCCGTAATGTTTCCTTTAAAGTGGAGACTTTTCAACTGCTTCTGTCCGGTCTTGAGAAGGGATTCTCCTTGAAATTCGGCGGTACTGATAAGTTGGAGGATGTTCAGCAGGTATTTTTTGCTGCCGGCACACAATGCGGAGAGCGGTTCGGACAGGCACTCACGAAGCGAGGGATACCTCGGGGAGAATCAGGAGGTCCTTATGGACAAATTCAATCCTGGTGTAGCTTCGATTCCGACGTAGGGTTTGGTCGTTTTGAACTCGATCCAAATGAAATTGAGACACGAGGGCAACAACTGCTTCGGTGCTCTATTATCTTGCATGAGAGCTTCCTCGCCCTACCCACCCAGGCAAACGTAGATCCGCATAAGTACTGTGATTTTATGCGAGGATACGTTAAAGGCGTTCTTGAAGAGCTCTTGAATGTAACGAGAGACACCCTATTTGTGATTCATACCGATTTGCCCCAAAAGGATAAAGGCCAGTTGGCCGGAAGCTGCCAATTTGAAGTCTGGGACCAGGAGCACAGGTTGTCAAAGAAACAAGTAGTCGAGCAGGAGACAAAGTAAGCGCATGAAAACGAATGTTGCGATTCTCTATACGGGCGGCACGATTGGAATGGCTCCGCAAGATCCATCTAAGCCTGGTAGCCCATTAGTACCTAAGCCATTGGATGAGCTCTTAAAGTTTATTCCCGGTTTGGATGGCGATAAGTTTTCCCTAAACTACGCCAGTTTTGAACAACCATTGGACTCTTCGAATCTCGGTCCAGATGATTGGAAGGAAATGGCTCGATGGGTCGAATCAGTATACGATGCTAACGACGGTTTCATAATCCTTCATGGAACGGACACGATGGCCTATACCTCCTCGGCTTTGGCCTTCATGTTTGAGAACCTTGCCAAGCCGGTGGTGATAACAGGTTCGCAGCTCCCTATTTCTGACAGTAGAACGGACGCTGTGCAGAATCTCGTGAATTCCATTTACGTCGCAGGATACAAGGCGACTGGACTGCCATGTGTTCCCGAAGTGGTAATTGTATTTGCCGACAAGATTATCCGTGGATGCAGAGCACGCAAGGTATCTGCAAGTTCATGGGCCGGATTCGACTCACCGAATCTTCCACCGCTCGGGTACATAGGCGAGCATATTCGCATCGACTCGACCCTGCTTCGGCCTGCTCCTGCGCCAGGGCAAGGCTTCCAAATCAATACGGATGTTAATACGAAAGTTATGGATATTGCTTTGAGCCCTGGGTTCCGGGCTTCCCATCTCCGACATATTCTTATCGGTCTCGAAGACATTGACGCTGTCATCCTTAGGACATATGGCGCTGGAAACGCGCCGAACCAAAGTGCATTCTTAGACGTTATCCAGGAGGTAACTTCAGCAAAGAAAACAGTCGTCAATGTAACTCAATGCCTGGAGGGTATGGTCGAGATGGGTTTGTACGCAGCAAGTTCTGGATTGCTGGAGCGCGGAGTTATTTCCGCTTTGGACATGACACCAGAAGCTGCCCTAACAAAATTGATGTGGACATTGGGAACCAAGATTGGTGATCAAGTGTCGATTCAAATGCAGGTGAATCAACGAGGGGAACAGAGTCAGAATCTCTTCGATCTGCGCTACGGCGCTAGCGGAAATCGCGACGAGCCAGGGGATAAGCCGTTCGTGCACTATGTGACCCCGGATCGGAGGCTGGATGTACGACGATTGAGTAGAGCAGTTGTGCGGTTCTCTGAATTCGGCGCAGTCGGTGTGGATCGAGGCCAACGTGTTACCGTGCGCGTTTTCATGAACTTTCCAACAGCTTCAGTAGAGACATCATCTGATCACCCTCGGTGTGTCGCGACAATCGATCTAGTTTGGGATGGGACTCCAGTAAATCTTGCATCGGAGTTGGATGAGAATCGAACTAGGAACGTGATTGGAGACGCAGATATCACCCTCACAGTGGTTGCTTCCGATCCGAAAGTCAAGGTCTGGTTCAAGGGGCTATTCTTGGCGATCTTCGCACGAGCCTGAATGGCTGATTTGCTCACCGAGCGTGCGACTAAATACTCGGCGGATTGCATAGTGTCGCTTCTTGCTGGTTGAAGCGATCGTCAGGAACTGAGCACCTTTTCAAGCGCCGATTTTGACGGGAGGAAGAAATACCCGCCACCCGTTGGAATCACCCACCTGCGCATCGTTGAAAGATGACTCTCTTTGAAATCGGAGCCAAAAATAATACAACGGCGCATCCGCTGGCCGTCCGGTGCGCCGTTCTGTCCGATGATGAAATCATGTCCTCCGGGCATCTTAGGTCTCGATGGATCGTTGGCCCAGCGAGTGCAGAGGAACTCAAACTGGTCTTCGATTGATGCCTGCACGGACAGGAACAACAACCCTCGCTCTCCGTTCTCGGGATCGTCTCCTGTCGGTGCAAAGGGATCGGCGAGGGGTTTTCCGAATGGTATGCCGACCCTCAATAGTCGCCGCTTGTATGTCGAATCTTGCGAACCTGTATCAGAGGCGGAGTCGCGCGTGTTCACCTTTCGTATGTGGGAAGCGAGTGGGCAGGTTGTTCCCACGGGGTCCGCTTTAGCCATTGGATAAGGGTCGTTGATGCCGTTGAGGGGCAGAGTATTCGAGTCAAAGTGGAAGTAATTGTTGAACATCTGATCCTTGCCCAAGTCAGCAATGTCGTACTCCGGTGTACGGATGAACGGAGCGCCGCTCGGCCACCTACCGACGAGCATCGATGCGAATCTTTCGGCCGTGAGGCCTCGGAAACCAGCCTCATGCGCTAGCCGCGCCGCTTCGCTGTGCATGAAATGCCAGAAGAGCCGCACATCCTGACGTAACCGTCGAAAAACCAAGAAAGAGCCGTTTCTTGTCCAAGATGGGATTGCTGGTGTAATGCATCCTGGGAACATCGGGTCCACACTCGAAGCGGGATGGCCCAGCAAGAATTCGCCGGGCCACAAAAGCGTCTGGCCCGGGTAGCCATTTAACCAGTACGCTGGCACATCATCCGGTGACAGATGGCGAGCGGTTATGAAGTCGGTCGGGTCATCCTTCCTGGCTAGGCCCCTGACTCCAGGTTGCGACACGCCATCGTTGAAGCCGAAGTGTTCGTGTCCCTCGAGTGAAATACCATTGATTTCATCATGTCGGACAGCGCCGTGTTCCTGCCAAATAACCTCAAGGCCTACGGCGTCTACTTCTTTCAGGACCACCCGACAGCCGCTTTCGACACATTCGCAAGTGTCTCCTGCCACTAGGATGAGCGCATCGAGTTCTTGCCCCGGCCCTCCTACCTTCCAATGCGAAGGATGACCCTCGTCGGATTGGTCTGTCGGATCTCCTAACAACTCCGACCGGCCAAGCATACCGATACGAAACGCCCCGCTCTCGAAGGATGCTGCGCCCGGCGTCAGCTTTACGAGACCTCGAAAGCTGAAGGCAAAACCGGTAAGCGCGATTGGCTGTTTGACAAATTTCTCTCTCTGCGAAACGCGGTGCTCGCGCCTATCCTTCAACGTCGTCCTCGCATCACTTACGTGTAGGGAAAGGCCGCCGACGAGTTTCCGGAAGCTTGCTTCCTTTCCGGCCGGGCATTGCACACCGATCAAGGTCTGAAACGGCTTGAGAAACCCTGGCAGAGCTGCGCCCTGAATATCATCGAGTTCAAGTACAGGCTCCACCGGAGCGACGAATTTATTGTCTGGCGTTAAGCGCTCCATCAAATCCTCCTTAACATCGTGAGCTCAGGCTCAACAGGTTCGAGCGTTCGTCCTTCTCTTTGGTCTCCCCCATTCGCGACAGCTCCGACCCCCTGATCCACCAGCGCCTGTATCGTTCCCGGCGGCGACGGTTTGCCAATCGGTATGGCCCTTCGCAACTGGATCGGGAATGCCGGATCAATGTGCGCATGTCTCGTCCACTTGAGAGGGGTTGGCTTGGCCGGGTTTGCGGGAAGGATGGCGGCAGCAACAAGCTTGACTGTGATGCATTCGGCAATCTGACCACCGAATCGAATTGGTTGGCCGCCAATCTTCACTTCGCTCAGCGTGAATCCGCGCTCTGGAGGGACCTCGACTTCAAGTCGCTCGATGGAATCCAAGCTTCCGCGAACGACCTTTACCAGATCAGTTACCCTACCTCCGTCAGGGACACTCCAACCTGCAAGATCGATGTGATCCATGTAGAGACCAACGGGGTTGGTCAACGTTGTTCGTGCCCCGATACGCGCTAGCGCGTTGACCGTTCCTCCAATCGTCGGATCGCTGTTGCGATCTGGGCCGCCGTACCCCGTGGAGCAGATCAACACATCAGGCTCGACGAGAAGACGGCCGTGATCATCGATATAGATTACTGACGCGTCGCCTCCCAATTGAATCTCGGCCGACAACGTGTTTGGAGGAGAACACAGATGCACGATACCATGTGTCGTATTCCACTTGTTGTATGGGTTGTAGGCGCCTTTCGTCGCGAGAACTCCGCCAACATTGATCGTTTCCGAGGCGATCAGATCTTTAAGCTGTACCTCGGGGCTCACAAACTCGCGATAGAGCGCGAGAACTTGCAGGGGGTCGCCCTCGAAGTGAAAGCCTTCGACCCAACCGCCCCATAATGCCCGATAGAACTCTGGAGGCTCTGAAACAAACACTACTTTTTCGATCTTCCCGGTGGTTGCCCCGTGGAACACGCGCCACTCACAGTACTCATTGTGGGGTCGGAATAAGGTTCGGTCTAAAACTCCGCCCGCCGAATCCGCGACTCCATCGGACGGATAGCTGCGGTACCAGGAGAGCGGCCAGAGACAGTCCGCTTCAGCCAGCGCCTGCTCACGACCGAATTGCCGTAATAGCTCCTTTGGAAAGGCATTCCATGTGATGGTCTGCTCGACCAGTGGCCCGTCGGGACGCTCCTTCACTGGGTTGAAGTACTGAACGTACGGATCAATTCCAGATCCATGGAAGCGACTGGCCTCCGCCTTGAGTGTGACATCGAACCAATGGGAGATGGCTTTGCTCCACTGTTCGGTCAGGCCAGGTACGCGACCCAAATCCTGCATGTATGCTGGCGGATCAAACCTTGAATAGAGTCCCACGTCTTTCCTCCTTGTCCAACGAAAGCGCGACTCAAACAGGATGTGCAGACAAGATACAAGAGTTACCTGATCTCACGCCAATGAAATTTCGTGAGCTGATCTTGGGAGCTTGAGATCTCGGTTTATGGCCTGCCAGGCTTCCCATCGTTGAGAGGATGTGCCTCTATGGATGGCTGCATAGCAACCACTTTACTCGTAGGAATTTCCGTGCTACAGTGGCCGCATTCCCCGTGTTTTGTTCCGGTGCCGTAGCAGGAGGCCACATGCGACCGAGTTACAGCCGGCTCATAGCAGGTCCAATTTTGAGCTGGGTTCTTTGCCTTGGAGGATCGACTGGAGGCCAGCAGGCCGATCGTCCTACCCAGCAGCAAGTCCGCACCTCCAATGTTGGCACATTTGCAGAATTCCTTAAGAAGCGATTGCCGGACCTGTCAACTGAGAAGATTGTATTCAGCGCTGCCGAGGCAAACCAAAGACTCGACGTGGACAAGTTGACCGGCCTCATTGCTCCTAAGAGTCCGTTTCGCCCCATGGAGAGTTTGCCCGCGGAAGATCCGCGGTTGACTCGATACGTGAAGGAGCTGCAAGAATTTCTGCAAAGACGTGACCAAGTGTTCGAAGTCCAAAAGGAGTATAGCCGGTCCCTGAATCAGCAGCGACAACTCCGCTTTGCCGCCGCATTTCAGCCGACACAGCCCAATTACTTCGCTTCTAAGGTCTTGAAATGGAATGGCCATATCCTATGGGCTCCAGCGTCCAAAACAACTGATATCAACCTTCAATTTGGGGATCAGGCCAGAGCAGTGTTTGGACCGATTCCACCATTCGATTTGACTCAACTCGGTACTACTGCTCGACCAAACGGTTGGACGCAAGTAACCGGTGTTTTAGTGGGGGAAGTCGAGGGGAATCAAATCGAACTGGCACCTAACCCAAACGTACCTGGGTCTCCTCTTCAGTTTAAACATCTTGATATTCACGGAAACATTTTAGGCTGGACTCCAACTATAGCTAAGTGTGACAAGCCTTCACTCGCGGGTGGAGTCACGCCGTGTGGCACGTCATCACGAATAGCAAGAGCGGTTAAGGGAAACGTCGAATGGATTGCTCTCGCGCGAAAAACGTACGGAGTGCAGACGCTATCAGCAGATCCGTATTGGATGCCTAGTAATTCCTCATATGCGCTCATCGGCTACATTGGATTCAACCGCGTATCTGGCGAAGTCGTCTTTTTTGACGGGACCTATAGCGGGATGAAGTTCAATTGGAATTCTCCAACAGTTCCTCCCGGCGGGACAGGATACTCTGATGATGCTGGCCGAGCGATCGCTGCTCAAACTTATGATTCAACATTCCGAATCGAGTGCGTCGCCTGTCACGATAACAAGAAACCAAGAATTATCACACCGTACATTAAACAAGCCCGAGTTGGATATCGGGACAGCGCTCTTGCCACGGCCTTCAGCCTTGGAGCACTTCTTCCTTCGCTCCCACGCCAAGAAAATGCTCCATATCGCGTCGTGGGTACGAGTTACACAGCCGTACATGCTCAGACCATTAATCAAGCGCGGATGGTGGATGATCCGGGCCAAAATTGCAACGTGTGCCACGGGCTCACAAACAATGGCACTGGTCGATTCGCTTCCGATGCAGTCGGCAAACTTGGCACCCTCATCGGCGATCCAGGCGTTGAAAACAGCTACCGCACAGATTGGGCGCTCAGAACTGGGGCTGGCAAGATCGTGCCCTGGATGGTGCCTGACAATGGAAATGACATCTCCACGGTTCCTCTCACCTTAAGTGATCAAGATTGGGCCAATTTGAAGGCTGTTATTGATAACCCTCCAGTCGGTGCATTGCCGGTCTTCACTTCGGCTCCGGCTCCAGAATCCGTGGTCACGGACGCCACACGGGTCGCCGATCCGTTCGCTCCTGCGAACTTTGGTATTGCAGTCACTGATAATCGAGACGGATCAAGCGAGCCATTGCCGAAAGAGATTCACCTCACTTGGAGCTATCTCAACGGATTCGGTGGAGTTCCAGAGCGAGATGACGTTCGATTCAACGTTGCAATCCTGGAGGAAGATATACCGGCTGGTGGTGGAAATCCAAACCCGAGTGACTTCCCAACTATCAGCCAAGCAGAGGGCTTGCAAGCTGTTGAGGTTGGAAATGGGATATATACGGAAGGAAACATAATGTTACTTGAAGACCTCTCATTCGCTGGCCATAATCAATGGACAGACCCGACTCCATCGACTACGCCACGACAATATCGGATTGATTTCCCGGCGGAGAGAAACAAGCGATATCTAATTCGGGTCCTTCCTAAGCGGTTTTGCTTCGATCAGACAGGCGAGTTGTATAGCGGAGTAGATCATGTTATATCAGTGGATGTCCATTGATCTTGCCGAAGCGCTCTGCGATGTGATTCGGGCGGCGTCTTAAACAACTTGCTTGATGAGCAAACGCGCGAGGGCACCCTGGCTGTGCTGCATGCTTCACAGACAACCGAATCGAGGTGAATCATATGAGCGAAGTTAATCTGTCAACAAGCGCAACGACAAGTGAACCGATTGTACGTCTCGACCTAGGAAATTTGTCGTTGGCGGATAAAGCAAGAATCAAAGAATACCGACTGGCTATTGATCCCTTGCGTCCACCGGCCGATCCCTTGCGTCCACCGGCCGATCCCTTGCGTCCACCGGCCGATCCCTTGCGTCCACCGGCCGATCCCTTGCGTCCACCGGCCGATCCCTTGCGTCCACCG
>Ga0181520_10001348_pt1 | contig 50204 bp, 48 predicted proteins | sample PEATcosm2014_Bin_29_FD_132451 | JGI IMG/M metagenome (GOLD analysis project Ga0181520, IMG submission 132451) | Peatland microbial communities from MTU Mesocosm Facility, Houghton, MI, USA - PEATcosm2014_Bin02_30_metaG | ecosystem: Environmental > Terrestrial > Soil > Wetlands > Peat | place... | reverse complement strand
TTTGGTTGAAGAAAGTCTTAATGCAGGAATAGTAAAGAAAGCGGAAGGTGATATAATAACCAAAGTACTTGATCTGAGCGATCAAAAAGTTTATGATGCTATGAGACCGCGTACCGAAATAGTAGGTGTCGAGCTTACACTAAATATCTATGAAGCGCTTTCAATATTTATTGAATCAGGGTATTCAAAACTTCCTGTTTATGAAGATAACCTAGATAACATACAGGGAGTAATCTTTGCTTATGATGTATTCAATCTGCCGCCTGACCTTAAGAGCATAATGAGAGAAATAATATTTGTCCCCGAAACAAAAAAAACTTTCGATATGTTAAATGAATTTTTAAATCGACATGCTTCCATCGCAATAGTTATAGATGAATTCGGAGGTACAGCCGGTATAATCACTATGGAAGATATTATGGAAGAACTCTTCGGCGAAATAAGGGATGAATATGATATTGAAGAAGATATTTGCCGCAAGTCAGCCGATAATTCTTACCTGGTAAGCGGCAAAGTGGAAATTGATTTTATAAATGAAAAATACAATTTGTTGATTCCTACAGGTGATTATGGTACGGTTGGCGGGTTCATTACAAGCCGGATCGGCAGAATACCTATTGAAGGCGAAAATATAACTATTGATAATTTTAACATTTTGATAATCCGCGCGAACGCGATAAAAATAGATTTAATAAAATTAATTGCATTAAATGAAATAAAACCCGGCAAGGAATAATTTATTTATAATTACCAATCTTAGGAAGCAATCCAATATTATTTTATTGCGGCTAAATTTTAACCGTACAAATGTATTATCTATAATAAGATACATTTCTTTTTTGATGAATATTTCATAAGTTTTGCATAACATAAATAATGATTTTATATATAGATGTTCCTTTTACATACAAAAACGAATAGTCTTTATATAGTATTCTTAATTGTTATTTCGTTTATATTTATATGTTATGCTTAACTTAAGTAAATTAAGATATTGTGAAAGGTTCAAATGAAAAAATTTTTAATTCTATTATTCTTATTCCCTTTTGTTGTATATTCTCAGAACGCTCAATGGATAAATTACACTAATTCCCAAAGTATTTCGGCACTGCTGGAAGAGGGTAATTATACCTGGATAGGAACAAGTATAGGTTTGATTAAGCTTGATAAAACCACCGGTAATACAACTGTTTATAATGTATTTAATACAAATTCCGGCATACCCGATAACAATATTATCTCATTAGCCATAGACGGCAGGAGCAATCTATGGGTCGGAACTCAGTTCGGCGGTCTTGCAAAATTTGACGGTACTACATGGACAGATTATAATTCTTCAAATTCAGGTTTGCCTAATAACGATGTCAACTCCATTGCCATCGATGACAGCAGTAATATATGGATTGGCACTTTATACGGCGGTCTTGCAAAATTTAACGGCACTTTATGGGAAATTTTTAATAATTCAAATTCAAGTTTGCCTGGTAATTATGTTTTTTCAATAGCTATTGATGGCAACTGGAATAAGTGGATAGGGACTAACCTCGGTCTTGCAAAATTTAATGGTACTACATTTACAGTTTATGATACGTCAAATGGATTGCCTGGTAACTATGTCTCCTCAATAGCCATAGATGGCAGCGGTAATAAATGGATTGGAACTGACAGCGGTTTTGTAAAATTTGACGGTAATACATGGACGGTTTATAATATTTCAAATTCAAGTATACCTGGTAATATTGTAAACTCAATAGCCATTGACGGTAGCGGCAATAAATGGGTTGGAACTAACCTCGGACTTGTAGAATTTAACGGTACAACTTTCACAGTATATAATACTTCCAATTCAAGTTTGCTCAATAACGATGTTATATCAATCGCCCTTGATAACAGCGGTAATAAATGGATTGGAACAGTGAAAGGTTTTATAGAATTAAACGACACCACGTGGACGACTTATAATGTCCCAAATTTTGATTTGCCTCATAACGATGTAAAATCAATAGCTATTGACAGTGGGAATGAGTGGATTGGAACCGGTTACGGTCTTGCTAAATTTGACGGCATTAATTGGACAATATACAGGCAAAATAATTCCGGATTGCCTTATAATGAAGTTAAAACAATTGCCGTAGACGGCAGCAATAATAAGTGGATTGGAACTTACAGCGGATTAGCAAAATTTGACGGAACTACATGGTTGACTTTTAATACATTAAATTCAGGTTTACTTTCTAATAATATAACTGCACTTGCTATAGACGGCAACAATAACAAGTGGATTGGAACGGATAGCGGTCTTGTTAAATATGACGGCAATACCTGGACAATTTATGATTCTTTAAATACCGGTACGCCTATTAACGATATACTTGCTATTGCAATAGACGGCATAGGGAACAAGTGGATTGGAACTAATTACGGACTTGCAAAATTTGATGGTACTATATGGACATTTTATAGCCCTTCAGATTCGAGTTTGCCTGATTTCAACGTACAAGCAATAGCGATTGACAGCAGAGGCAATAAGTGGATTGGTACTGAACAGGGTGGAATTGCAAAATTTGACGGCATCGCAACATGGACTCTTTATAATAACTCAAATTCGAGTTTGCCAAGTAATAATATCAACTCATTAACTATAGACGGCAGCAGTAATATTTGGATTGGCACGGGTTACGGTCTTGCACAATGTGATACTTCCGGTACTATATGGACGGTTTATAACACTTCAAATTCGGGCTTGCTTGATAATTATATTTCCTCATTAGCTATAGACGGCGGCGGGAATAAGTGGATTGGGACTATTCAGGGGGGAATTGCAGTTTTTAATGGAACAGGTATTATTAAAAAAATAGTAAAACCTAACAATAACGTTCCAGGTAAAATTGTTCTTTTGCAGAATTATCCTAATCCGTTTAATCCTACAACAACCATAAATTATTCAATTCCAAAATCCGGATTAGTTACAATAAAAGTCTATGATGTACTTGGCAAAGAAGTAAGAACTCTTGTTAATGAAGAAAAAACTGCAGGGAATTATTCAGTGCAATTTAATGGGAATAATTTATCAAGCGGAATATATTTCTACCGGATGCAATCTGATAATTTATCGCAGACAAAAAAACTTATTTTACTAAAATAATTTTAATGCCGGGTATCGCCGGCATTCTACTAATTTTCAGTTTCAATTAATTTCCGTCCTGTAAGTTTGAGAAATACATCATCAAGAGTTGGTCTTGATAAACTGACGGTCCGAATATGAAGATTATTATTATGTAATATTTGTACTACTAGGGGAAGTGTCCCGTCTCCTTCATCTATAAAAATGTGAAGAGTAGTATTCGACGATTGAATTTCCTTTGAAAATTTTTCTTTTGCGAGAATATTTTTTGCGTTTTGCAGAATAATATCATTATCGAAATTGAGTGAGATAATATCACCGGCGATTATTTTTCGCTTTAGATGTGCAGGATTACCAAGTTCAACTATTTTGCCTAGATTTATTATAGCAACACGGTCGCAAAGTACATCGGCTTCTTCAAGATAATGAGTAGTCAGGATAATTGTTGTACCTTCATCATGAAGCTTCTTAACTTCATTCCACACATGATTGCGGCTGCCGGGATCGAGTCCGGTAGTAGGCTCATCAAGGAATAATATTTTGGGTTTGTTAATTATCCCGGTTGCAAGATCAAACAGTCTGCGCTGTCCGCCGGAGTACGTTTTAGCTTTTCTGTCTGCGAATGTTTTAAGATCCAATTTTTCAAGCAATATGTCCGCCCTTTTTTTTGCTTCGAGTATGCTTATTCCGTAAAGGCGTGCCTGCAATATAAGATTTTCTCTACCTGTTGAACGCAGTTCAAGTCCGCCTTTCTGACTAACATACCCGATATTATTGCGTATCTCGCTTTGATGCTTCAAAAGATCATAGCCCAGTACAGAGACTTTACCGGCGGTAGGGGAGATAAGCGTGCACAAAATCCTCATAGTGGTTGTTTTTCCTGCGCCGTTTGGACCTAACAGTCCGAATATTTCGTTTTCTTTGACCTGAAAGTTAATATCTCTTACAGCCTCAACTGTTTTTGATTTTCTTTTACCGCTGCCTTTATATATTTTCCTTAATTGTTCAATAATAATGATGTTGTTATCCATAACCAAAATCAACCCATAATAAGATTTAGTAAATTATATTCTGAAATATCAGTAAGAAAATTACAATATTATTGAGTGTTTAAGAAAATTTATTGTTACATACTGGTTATTTACAGGTCAAAATTGTCTGAACCGTTGATTTTTGTGATTTTAATGATTATCCTGATTAAAATAATTGTTTCAAATTAATTATGTAATATAGAACACATTAAATAGTGAGTTATGATAATTTTTATAAAATTTTTATATGCTCAGAGCAACTTTTTATAGTATACTTATAATACAAATCTTAATTTTACATACAAAAAGAAGAATATGTTATTAGATATAATTTCATTGGGCATTTCATTTTTTGTTTTGCTGTATTTAATCTACACATTAATAAAACCGGATAAATTTTAGTTTAAGTTTATGAACCACTTCTTTGATCTTTTTCAATTTGTCTTTTTTATTACCTGCATTATTGTGCTTGCCCCACTAATAGGAGGCTACCTTGCGAAGGTATTTCAAGGCGAGAAAAATTTTTTAAGTCCCGTTTTTCGTAAAGCGGAAAACAGTATATATAAATTTTTGAGGATTGATGCCTTCCATGAAATGAATTGGAAAGAATATTCTTTTGCACTGATATTTTTCAATTTTACCGGACTAATACTGCTCGTTGTTTTGCAGATTACGCAAAAATATCTTCCGCTGAATCCCCAGCATATGCAGAATGTGGATTTGTTTTTAGCGATAAACACGGCTGTTAGTTTTGTAACAAATACAAACTGGCAGGCATACGGCGGAGAGACCACTCTCAGTTATCTTGTACAAATGCTTGGCTTAACAGTACAGAACTTTTTGAGCGCCGCTACCGGTATTGCAGTTATGATTGCGCTTGTAAAAGGTATTGCATTACGGAAAGGTAATTCGCTTGGTAACTTTTGGGTGGATTTAACAAGAGCAACTTTATATTTGCTTCTGCCTTTATCGTTCATTCTGGCTGTATTGCTTTTATCCCAAGGTGTTATACAGAATTTTCTTCCATATGTTAATATAACCACATTAGATGGTTTTAAGCAGACAATACCGCTTGGTCCGGCTGCTTCACAGATTGCAATAAAACAGCTTGGCACAAACGGAGGTGGATTTTTTAATGCAAACAGCGCTTTCCCGTTTGAAAACCCCACTCCGTTCTCTAACTTTTTGCAGGTGCTATCCATCTTAATAATACCTGCTTCGCTCGTGTTCACTTATGGAAAGATGCTTGGATCAAAAAAACATGCCTGGACAATTTTCGGCGTTATGATGTTTTTATTCATTAGCGGAGTAGCAGTATCCTACTTCTCTGAAATTTCCCATAACCCTATTTTCCATAATAGTAATTTGATGGAAGGGAAGGAAGCGCGTATCGGAATATTTAACAGCGTTTTATGGACTGTCGCAACAACAGCCGCATCAAACGGTTCAAGTAATGCAATGATGAGCAGCTTAACTCCTCTTTCAGGGCTTGTCGCAATGATTAATATACAGCTTGGTGAGGTTGTTTTTGGCGGTGTAGGCGCAGGAATTTACGGTATGTTTCATTTTATACTTCTTACAGTGTTTATTGCCGGACTTATGGTAGGAAGAACCCCTGAATACTTTGGTAAGAAAATAGAAGCGTATGAAATCAAATGGTCTATCCTGGCTATCCTTTTGCCAAGCGTGGTAATTTTATTCTTTTCAGCTCTTGCATTGTCTGTTCAAGCCGGGTTATCGAGCGTACTAAATAAGGGTCCGCATGGATTTTCTGAAATAATCTACGCATTCTCTTCCGGTGCGGGTAATAATGGAAGTGCATTTGCAGGGTTAGACGCAAACACGAATTTTTACAATATCCTTATTGCAATCGCCATGATTTTAGGCAGGTTTGGGGTTATAATACCTACACTTGCTATTGCCGGTAGTCTTGTTAAAAAGAATATTACACCTGTTTCAGCGGGTACATTTCTTACCGATAATGTCCTTTTCGCATTCTTACTGATTTCAATAATATTAATTGTGGGTGCTCTTACGTTTTTCCCAATAATTTCAATAGGGCCTTTTTTAGAGCATTTATTAATGAATCTTGGAATTACTTTTTGAGTATATAATATGAGTTCCGGTAAATTAAATATTAAATTATTTGATAAACAAATACTAAAGCAAGCTTCGATTGATTCTTTTAAAAAACTAAATCCTTTGTACCTGCTCAAAAATCCTGTAATCTTTATGGTAGGGATAGGTGCGGCTCTTACCAGCGTCATTTTTATTTCCGATATATTTTCCAGCAGATATTCTTCGTTTAATTTGCAGATATCACTTTGGCTGTGGTTCACGGTACTGTTTGCGAACTTCGCTGAAGCAATTGCAGAAGGAAGAGGCAAAGCACAATCGGAGAATTTAAGGAAATCCAGGACAAATACATTGGCAAGGAAAATATCAGGAAGTAAAGAGACAAAGGTTTCTGCTCTCGATCTTAGGGTAAATGATAAAGTGGTTTGCGAAGCAGGAGAAATAATTCCTGCCGATGGTGAAATTGTTGAAGGAATAGCCAGCGTTGATGAGTCTGCAATTACGGGAGAATCTGCCCCCGTTATCAGGGAAAGCGGCGGAGATAGAAGCGCAGTTACAGGCGGAACAAAAGTTCTCAGCGACAGGATTGTCATTAAGGTGACTTCTAATCCGGGTGAAACATATATAGATAAAATGATTGCGCTTGTAGAAAATGCCAAAAGAAAAAAAACACCTAATGAAATTGCTCTTTCAATACTTCTCTCAGGTATGTCAATCATTTTCCTGGTAGTAGTTGTTACATTAAAATTTTTTCTAAATTATTATCAAACAACTCTTGGGCAGGATATCAGTGTAGTATCAGTCCCGGTTTTAGTTTCGCTGCTTGTTTGCTTAATTCCTACAACAATAGGCGGACTGCTTAGCGCTATAGGTATTAGCGGTATGGACAGGCTTCTTCAGCATAACGTTATTGCAATGAGCGGAAGGGCAGTTGAAGCTGCAGGCGATATTGATGTCCTTCTTCTTGATAAAACGGGTACTATTACTTTAGGGAATAGGATGGCGACAGAATTTATCCCTTCTCCGGGAGTTACGGAAGAATACCTTGCAGATGCTGCACAGCTTGCTTCGCTTGCAGATGAAACACCGGAGGGGAGATCAATCGTGATTCTGGCAAAAGAGAAATTTAAAATACGGGAACGAAACATTAGCGAATTAAATGCCCACTTCATTCCTTTCAGCGCTCAAACACAGATGAGCGGAGTGAATCTGCTATCAACGGACGGCACTCCGGAAAGATCAATTCGCAAAGGTTCACTTGATTCAATAAAAAGATTATTTGCGCAGGAAATTTTTACCGGTATTGATTCACAAACAGATTATTTTTTTACACAAATGATTGGCGTTGATATTGCTCTTGCCGGAGGCACCCCGCTAATTGTTGTAGAGAATAAAAAAATACTTGGTGTTATTCAATTAAAGGATATTGTTAAAGGAGGGATAAGCGAACGATTTGCTCAACTTAGAAGGATGGGCATAAAAACCGTTATGATTACAGGCGATAACAAGCTTACTGCAACAGCTATTGCTGCTGAAGCAGGTGTTGATGATTTTATTTCCGAAGCGAAACCTGAAGATAAGCTTAAGCGTATCCGTGACGAGCAATCAAGCGGTAAAATGATTGGTATGATTGGCGATGGTACAAACGATGCCCCGGCATTAGCTCAGGCAGATGTAGGCATAGCAATGAATAGTGGAACGCAAGCTGCAAGGGAAGCAGGCAATATGATCGATCTCGACAGCAATCCTACGAAACTAATTGAGGTTGTTGAAATAGGTAAGCAGCTTTTAATGACGCGCGGGGCGCTGACAACATTTAGCATTGCAAATGATGTTTCTAAGTATTTTGCCATCATCCCTGCAATTACTTTGTCGTTGTTTGCTACTAATTCAATTAATGGTCCTTTATCTATTTTGAACGTAATGAACCTTACGACTCCTCAGAGTGCAATTTTAAGCGCTGTTATTTTTAACGCATTAATTATTGTTTTCTTAATTCCTCTGGCTCTAAAAGGCGTAAAGTACAGACCTGAAAGCGCAGCAAAGATATTAAAGCGTAATATTATTCTATATGGCGTTGGCGGTCTGTTGATACCATTTATCGGAATAAAAATTATTGATATTATTTTAACTGTTTTAAAGTTAGTATAATTATTCAGACAAAAAGATTATGAATGCAAAAGAAATAATTAAAAACTCGATAAAAATATTATTATTTTTCACAGTAATAACAGGAATAATTTATCCTGTTATTATTTTCGGTACCGGCAGGATATTTTTTTATAATAAGGCGAACGGAAGCCTGGTAAAAGGAAGTAATCGCATTGTCGGATCTGAATTGCTGGGACAAAAGTTTACAAGTCGTAAATATTTTTGGTCACGTCCATCGGCAATCGATTACAATCCGATGCCCTCGGGAGGAAGTAATTTATCTTTAACAAGCAAAGTACTGTTTCAGCAGTATAATGATAATAAAGCATCTTTTATGAAAGATAATTTATTAAAAGATAATGTTATTGTTCCTTCAGAAATGTTATTTTCATCTGCAAGCGGAGTTGACCCGGATATAACCAAAGAATCAGCTTATGTACAGGTAAAAAGGATAAGCCAAGCAAGAAAATTCACGGAGGAACAAAAACAAAAATTATTTATCCTGATTGATTCTCAGACAAGGAGCAGACAGTTTGGATTTCTCGGTGAAGAAGTTGTAAATATTTTAGCACTTAATATGATTCTGGATGAGATGAGTAAATAATGGATCCATCTGAACAAAATCGTCCTGATCCTGATGAATTATTAAAGAGAATTCAAAAGGATGAAGTTGAAAGCACTCAGGGTAAGCTAAAAATATTTTTCGGTATGTGCGCGGGTGTGGGTAAAACATACACTATGCTTGAAGCGGCACATAAAGCTAAAGAGGAAATAATTGATGTAGTTATAGGTATAGTTGAAACCCATAAAAGAGCCGAAACGGAAGGACTATTGCAGGGGTTAGAAATAGTTCCTCTAAAAGAAATAAATTACCGCGGAACTATTTTCAAAGAAATGGACCTTGACGCTATCCTTGCAAGGCAGCCTTCGCTTGTACTTGTTGACGAACTTGCACATTCAAACATACCCGGCAGCCGCCATAATAAGCGTTACCAGGACGTCTTGGAATTATTAAACAACGGCATAAATGTTTATACTACATTAAATGTACAGCACATTGAAAGCCGCACCGATACCGTATTACAAATTACCGGGACTACAATCAGAGAAGCCGTTCCCGATTCTGTTTTTGACAGGGCAGATGATATTGAGCTGGTTGATATTACTCCCGATAATCTTCTTCAAAGATTATCCGAAGGAAAAGTTTATACAACTGAAAAATCGAGGCAGGCAATTCAGAACTTTTTCAGGAAAGGAAATCTTACTGCGTTAAGGGAAATGGCACTTCGAATTGCTGCGGAGAGGATAGATAAAGATGTACTTGATTATAAAACTGAAAAAAGAATTGACGCTACATGGAAATCGGGACAAAGGCTGATGGTTGCAATCGGGCCAAGCCCGTACTCTGCCAATTTGATTAGATGGACGAGGCGGCTTGCATATTCTATGGAGGCGCCATGGATTGCACTTTACATCGAAAATGATCCTAAAATATCCGATGAAAAGAAAAAAATTATAGCGGATAATTTTAATCTTGCAAAAGAGCTTGGAGCCGAAGTCATTATGATTCAGTCAACGGAAGTAATTGACGCATTAATCCGTGTTGCAAGAGAGAATAATGTTACGCAAATAGTAATCGGCAAATCAAGGCGGCCTTATATCCTGCATCCGTCTTTTAGGAGAGACCTTGTAAAAGAGCTATTGAAGAAGAGCGGCGATATTGATGTATATATTGTAGGAGGTGAAAGAAAAGACTTAAAAAATTTATTCAGGAATATATCATTTACTTCGCAGTCTTCATTCATAAAATACACGCAAGCTATAATTACTGTATTTGCACTTAATTTAATTTGTTATGCGTTTCGAACTCAAATCAGTTATCAATCCGTCTCACTATTATTTTTATTATTTTTAGCTATTATGCCCTTATTTAACTTCGGACCCGGGCCAATCTTGATATCAGCCATGCTTAGCGCTTTTAGCTGGGATTATTTTTTTATTCCGCCTCAGTTTTCTTTAGCCATTGCTAAAGTAGAAGATTTCTTGATGCTGATAATGTATTTTATTGTAGCTACGGTGACAGGCACGCTATCATCCAAAATCCGGACACAACAAATGTTTCTACGTCAACGGGAAAAAAGAATAATATCATTATTCAATCTTTCTAAGGAATTGTCTGCTGCGGTAGGACTTGATGATATTGCAAGCATAGCCGTAAAAAAAATTGAACAAACTTTTGAATCAAAATCAGCTGTGATTTTTTATGAGTCGGTAAATAGACTTAGCGCGCGATCGAGTAAAGCAAGTACAATAGCTAATGAAGATATTGAATGGAATATTGCACAGTGGGTTTTTCTTAACGGGCAGAAAGCCGGTAAATTTACAAATACACTTATGTCTGCGGGATTATCATATTACCCCTTGAAAAGCAAAAGCGGTTCACTCGGGATTGTTGCTTTAAAATATAAAGGGGATGAAATTCCCTCATTTGAACATGAGAATCTACTGGAAAATTTTATCTCACAAATTTCCAATGCTGTTGAAAGAGAATACCTAAATGATTTTGCAAAGAGATCATTAATAGCAGATGAGTCTGAAAAATTATACAAGACTTTGTTCAATTCAATCTCACATGAGTTAAAAACGCCTATCACAACCATAATGGGCGCCGTAAGCTCGTTTAAGGATGAAAGGATTTTTCAGAATAAAAATGTATGGGAAAAATTTATTGAAGAGATTGATATTGCCGCTGAAAGACTCAACAGGCTGGTAGAGAACCTGCTTGATATGGCAAGGCTTGAATCCGGTAATTTAAAATTAAAATTGGACTATCATTCCATTGAAGACCTAATTCATTCCGTCCTTGAAAAGCTGCATGATGAGTTAGAAGGGCATATAATAAAAGTAAATGTGCAGGAAGATATAGAAATATTTAAATTTGATTATACGCTTCTTGAACAGGCGCTAATAAATATTGTACATAATTCTATACAATATACGCCTACTGGCAGTGAAATAAAAATTGAAGTTAGAGCAATAAATTACAGATGTATAATTTTTATAGCTGACAATGGTAGAGGATTTCCACCTGAATCTCTTGAAAAGCTGTTTGACAAGTTTTACAGGATTCCCGGGACAAAAGCGGGCGGCACAGGTTTGGGACTGTCGATTGCCAAAGGTTTTATTGAAGCTCATAAAGGAACTATTACAGCCGCAAACGGTGAGAACGGCGGCGCTATATTTACCGTCTCTATTCCAATTAACATTTTATAGGAGTGGAAGTGAGCATTAGACAGACCGTTATTATTATTGATGATGAAGCTCAAATAAGAAAAATTCTTAAGATTGCACTCGAGTCATCAGACTTCAAAGTTATCGAAGTAGAAAACGGTAAGGACGGAATTGTTCAGACAGCAACAAATCATCCGCAGATGGTAATATTAGACATTGGTCTTCCGGATAAAGACGGATTCAGCGTTATAAAAGAGATAAGGACATGGTCCAAAGTCCCGATAATAATTTTATCGGTAAGAAATACCGAAGAAGATATCGTAAGCGCTTTAGACCTTGGTGCAGATGATTATTTGACCAAGCCTTTTAATACATCGGAGCTTCTAGCAAGGATAAGAGCTAATATAAGAAGATCGCAGGAAATCGAAGGGGAAAATACTTTTATAAACGGCGAACTGAAAGTAGATTTAACCGCCAGAGCTGTATCAAGAAACAATGCAGAAATAAAACTGACCAATACGGAATATCTTTTGCTATTATTATTCTGCAGGAATGCAGGTAAAGTTTTAACCCACACATTTATACTTAATCAAATTTGGGGACCGGGTTCAGTTGAAAATTCGCAATATCTTCGGGTATTTATAGGGCAGCTTAGAAAGAAAATAGAGAATGATCCTTCCGATCCCAAAATAATACTTACCGAATCAGGGGTTGGCTACAGAATGAAAATGGTGAAAATAGCTCCGTAAGAGGCGGGGAAAATCCCAGGCAATAACGATAATATAGTAACTTTTAATTATTGACATACAAGAATATAATCGATATAGTAAGGTCAAACAATCCAGATAATTAAAATGACGACAGTAACAGGATTTACAAAATATCGAGTAGTAATTTCAAAAGATGTATTTCAAAGATTAAAGCTTATGGGGTGGCAAAAATTACAATCATACAGATAGGGGACAAACTTGAATTTATTCCAATCAGAAGAATAAAGGATGCGTGGTAATTTAAAAGAAATTGATACTAATATTGATAGTGAAAATTATTTAAAAAACTTAAACGTCAAAGTGACATTAGTGCCGTTTCCTTTTTCACTGGTTACATTTATTTTTATCTTAATCAGATCGCAATATTTTTTAGTAAGAGCCAGTCCAAGTCCGTTTCCTTCGAATTTTCTTTTGTAGCCAACTTCTTCCTGCGAAAACGGTTTAAACAGGTCGGACATATACTCTTGAGAAATACCAATTCCTGTATCATAAATTTCAACAACAATATTTTTTATTTCATTATTAATAATTCGTATTCCTATAGTGCCATTCTTTGTAAACTTAACATCGTTATTCAACAAATTATCAAATATCTGATCTACTATAGTGTCATCGAGATAGAAAGAGCAATTATTGAGATATAATAAGGATCAACTTGGCATATCGACCTACATTTTGCACATAAATATAAAATTTTGCTTATGATGAATTATTAATCCTATTTTGAAAAATTAATAAAGTTGATTAGTTTGGACTAGGTTAATATTTATAATAAATCATTTATTTAAAAAGGGATTTATATATATTATAAAATAATTTTTAACAGTCTCCGAAAAATTCCTAATTTATCATTTTTAATTATACTAAGGTGCTTACAATGAACAAGAAATTATTATTTGCGACCATAGTCTCGGCGCTGGGCAGCTTTCTGTTCGGATTTGACACGGCGGTGATATCAGGTACAACTAAGTTTATCTCGCATTACTTTCAGTTGACGGATACTACGCTCGGTATTACTGTATCAATAGCTTTATGGGGAACGGTAATTGGATCAATAGCAATCGGCAAGCCTGGAGATGTATATGGGAGGAAGAAAATGCTCTCGATATGCGGAGTACTTTATTTTATCTCTGCCATTGGCTGTGCTCTTTCGAGTGGCTGGTATATTTTAATTGTATCAAGATTTATCGGGGGTTTAGCTATAGGTGGAGCTTCAGTAATAGCACCTATGTATATAGCAGAGATAGCTCCTGGAAGAATGAGAGGCAGACTTGTCGCTGTAGCCCAGTTTAATATAGTGTTTGGCATACTGACAGCGTTCTTTTCAAACTATCTTCTTGTAAATACAGGTGAGGAAAATTGGCGTTGGATGTTTGGAGTAATGACAGTACCGGCAATGCTGTTTTTCCTTTTGTTATTCCTTGTTCCTGAGAGTCCGCGTTGGCTTGTAAAGAAAAATAAAACAACGGAAGCTAAGAAAGTTCTTGAAACAGTAGGCGCTGAAAGTGTGGAGAAGGAACTCGGTGATATAGTAAACTCACTTAAGGAGGAAGAGGGTAAGGGAGCAGCAAAACTTTTCCAAAAGAAATATAGCTTCGCAATAATGTGCGCGGTTCTTCTTGCGATATTCAACCAACTATCAGGGATAAACGTTATAATGTACTATGCGCCGATGATATTTGAGAAGGCTGGCGCCAGTACGGGGACAGCTATGCTTCAGGCAGTAGCAGTGGGGATGACAAATATGCTGTTTACGGTAATTGCAATGTTTTTTATAGACAAGCTTGGCAGAAAGACACTTTTGTTGATAGGGGCTATTGGAATGTTCATATCCCTGGCGGGGGCAGGCTTTCATTACTATTACGAAAGTTTGTTTGGCAGTGCTGGAGTAGTTGTATTTATAGTAGGATTTATAGCTTTCTTTGCATTCTCACAGGGAGCTGTAATTTGGGTATTTCTTGCAGAGATATTCCCAAATATGGTTAGGTCAAAGGGACAGGCATTGGGTTCATTTACGCACTGGATAATGAATGCAATAATAGGACTTTTATTCCCAATAGCATTAACAAACTTCGGCGGAGGTAGTGTATTTATGTTTTTCGCTTTAATGATGATTCCGTTCTTCATCTTTGTTTGGAAGATACTGCCGGAAACCAAGGGAAAATCTCTTGAAGAACTTGAGAAAATTATTGTGAAGGGATAGTATTCCTAACTAATGAATTTTCGTAAATCTTTTTAGGATGGATGTCAAATAAATAATATAACCTGTCCAAACGGGACACTAAAAAAAATAACTTGTAATATTATATGAGAATGATGAAATGCAAGTAACAGGAATTAAACTTCCAAAACATGAGGGCATTCATTTTGAAAGTAAGCTGAAAATGAAAATTGAAAATCAGTTCCTGTTTCTTACCTTATAAGCTAAATAAGAACCTCCGATTACAGCACCAGCTCCCAAAAAAAAGATGCATACTGCAGAAACAATTACTGAGGACAGTTCCATATATTTTACCTTAATATGGTTAAGAAATAAATAGCTAAATCGTGTTGTCCAAAATATAGATCTTGTCACTTACTTTAACTTTAAAAGAAGAATAAATCTACCTACCGGTAGTCACGCCTGACATCCGGTATCTTCGCTTGCTTATTAAGTGCAAAATTAAGAAGAAATCATGCTTTTCTATTCTTAATTTTATAAAAAATAAATGAGCATAAAATAACGACTAAAAATAAGCCTAAGAAAATTGCAACGGAATATATTGCTAATGAATTTTGATCCATAATTACTTCATTTTATTAACATTTCCAGAAGATGGTTACATCCGCCGTATAAGAATACAATAGGAAATTGTGTATGACAACTAACAAAAATTAATTTTCAATTTAACCATAATTTCGCTGAAAGGTAGATACTACCCGACAAACGTTGTTTCCTGACCGATACACTGCTTTTATCAACAAACATGGAAATTTGCTAATTTTCAATTAGTGGATAGGGATTTTATTTCCGATTATAGGACGCATTATTCAAAGAATATTGCTATGCAAAATGGGTTTAACTTTAAAATTGATCTTAAATTAAAATTTGAAGCTAATGCTTCTGTTTTCGATTCTTCAATCGGAGTAATTATCCAAACATGGCATGGGGAAGAAGTGAAATGCGTCGTTAATCCTGATCATTCCGTTATAAAAGAAAGGGACTATTGACAATTCCTCATTGAATTTACCGAGGGAGAAAGAAAGTATTGCACTCTGCAGGCTGGTTTAGTTCGATAAAACTAATAATGAATTTATTCCTGTTAAGGGTATTAACAAATTAATCCTATTAATCTTTTTTCTTAAATGGAATGAAATAATTTTTTAATATTGCACCAGGCAAGCAAAATTGCTCTCTTTACATATTATTTATTTCTTTGATAAATTATTTCACCGTCAAAAACGGTCATATCAATAGATGCATCTTTAATTTTTGTGGGAACAATGGAAAGAATATCTTCATCGATTACTACAAAATCGGCAAGCTTGCCGGGTTTTATGCTGCCTTTTATATTTTCCTCGAATGATGCATAGGCATTGTTTATTGTATATGCCTTAATTGCTTCCTCTGTATTTATCTTTTGCCCGGGTATCCAACCATCCGGATAATTACCGTCAAGAGTCCTTCGTGTAACAGCGGCATAAATTCCCAGCAGGGGATTCATTGGCGCCACAGTCCAATCACTTCCGAAGCATAGGGTTACTCCTGAGTCAATTAAAGACTTAAATGGGAAAGCTTGTTTTATTCTTTCTCTGCCTATTTTCTTTTCTGCCCATACGCCGTCGTCTATCAAATGGTAAGGCTGTACGGAAGCAATTACTTTTAGCTTAGCAAATCGCTGTATATCTGCTTCTCTAATATGTTGTGCATGCTCAATACGGAATCTTCTCTCCCACACAGGATTTACTGAAATAATTTTTTCAAACAGATCCAATATATAGTTGTTAGCTTTATCCCCGATTGCATGAATTGACAATTGCAGCTTATTTTCGTCGGCTTCAAAAGCCCACTTCTCAAGCCGCCCATCTATTATAGTATAAGCAGGAAGCCCTGATGTGTTTTCATTTAAATAATTTTCAAAAAACCATGCCGTATCTGCACCAAGTGATCCATCGGAAAAGGCTTTTAATGAGCCAAGCTTAATTTTATCACTTCCAAAATTATACTGAATTCCGGAGCATGCTAAATTATTATAATCGGCAATTGGCAGACGCGTATATACTCTGCATGAAAGTTTTCCCGTTTTTTCAAGGCGCTGGTATACAAGCAAATCATTTTTATTAGTGATATCGTGAATACTGGTCACGCCATTCCGTTTAGCTTCATCCAAAGCAGCTAAAACCGCCCTGTCCTCTTCCGCTTTAGTCTGTTCCGGTATAATGGAATAAATCAAAGGCATGGCATTATCTTTTAATATGCCTGTCGGCTCACCGGAAAACGAGTCCTTTACTATTGTTCCGCCTGCCGGATCAGGTGTATATTTTGTTATTCCTGCAAGTTTTAACGCTAAAGAATTTGCAAGCGCCAAATGCTTATCAAACCGTTCTATAAATACGGGAGTCTCTTGCGTGAATGGGTCGATCATTTCTTTTACAGGCAATTCTTTTATTTCCCATGCTTGATGATCCCAGCTACCCCCGGTTATCCATTTACCTTTATGTGTATTAACATACTCCTTCAGCAGTTTCTTAAATTCAGCTATAGATCCAGCCTGTCTTAGATTAAGTCCCAGAAGATAAAACCCTCCGTTGATAAAGTGAGTATGTCCGTCAATAAATCCGGGGAGCAAAAGCTTGCCCTGTAGGTTAATCATTTCAGTTTCATTGTCGATAAACTTTTTAGCGCCGGAGTTATTCCCTGCAAATATGATTTTATTTCCGTTTACTATCACTGCTTCGGCAACGGGACGGTTATTATCGACAGTATATATTTTACCGTTTATAAAAGCTTTTTTGTTTTGAATCATTTTTATTTAAAATTATCCTTCTTTTGAATTAAATTTGAGCCATATAATTAATTTGTGCGTAACGGCTGCCTCTTAATCACCTCCATAGTAAGTCTGCCCGTCCGTCAGGAGGGGAAGGGGAGCGGCTTTCACTGGGGTTGGTAAAAGTATCGGCAATCTTATCATAAAGTGACTTTAAAAACAATCTTTTATTATTTCTTATTTGCTAAAGAAGTAATATTATCATTTTACATCCGAAATTCCATTTTAGAGATGGAATATTGATATTTAACTTAAAATTTAAAAATATGAAAAAAAATAAAAATATTGTGCCGGTTTGTTGGTATCCTATATAAAAAATACTTAAGTTCGTCTAATTAAATTATAATAATCTAAAGACTTAACATAGTTAATTTTAACTTTTAAATATATGAATTTAGATGTACTCGTTTTTGCGGCGCATCCTGATGATGCAGAACTTTCTATGGGGGGAACAATTGCTAAATTAAGTACAAATAATCTTAAAGTCGGTATGATAGACCTGACCGAAGGGGAACTTGGAACGAGAGGTACTCCTGAAACAAGGCAGAAAGAAGCATTCCAGGCTGCTATAATACTTAAAGCTGCTGTTAGAGAAAACCTGAAAATTCCCGACGGTTATATTAAATATAGTAAAGAAAATTTACTAAAAGTAATAATGACTATCAGGCGGTACAAACCTAAAATTGTCTTTGCACCTTATTTCAATGACCGCCACCCTGATCATATAGATGCAAGCCGTCTGGTTAAACGGGCAATGTTTTCTACAGGGCTTGCAAAGATAAAAACATTTGATAAAGAAGTGCATCAGGAGGCTTTCCGTCCAAAGAAACTTTATTATTACATGCAGACATATACATTTGAACCTTCATTTATTGTTGATATTAATGAAAGTTTTGAAATAAAAATGAAGGCGGTAAAATCGTACTCCTCTCAGTTTCATAATCCCAAGAGCCCTGATCCTGAAACATTCATAAGCCGCCCGGAATTTATAAAGTATATTGAGTCACGTTCACAGTTTTATGGATTTCAGATCGGCAAACAGCACGGCGAACCATTCTTCTGCGAGGAAAAAATTGAACTGGATTTTGTGAGTATGCTGAAAGCTATATAATATTCTAATCTCTAATCTCTTTCTCAAAATGCTGGTAATCTTTAGTTGTTTGCCATTGTCCTCCCCATTGCCAGCCTTTTTTAATAAAAGCTCTGACTACAATAGAATGAGCTGTGAGTGTACCCGGTTTGGATGGATCATAAACAATAGACGGGGGAGTGACCCTTCCATGCTTTATTTGCGGGTTCAAAAGCGGGTTAATGTCTATTGCTATTCCTTTTGCATGTGAAGAAATAAGTCTTGTGTTTTTAACATTCCTATAATTAAATGCAGACGAGTTGTTGTCTTCCATTGATGCAATATCCGACCAGTTATATTTTATAATAGGGACTACTTTATTAATAGGGAAGCGTGAATTCTTAATCTCTATGAAAATTTCTTTTATTTCTTTTGACAGCTCTTTTCTGATAACAACTTGTCCTTTATGCAGTTTATTATCAAATCCATAATAATAAACTCCGACAATATGCAATTTATTCTTTAGAGAGCCAGGTATTGAATCATTTGCAAGCGCCTGTTCTAGTGTCATGTCGGAATCGATTATTACCATGTCTTTTTGGTAATAGTTAATTCCGAAATCAATTTTTATAAAAGAAAGGAACGAACCAACTATGATAATTTGTATAAAAAGAATTTTTTTATGAATAAGTAATGCTGTTATATATTTCATTGACCGGGGAATAAATATTTATTCAAAATAAAAATAGTAAATTACCACATAGATTTTCAAATATTAATAACTCACATTACAAAGTTATTAATATTTAATAAAATAGCCCGAAGTTTTATATAGCCCTTTCTTATGAGTAGTTCGGGTAATTGAGCCTGATGCTTATTATTCCGAAAGCTTTCGGAACGAAATAATATCATACATATTATTACTTTTGAAGCAAATTTCGGACAATTTTGGCTTAAGCCGGATTACCATATAATATATGTTCCCCGTCATAAACCTACCTATCGTAGACAGGTGTGAGGGCAATTTTAAATATGTTTAGCATAAGGTGAGTTTATTAAATAATTTCAACTAAAGGATAATTTATGAAAAAGATATTAGTATTAGTTCTTCTTCTTTTTATTGCGGGGTGTTCAAGAAAACCGGAGATAGTTATTTTAAAATCAGGAGTCAAATATGCCGATGATACTGTCGGTACCGGTGTTCAGACTAAATCAGGCGATTTAGTTAGTATTCAGTTTACCGGATGGATAATTAAAGATTCGACGGATATATTTAAAGACTGGTCAAAAGATTCTACTAAGATGCGTTCTATCTTCGGTACAACAAAAATGAGAAATGAACCGCTAAAGATTTTATTAGACGGACAGTCATTTATTAAAGGCAGTGAGGAGGGAATTGCAGGAATGAAAGTCGGGGGTACTAGAACAATTATTCTTCCTGCAATAAAGCTAAACAATCATATAGGAATGAATATTATGCCTCCGCATCCAGGCTTAAAGCTTCAAGTTAAACTTTTAGACACAAAACAATCTAAGATTGTGAAAGCTTGGGTTGTTGATACGACAAAACTCAGGACTACTGAAGATGGTCTGCGTTATGTAATTGTTGAGAACGGGATCGGCCCAAAAGCTACAAATGGTAATTTTGTAACTGTTAATTATTCCGGTTTCCTGTTAAACGGTGAAAAGTTTGACAGTTCGGTTGAAAGAGAAGAGCCTTTTACATTTAGACTAGGATTTCATTCGGTATTACAAGGCTGGGAAGAAGGAGTAAAGCTTTTAAATAAAGGCGCAAAAGCTAAATTGATTGTGCCGTCTGCTTTGGCATTTGGTGCAAGGTCAGTTGGAAAAATTCCGTCTAATTCTACTATAGTATTTGATATTGAAGTGGTAGATATTAAGTAAAATTTGTACTGATTTACTTTATGTAGCTATTAATTATTCTTATTGCCTGGCTGTAGTAGGCTTTGCCAAAAAGGTTGAGGTGGTTGAGAACATGATAAAGTTTATAAATATCTTCCCTGTATTCGTATCCTTGTAGAAGAGGGTAACATTCATTGTATGCACTGTAAAAATCCGGCTTAAATCCGCCGAATAATTTTGTCATTGCCAAATCTGCTTCACGGTGACCATAGTAAACAGCCGGGTCTATAAGTACGGGGGAGCCTTTTTCATCTATTATATAATTTCTACTCCAAAGATCGCCATGAAGAAGCGCCGGATGTTCCTCACTCCCTCCTAAGATCTTGTATATTTTTTTTTCTAATGCAAGAATTCCATATGTTAACTCCGGTGTAACATAATCATTTTTTTCAGCCAGCGTAAACTGAGTAAGAAGCCGCTTTGTATAAAAGAAATTTACCCAGTCGTTATTTTCATTATCGTCCGGAATATTCCTTTGAATATTTGAGCCAATAAAATTATCTTCATAAAAACCGTATGAGTGTCCTTTAAATTTATGAAGTTCTGCAAACTTACGGCCGAAGTCTTCGAAAAAGTTTTTTGTCTTTACTCCCGTTTCAATATACTCCATAAGAATAAATGAATTCTCAAAAAGGATAACAGCGGGTATCCTAATAACAGCCGGCTTCTTTAGTTCATTTAACCCGTTGGCTTCCTTGATAAACATATTGTTTGTCACGAAATAATTCAACTTTAAAAAATAATTTTCTCCGGATTTCATTTCCAGTTTGAAAGCATCGCTTGTACATCCGCCTGCGATTGGATTAATCGAAATGATTTCGCTTGCTGTTTGCTGCGTAATTTTCTGCTTAATCTGCGGATCTAAGTTCATCTTTCACCTTAATAAATAAACCGGAACAACCGTCTTCAAGTATATTAATCACTTCTTCAAATCCCTTCGGGTCAAGATAGTAAGGATCCGGCACCTCATTTATCTTATATTTCATGCAAAACTTATACATTTTAAATATTTTATTTTTATAATTTCCATTTAAATCAAGAGATTTAATAATTTTATAGTTTTGGCCATCCATCACTATTATATAATCGAAAGAATCGAAATCTTTTTGAGGATCAAACATCCTTGCTTTATGGATCAGGTTGTACCCACGCTTTTGGGTGTGACTTCTCATCCGCTGGTCAGGCAGTTCTCCTATATGATATGGTATTGTTCCTGCGGAATCAACAGTTATAAATTCTTCCATACCGTTCTTTTTAATTATAGAGTTCATTATCCCCTCGGCAGCAGGTGAACGACAAATATTTCCGAGACAGACAAATAATATCTTTTTGCTATCCATAATAGAATTGTAATTTATGTAAATTTGTAAACAATATTTTGTATTTCAATTTTAATAATAAAGTCTTTTTAAGACAAATAAAAAATGATGCATAAGTTATTAATTACTCTGCTGTTGTTTATTATTTTTTCATTTCAAGTATTCAGCCAATACATTTATCCTAAAAGAGAGGTTCGGGGCGCATGGATTGCCACTGTCGCTGACATAGATTGGCCATCAGAGAATAATGCTTCTTCTAAAAAGCAAATTACTGATTTGACGGTCATGCTTGATAAGCTGGCAGCTGCCGGGATAAATACTTTATTTTTCCAGGTTAGAACAGAATGCGATGCATTTTATCAATCGCAATATGAGCCATGGTCTTATTGGCTGACAGGCAAGCAGGGGAAAGCACCCAATCCTTATTATGACCCGCTGGCATTTATAATTTCAGAAGCGCATAAAAGAGGGATGGAACTGCACGCATGGTTCAATCCTTATAGGGCTGCAAAAACTACGGGCGAATATGAAATAGCATCAAATCATATATCGAAATCCCACCCGGAATGGATACTAAATTTTAAATACTTTAAGATACTTAATCCTGGTGTACCGGAAGTAACCCATTACATTGCTAAGATTGTTTCAGATGTTGTGAGAAGATATGATGTTGACGGTATTCATTTCGATGATTATTTCTATCCTTATTCCCCTAGAATTACTACTCAGGATGCTTCAACATTTGCAAAGTTTAAAGGTAAGTTTTCAAATATTGGTGACTGGAGAAGAAATAACATCAATAAAATGGTAGAAGAGGTTTATGATTCTATAAAAGCAATAAAGCCCTTTGTAAAATTCGGTATTAGTCCATTTGGTATTGTCGAAAACAAATATGCCCGGACAAGCGGACTTGATTCTTATAATGTATTATACTGCGATCCAATAACCTGGTTAAAGGATAAAACAGTTGATTATATTTTACCGCAGCTTTATTGGGAGATTGGTAGTAAGGCAGCTGATTATGCAAGCCTTCTTCCCTGGTGGGCATTATCGGCAGGGGACAGGCTGGTGCTGGTGGGAATATATTCAACAAAGATGGCAGACCCGTCGTATAAAGGCTTGCCTAATGAGCTTGAAAGACAAATAAAATTAAGCCGTCAAATGATGAAGACTTATGGCACTGTTTTTTTCAGCGCTAAATCTATCGTCGGAAATTATTCACACTTTGCAGACTCATTAAAATTATATTATAAATATCCTTCATTGCTTCCTGTTATGAAATGGATAGATTCCGTACTACCGCTAACACCGATTAATTTAGCTGCAGAGGAAAGAAGTTCAAACATTATATTAAAATGGGATAAATCCATGCCTGCTTCCAACGGAGATACTGCATACAAATATGTTATTTACAGATTTGATAATGAACAGCAAGTGAACGTTGACAATGCCTGGCATATCTTAAAAATACAAGACGGCAGTGAAACCACATTTGTTGATACAACCTCAGAAAAAGGAAAATTACAGTATACTTATGTAGTAACAGCGCTTGACAGGCTCAGTAATGAAAGTAAGCCTGCTGTAATTAATTTATCATTGAAAGGACATAGATAATTTTAGAATATAAAACTAGGGAACTGGGTTCGATATGCAGAGGCTATAAAACGCATGTTAAAAAAACATCTTTTGCTCCCTGTAATCTATCAAATAATTTTTTTTAATTTTGAAATCTTTTCGCTTTAAATCCCGGTTTGCTTTACCTAACATCTAAAATAATTAGAATCTTATACATTTACATGCCATTGCAGATGGCTTTTGGTGGATTTGGAAATTATATTCATCCTTTTTAGGAGATATTATGGCTTATGTTATAACAAAATTATGTCTTGACTGTATGGATATTGCTTGTACTCAAGTTTGCCCAGTGGATTGCATCTATCAGTATCAAGGTGATGAATCTTCTATTCCCAAAAATCAATTATTAATAGACCCGGACGAGTGTATTGACTGCAACGCCTGCGTTCCTGAATGTCCATGGGAAGCTATTTTTGAAGAGGAAATGGTGCCGGATATATTCAAAGGTGATACTGCAATCAATGCACGCATTACAGGAAAATTACGTTTTGTTCCTAAGAGACCGGAAAGTCAAAAAATGCCGACTCCGGAAGAAGTGAAGGCAAATAAAAAAAAGTGGGGATATAAAGAATAATAGCCCTAAATAATAAAAGTGAAACGTAAAAAATATGTAATTTATTCCTCGCCCATTATAGTAATAACAATTTTTCTTGGGCTGCCGTAATTTCGGTGTTCGCAAAGGTAAATTCCCTGCCAGGTACCCATATTAATAATGCCGTTAGTTACCGGGATTGAAACACTGCTTCCGATTATTACCGACTTTAAATGTGACGGCATATCATCAGAACCCTCAGTGTTATGTTCGTAATACGGCATATTTTCGGGAATCATTTTGTTGAAGTAAGTTTCCATATCTGTTCGCACTGTGCGGTCCGCATTTTCATTTAAAGAAATAGAAGCGGAAGTATGTTTAATAAAAATATGGACAATACCGGTTTTTATTCTTCTAATTTCAGGGATATACCCGACAATTTCTTCAGTTACTAAATGGAATCCTCTCTTTTTGGGTCCTAACAATATTTCTTTTTGATACCATGCCATATTTATGTATACTTAATTATGATATAATTTATATTAACTCTTCGTTAGTTAAACAGGCTACATAAAAGTACCAAAAAACGGTTATATAATAAAGTGTGCTTGTTTTTTGTTTTTTTTTATAGGACGAAATTAAATAAATTACCGTATTTCCTACGCCTTAAATCGGATAAAATTTTTGCTTTGATATTAATGATAATTTTCACCATTATTAGTACGTATATTCCTATATGATATTTTAAATAACTGGTTATCATAAGGGAGAGATAAAATTATGTTTGTAGTCGATATTGAAAGATTTAGAGCTTTATGCGCACTTTATTTTCTTAATACCATTCAACCGGAAGAATTAGAGGAACTAAAATCTGCTTTAAACAGCGGCGAAACTGAACTTAGGAAAATATTTAATCAAGCTAAAAAGGCTGTAAAAGAATCATATCCTTCAGGACGATTTATTGATACCTATATAGATGATAATGAAAGTTATGTAAAAGAATCAAAGTCAAAGGGTGTTTGGAATTATTCTTTTTTTAGATTATTTCTGAGCTACTGGTTCAGCAAGATAAAAATTAAGCTTCTGCTTGCCATATCTTTCATTCTGTTTGCTTCATTTATTATACTTTCATTTTATACAAACCAATTGGCAAATGAAGTCAAAGAAATGAAGGTGGGGATTACATTGCAAAAATCAGAATTAAACAGAAAAGAAGAATTGTTTTCTATATTGCAATCAAAAGACATTGTTCTGTTTAATATGGATGGTCAAAATATTGATCCCGAAGGTTACGGCAGAATTATATGGTCTCCGGCAGCACAACAAGCACTGCTTCAGGTTACAGGTTTGCCGACAGTAGGTAAAGGTAAAGTTTACATGCTTTGGCTTCTAAAAGATAAAATATATATTAATAAAGGAGTAATTTCTTTAAATAATGATGACTCTGAAAATATATTTAACATCGGAAATATTCCTGTTGTTAAGAATGACCTAAATTATTCATTTCTTGTGACGTTGGAAAAAGAGGGCAATAACTCCAAACCAACCGGGGTTGTTTATTTAATTGGAAAAGCAGGGAAGTGAATATCCGAAGTAAGAACAATCTGCCGGATTATGAATATTTTTAATAAATGTTAAATTTATTCTTTTTCTTCAAATTAACTCTTTAATTCACTGATTCTTTCATTATTAAAATCTGATAATCCATAACCTGTATTTTCGAGAATTTTAGAGAGTTCAACTAAACGCTTTTAAAAATTCTCATATTATTTGGGATGCTTAAAAATATCGTTTTAAAAACTTTCAAACATTCCTGCAATCGAATTCACCAATGGTTTGTCATCGCCGTCAATGTTGAAAAATATTTTACTCTCAAGTTCAACATAATAAAATGTATTCGTCATAAAGCCGTCTTTGAATAATTCCACGGAGGTATTTCTTTCATCTGGCACATATAATGAAGTATTTAACAAATCATAAATCAGACTACGACTCCGGCATATGTACTAGGAAATATTCTTTTGCCGATTGCCCGATCGATTTTGCTTCCTTAAGCGTCATGTGAATTTCATCAGATGTATTCTCATCGTGCCCTGCTTCAATTATGGCAAGGTCTGAGCCTTTGGCATTTTTAGCCAAATGATTGCAGTAGACGGTATCGCCGCTATAAAAAATATTGAAATTCTCATATGTAAATTTATAGCCAAGTGCGGGGACTTGTTTAGTTGTAACTCTATTATGCACGTATTCTTTGTGTATTACGGGAAATGGCTTTATAGCAATGCGGTTGCTTTTATAACTTTTGCTGTTAATAATTACATTTAAACTTATTTTGTAAGGAATAGTTTTTGCGTACACTTTTTTAAATGTGTTGTATATGCTTTCTATCTCTATGCAGCTAACTGGGAAATGAATGCATAGGGGAGTTTTCTTGTTCATCACCCGCATGTAGGTAAGAAGCGACCAGACACCGCCGATATGATCGTAGTGACCGTGAGTTATAAATATATCGGAGATTGTTAAAATTATTTCCGGAAGAATTTCTTTATTTAAATCTCTTATGAAACCATCGCTAAGATCAACAACTAAATAGGTTTTCCCGGCTTGAATTAATATACCTGTTGCTATATTTGGAATTGAAAAGAAAATCTTAATTGAGAAATTCTTTTTATTCTATTTTAACGGGTACCTTTGATTAAGCATATTAATTGTTTCTTTAAATCAAGTTATATATAATGCAATACTGAATTTAAACCTTGTTGTATACCATAACATTTCAAAGCTATTTAGGAATGCATCCCACAGTAATACAGGGTGTCAACTCTTGTTTTTATAATGTTTGCATGCTTTTGAGTTATTGCATCTGCCGAAAATATTAAACGAATAGCTTTCAATCTTGAAGCCCATTTCATTACATATCTCATCCGGAAGCGCATTAATTTTAGGATTGACGAATTCAACTATTCTTCCGCAATTCACGCAAATTAAATGATCGTGCTTCTGCTTTTTTAAATTGCTTTCATAGCGGGTTATGTTTTCGCCAAAGTTTCTTTTGCTCACTAAGTTGCATTGAACAAGCAGCTCCAGTGTATTATAAACAGTTGCCCTTGATACATAGGATTTCAGGTTCTTCATTTGGATATATAATTCGTCAGCTCCAAAATGTCCCTGGTATTCTATAGCGGCATCTAACACTTCAAATCTTTCGGAAGTTATTCGATTTTTACCGTTCTTAAGAAAAGATTTAAATATTTCGGCAACCGATTGATTTTTCAATTATTATACAATTATTTATGAATAGATAATTAAAAATAAGCTCGATTTTACTGATTTTCTGCTATAATTATCATAATCAATTTATCCCGAGAATTCTTAACCCGTTAACTACTATAATCGCAAAGCAATATGCTGAAAAAGTAAAAATAAAAAACTGAATTAATGGAATCCTCCAGCTGCCGGTTTCTTTCCTTGATACCGCCATTGTTGACATACACTGCAGCGCAAAAATAAAAAAGACTATTAGTCCGGCTATAGTTGCAGGTGTAAATAAAGTTTTCCCCGTGTTTCCTATTGTCGCTTTATGCATTTCACGCAACATTGAAGTTTGCAGAGTACTTTTATCTCCTGTAACTTTAAATATTAATGCCAATGAACTTACAAATACTTCTCTTGCGGCAAATGAAGAGATTAAAGCTACGCCTACTCTCCAGTCCATCCCGATCGGTGACATAATTGGCTGTATAATTTTCCCAAAATCTGCTGCATATGAATTAGCTAATCTTGTTGAACTTTGAAGTTCAATTTTCTGTTCCCGGTTCAAGTTATTTGTATCAACTTTAGGACTGTAATCCGGGAAATAAGTTAAGAACCAAATTACACCGGAAAGTAAAAGGATTATTGGACCCGCTTTTTTGAAATATACCTTTGTGCTGTGGTAAGAATTGCTAATAACTACACTGACTTTTGGAAGCCGGTATGTCGGCAATTCTAAGATAAATGAAGAATTATCTTCCGCAGTAATAATTTTATTTTTTAATTTATTAACGATTCCTGCAACCGAAACAGAACCGGCAATACTTAATATATAAATCCCGGCAAGTGTTATTCCTGCTATCCATTCTTTTTCGGGTGGAAAGATATAAGCAAGCAGCAGAGCATATACTGGAATCCTTGCACTACAGCTCATTAAAGGAATAATAAATATAGTTAAAAATCTTTCACGCTTATTCGGAATAGTCCTTGCTGCCAAAATTGCCGGAATAGCACAAGCAAAACCGGAAAGCATTGGTACAAAAGAACGCCCATTCAAACCGATTTTTGATAATGGTTTATCTATTAACATTGCTCCCCTTGCAAGGTAGCCCGTATCTTCCAGAATACCAAGAATTAGGAAAAGAATAATAATCTGAGGAATAAATATCATTACTGCTCCGGTACCGCTTATAATTCCATTAGCAATAAAATTACCGTACCAATTATTACCAAGAATATTCAAAGCTTCATAAGATAAGAACCCAAATGCCTCATCTACCAAATTCATTACCGGGTGGGCAAGCCAAAAAATTGAAGTAAACGTCATCGCCATTGCAAGGAAGAATAAAACAATTCCCCAAATCTTATGTAGTATTATCCTGTCAATTTTGAGACTAGTCTGATCAGGCAGATTTATCTTTCTACTGAGTTCTGTATTCAATAACACTAACCGTTTATTTGCATTATTAATGTCTATTTGGTCCCCGTTATCAATAATTTTTGATACAGCTTTGTACTCAATTTGTTCAATTTCTTTGTACAAGCCGAGTAAATATTCCACGTTAATATTAGAGTCAAACGGTACGGGATTTATCAAGCCGGATAATTTATTATTCTGTAAATTTTGCTCGGCAGCTTTAATTAGTTCATCTACTCCGCTGCCTGATCTGCCGTCAATAGGAACAACATCGCAATTTAATTCTACGCTTAATATTAAAGGCGAAACCACGAACCCCTTACGTCTTAATAAATCGACCATCGTTAACGCTACAATTACGTTAAACTTTGATTGAATAAGCTGCTTAACTAAAAGCAGGTGTCTTGATATTTGACTTGAATCAACGGTTACTATTACAAGATTCGGAATTCCATAAGTCGGATGTGAATAGAGTGAATCAATGGAAACTTGTTCATCTGGTGAATGTGATGATAAGCTTACAATACCGGGTGAATCTAAAATAGAAGCATTTAGATTAAATTTTTTCTGTACTTTACTTACTGAGTATTCAACTGTAGCGCCGGGATAATTTACGGTTTTATAATTTTTTCCGCTTAAATAGTTAAAAAGAGTAGTTTTACCTGAATTGGGAGGACCGACAAGCGTAATTAAATAATTATCTTCAAGTTTTTGTAAGCTCATATCAGCTTTATACAGGCAGCTTCATTTTTGCGAATAGCAATTATAGTTCCGCGAACGGAAAAAGCTAGCGGGTCGTTAAAAACAGCTTTACTTATTAATTCGATTTCTTGCCCGGGAGTAAAACCTATCTCCAAAATCCTCCTTGAGGATGGGTGCGAGCCTTCAATTCCGCATATAATACCTGTTTCCCCAAAATTTAAATCAGCAGCGGTTCTCATAAACTTCAAATAATTTAATTTATATTATTAAGATTAAGTCTATGTAAAAATAACGTTTCTCAAGTACAGATGCAAGCAATTATTAACATTTCCATTTTCCCGCGCATTTAATAATCTCACTTTATGCGGAATTTAGCTATATTACACCATAATCTATTACAACCTGATGGCACAGCCAAAAATTGTAGTTATAAGTTAATTAATAATTTTTTATATAACAGAAAAAAAATTTTGAATTTGTTAAATAGATTTATCGACCTGTTAAACATGTTCGACAAATTTCCAGTTTAACAAAAGATAAGAGCAGTTTTCGGGTAAATCTGCCCGACCTGCAATCAGAAAAATACTTTCCAATATACATCCTTGCCGGTTGAGGACGTGTAATCTACTGTAAGCAGATTCCCAGCCGTTTTAATCATAGCCTCAAGTCCACCTGATAATTCTACATGCTTCACGCTGAAACCGTCCGGAACATAGATGCGAAGCTGGTATGGATCATAAGCAACTGCACGGGAAGTGCCTCCCAGCATCTTCTGCTTGTTATCGTATTTGAGATCTTTGATGTCAAATGCCATCTGCCGGACATGCCTGCTTGTCGAAATTAGCACCGGTCGATCAATTTTCTCAACTATACTGTAGACATCGCAATCATAGGGGCACACAGGACGCGTAATAAAAGTGCCCTTGAAAGTTCCGATAAGCTTCTTTGTCCAGAATTCGTAAACAATGTACTCTTTATTAGAATCTAATTGTAAATCCTTTGCAGCATCCAATTGAGTTGTAAACTTATAATTAACATCCTTATTTTTGGTCGTGTAATTAAATACTGCCAGAACCGACCACTTCCCAAAGGGTCTGTCAATAGGCATGTTCCATACCTGGGCAGGTCTGCGAACGAATAAATCCACTGGATAGGCAACATCCATAGTCGGTGGACTGATTCGTTTTAGAAGTTCAATCCTGTTTGCAGGATAGGGCACATTAAAGGCTTCCTCTACGAAAAGCGTGTTTCCGGCAATAGCATGGAAATTCGCATCTACTTTCCCTTGTCCATAGTTGAAGTTCTGTTTATCAGGTGCATTGTATTTGTAAATATGGAAACCATCGCAATCATTCCAGAATACCCTCCCGTTATAAAAAAACCGATTTGCGGCACCCAAAACAGATTCCGTCAACAGTCCCGTAAATTCTCTTCCCTCTAAAGACGAACCTGGATTTTCATACCCCTGGTCAGCATCTTCTGAAATTCGGCATATATCAACAATTCCATAGGAATGATCTACTGGCTGCATGTTAGAACGAATTACCATTCGAGGCGCCTTTTGATCAATAGCATCGCGCCAAAGGATACCGCAAGCGCGATAAGTCTCTAACGAACTCATAAAGGTATCGAACTGCCCTGGCCATGCATCCCACCAATCAGCGAAATCCATTTCCGCCCGACCTGTGTTTTTTTCCTGACCGGTTATCCAGTTTAAAATATGCTCCCTCTCAAGCTTAACTGTAAGTGGATTTGAAAAATCAACGACACTTTCTCCGCCGTATTTTACGGTATGTATTGGAAGTAGACATTCAGATGGAAAATTAATACGGGGAGGGCGTCCTTGTGTACTTCCTCCCATCCCATATATGCCAAAGCCTCCCTGTCGTCCAGGCCCTCCAAGTCCCCAGTAAAAATCTACCAAACCATTGTTCTGAAAAAACTTATTCGCATCGGAGTCTTTCCCACCAGACATATATCCATGGAAGCGGCTGTAGTCATTCGAAACCCAATCCCTATCGTTAATATCTATTGGTCTCCTTTGTTTTAAATGCACATCATGTGCAATAGCGATCAGATCACCTTGATGCTCCATAGAGCGCAACGCGTCCTTGTTGAAATCAATAAGAAGTTTTTCACCGGTAAAGCTCTTCCCCGGAGGCATGGTAACTTTGTAACTGCAGTATCCCCGGACTTCCATCCTGTCGGCAACCTTTCCTTTCCAGCTTGATCTTACATCGAACCTTGAAGCTCCCTTAAATGCAGTCACATGCCCCATCAACAAGCTGTTACCCGTTTCCGAGTTTCTTATTACGCTATTCACTGCATAGGTTTTTGGGGTGATTAGGTTTATTACAGACAAAAGTTCGTAAAGGTCCCGGTTACGCGATTGAGTCCCCAGTGTAATCCATCTATCAACTGTACCACCTAACCGAGCATCAGCCGATACAAAATAATCCATGTCGCCGATATCGACTGCCTTTGAAGTGTTATTCGTACGGCTTAAGCTCACAAGAACGTCATTCCCGGTTTTACTAACAAAGATATCGTAATCGAAATCGAGCTGCCCGGTCTTAGTCCCGTGCAGTTTTATTGTAATGAATGATCCCAGGTTGTTGGAATCGTCCTTATTGATCGAGCTAACTACTGTCCAACCCGAAGGATCATTTCCCGGAATAAAGTAGACGTCATTCAACTGCATTTCAGTCCCTTTTACTCTTAAAGACCAGCGGCAGTTAGTTGCATCAATAGTAACCAGTAGGTTTTTACCGTCAACTTGGATTGGAGTTTGAGGTGATTGCGCTAATGATTGACCACCGCTAATTAATATGAAAATGCCAAAAACGAACAGTGCAATTCTTTTTGATCTACATGTTGGTATTTCAGAAAACAAACAATATTTCATTGCTCTTTTCTTTCGATAGTCATAATAAAAAAATCTTTATTGAATATCAATGATTGCCGCAACATTATTTATCCGTTCTTTTTTTTGTTAGCTTCACATTTGCGAATTGCTGAAGTTTCCCTTTATAAATATTATCCATTAACCATTGCCAGGTATCGGTGTCATTGTTATATGTAAATGTTGTATGGAATACGTCGGTGTTACTGCTATCTCTGAAAATAAAATGAATCTCATTGTCATCCGGTTTTGCACGTCCAATTGATTGAGAGGTAAAACCGCCAAATATGTCTATCCAAATACAAACGTACTCGCTTGAAATCTGATCCCAGCCTAAATAAACATTAGCTTCGTAAGCAGGTCCACCTCCCGTATTCTTCTCACGCGAGGTTTCACGGATTAAAATATATTGATGGGACAAAACCCATTCTGATTCAATATCATGAACTGTCTCTTGTCCGGCAACTGTTCCTTGTAGAATCCAATACCCGGTCATATGATCAAGCAGCGAATCTTTCAGCGTTGGCTGCTGTGCCAATATAGTGAATGAAACAACAATAACTAATAAGGTGATTTTAATAATATTTCTCATATAATTTTCCTTATTGATTTTAGATTGGTAATGGTCACTATTAATTTCTTGTTTTACATAACTCCTTTTAAATATCTGCCCCAAACTGTAATGCCAAACTTGTTTCAGCCGGAAGATGACGAGCTCTTGATTCATGTACCCATATAAGATTTTATCCGTAGAACAGATTAACACATCCGGATACACAACGTAATGCTAAACTCAGGTTGATTATTCCTAAAGTTCACTCATCCTGAATTTCATTCTGCATCGTTACGCTTGATATATTGTAATAATTTAATTATTTAGAAGTATATTGTCAATATAATAGGTCGAACAATTTTATTAGATTTACTGAATTGTAAACTTCAAATCGGATATCGGAATAAAAAATGATAGAAAGAGTCAATAAAGAAGGGCATAGAATATGTTATAATAAATCAATCGAATGGTGAAAGAGTAATATTTAATTATTTCGGGTAAGTATTATTAATAATTAAAAAAGTTTACTGGACATGAAAAAAGACTCGAACATAACAAAAAGAAATAGTTAATTTTATTGCCGGGTGCCGTGTAAATATTACTGACAGAATAACTGTGTCAAAAGTGATATATTTTGCTTTTAATTTTAACAAATATGCCAGTAAAATATTTTTTATTTTAATTCTTATGAAAATATCTTAATAATAGGTATTTTAAAAAGAATGTTTATAAGTTATATGTAGATAAAATATTTTTTATGAATGTAAATTAATGGCAAAAGTTATTTCAATAGCAAATCAAAAAGGCGGAGTTGGTAAAACGACAACAGCTATAAATTTATCTTCTTCTTTGGCTGCCGCTGAAAAAAAAACATTACTTGTGGATATTGACCCGCAGGCTAATTCTTCATCAGGTTTAAGTATTAGCAATCAGAACCCGTCGGTTTATGAAGTTTTAATTGGTGCGGAACAAATTGAGAAGGTTATACTAAACAGCTACATGCCTTTTTTGGATATACTGCCTTCTAATATAAATCTTGTGGGAGCGGAAATAGAGATGGTGGATATGCCGAACCGTGAAAGGTTACTGGTACAGTCTCTTAAAAACGTTAGAAATAATTATGAATTTATAATTATTGATTGTCCTCCTTCTCTTAGTTTGCTTACGCTTAATTCTCTTACTGCATCTGATTCGGTATTGATTCCGGTACAGTGCGAATATTTCGCACTTGAAGGTCTAGGACAGTTATTGAACACAATCAACATTGTTAAAAAGCATTTTAATAAAGAGCTTACAGTGGAAGGAGTGCTTCTTACAATGTTTGATGTACGCTTAAGGCTTTCGCAGCAGGTGGCAGAAGAAGTAAAAAAATATTTCGGTGAAAAGGTATATAAAACAATTATCCATCGAAATGTTAGAATATCGGAAGCTCCAAGTTACGGTAAACCGGTTATATTATATGATGCGCTTTCGACCGGTTCCCAAAACTATATTGCACTTGCATCTGAATTGCTTGATAGAAATTCTAAAAAAGTAAAATAGATCGGAGTATGACAAAGTTGAAAACCGGGCTTGGCAGAGGGCTGGACGCCTTGATTAATCAGCACAATTTAAAAGATAATTACGAACCGGCGAAATTTGCAGAGATTGAAAAGGATGACGGCAAACAAGTTGATATTCTTGCCAAAATTCCGGTTGAATTTATTTCTTCAAATCCTTTTCAGCCAAGAATGACTTTCGAGCCAGAAGCTTTTGAGGAATTGAAAAAATCTATTCTATCAAACGGACTTATTCAACCTGTTACTGTAAGACGATTTGGCGGTGATAATAATTATCAATTGATATCTGGCGAAAGAAGATTAAGAGCATGCCGCGATATCGGGTATAAGGAAATACCCGCTTATATAATGAAGGTTGATTCCGATGAAACTATGCTTGCGCTTGCATTAATAGAGAATATACAGAGAGAAAAATTAAATCCTATTGAAATTGGTATGGCATATAAACGATTAATGGATGAGTGCCATTTAACGCAGGAACAGATTGCCGATCAGATTGGAAAAGACAGAACAACAGTAGCTAATTCTGTGCGTCTTCTAAAACTTCCGGTTCAAGTACGTGAAAGCCTTATTAAGGAAGTTATTTCTTCCGGGCATGCAAGAGCATTAATTAATCTGCCATCGGAAGAAATGCAGATTGAAGTTTTGAAGAAAATTATCGATGGGAATCTCTCTGTTAGAAAGGTTGAGCAGATCGTAAAGAAAATTATGTTGTCTACGGAACCTCCTAACAGAACTATTAAATTTACTTCACAGACAACTTCTTATTCATCATCGATAAGCGATATTGAAGATAAACTGAGAAAGTTGTTTGGAACAAAAGTTATTTGCAAACAGAAAAATGATGGTACAGGTGAAATTACTATTGAATTTTATTCCAACGATGAATTAGAACGTTTATTTGAACTCTTTGAAATTATCAGCAAATCATATAATTAATATTTTAATCTTTTTCCTATTTTCACTGCAATTAGGTTTTGCACAGCAGGATTCAGTTCAAAAAAAGATTGATAACTCTTCAGATACTATCTTTGTAATGAGTAAGGCTCCCCTTGGTGCAGTTCTCAGAAGTGCTATTCTTCCCGGTTTAGGACAAATTTACACCGAATCATATTGGAAAGCTCCTATAATTTGGGGAGCTGCCGCATGGCTGATTTATAATTGGAAGTTCAATAATACTCAATATAAACAATACTTGAATTATTACAACCTATTGGGATCTGTAAACGGTCTTACGTATTTACAATATGCTAAATTTTATCAGGATCAAAGAGATCTATTTGCCATTTATATGGGATTAACCTATATTCTTAATCTTGTTGATGCATATATTGACGCACAGCTTTTTGATTTTAGCGTCAGCAGGGATTCCGGAACTAATACTTCTATGCTGAACATGAGGATAAATTTTTAATGAAAAATACTTTAGCATGCAAAAATTGCAAAGAAGAAAACCCCTGTTATGCTTTAATCTGCAGAAAATGCAAATCTTATCTGCGCGAAAGAATATATAATATTGATCTATGGAAAATACTCGCTCTTTTAATTGAAAGTCCCGGGAAAGCTTTCACCTTAATAATTCAAGCAGATCATAAAAATTTTATTTATTTAATCATGTGCCTTGCATCCGCAAAACTTTTTATAGACTCAATATATTTATCTTTATGGACAGTTTCCGCCGGAACTATTCATGAAAATATTATAAGAAATTATCTTATTATCTTGGGATCTGTTTTTACGCTTGTTCTTATTTTCGCAATTGTTATTACAATTATTAACAAATTATATAATTTAAAAACCAGGATACGTGATAATTTTGCGATTCTGACTTATTCATTATTGCCGTATATTTTTGCGTTTATAATTCTATTTACTGTTGAAGTAACTGTGTTTGGCGGAAATCTTTTTTCTAAAGATCCCTCTGTATTTTCCTTAAAAGAGTTTTTGGCTTATACTCTTTTAGGATTTGAAATAATTATTATTTTATGGGGAATATTTTTATCTGCAATTGCTATGTATATTCAATCTAAAAATATTGTTTACGCTATTGTGGTTGGCTTTGTTTTTAATTTATCGTTGTATTATTGTTTATATCTAAATTCAAAAATATTATATCGTTAAAAACTGTTCATTATAAATTAAATTAAATAAATAAAATGGAAATCAAAACTGAAGTAATGATAATTGGAAGCGGAATTGCCGGTTTGTTTGCCGCTTTAAGGATTTCGGAATATGCCGAAGTTGTTTTAATTACAAAAAAAGAAAAAAATGAATCGAATACAAATTATGCACAGGGCGGTATTGCTTCTGTCATTGATCCTAACGATTCATTTGAGAAACATATCCATGATACCTTGATTGCAGGTGCAGGATTATGTCATAAAAATGCTGTTGAAATAATCGTTAGAGAAGGTCCCGACAGGATACATGATTTGATGGAACTCGGAACTCAATTTACTCAGAAAAACGGAAAGCTTGACCTTGCAAAAGAAGGTGGCCACTCGATGCCGCGGATCGTTCATGCCAAGGATCTAACAGGCCGCGAAGTCGAACGTGCTTTAATAGAACAAGTCAGCAGTTTAAAGAATGTAACGATAATTGAAAATACCATTGCCATAGACTTGATTACCGAGCATAATGTTCAGAGGTTGAAAGACTCCCCTTTGAAAAATAGAAACTGCTGGGGAGCTTATGCTTTAAATTGTAAGACTAATGAGCTGATTAAAATTTCATCGAAAACAACTATACTTTCTACAGGGGGAGTAGGACAAGTGTACTTGCATACAACTAACCCGCAAATTGCGACAGGCGATGGATTTGCTATGGCATATAGAGCCGGAGCAAAAATAGGAAACATGGAATTTATACAGTTTCACCCTACAGCCTTTTATAATTCTGTCCAGGGTGACAATTTTACTGTCCCTTCATTTTTAATTTCAGAAGCAGTTCGAGGGTTTGGTGGAATACTGCGTACATTAGACGGCAATGAGTTTATGAATAAATATGATTTACGTAAAGAACTTGCTCCAAGGGATATTGTTGCGCGCGCAATTGATAATGAGCTGAAAAAACGCGGGGAAGATCATGTATATTTAGATATAACTCATAAGAATAAAAGTGATATTCTTGAACATTTCCCAAATATTTACAATAACTGCTTAAAATTCGGAATAGATATTGCAGAAGAATTTATTCCGGTTGTTCCTGCCGCACATTATTGCTGCGGCGGCATAGTTGTAGATGAATTTTCAAGAACATCCTTAAAAGGGCTTTATGCCTGCGGTGAAGTAAGTATGACCGGCGTTCACGGCGCCAATAGGCTTGCAAGCAATTCACTTCTGGAAGCTGTCGTTTTTGCCGAAAGAGCTTCAATTAATATTAAAGAATTCTTAAATAAATTTTCAGGTACAGTACCGGATATTCCCGACTGGGATGATTCCGGCACTCTTTCTTCCGATGAAAAAGTTTTAATAACTCACAGTTCAAGGGAAGTTAAACAGGTTATGTGGGATTATGTTGGCATCGTAAGATCAAATCTCAGACTGCAACGGGCAGAGCAGAGGATTCACAATATTTTCGTGGAGACTGAAGAACTTTACCGTAAGACCAAAGTATTTGAAGATATTCTCGAGTTAAGGAATATCGTTGCATGCTCACATATTATTATTAAATCGGCTAAGAAACGAAAAGAAAGCAGAGGCTTGCATTATACTTTGGATTATCCCTCAATGCTGCCGGATAATAAGGCGAAGGATACTATTTTAAAAAATTATAATCCTTAAGTTAATTTGTAGCGTCATTGCTACTTTTTGTTAAATAATTAATTATAGCTCCGTACCTTATCCCTTTTGTGCTTACTACTACTTCGGAAATATTGAGATATTCTATAAGAGTATGTAAAATAGTAGTTCCTGCGAACAATACATCTTCACGTCCGCTTACCACGCCGCCGAATTTTGTTCTAATCTCATCCGGTGTAAGTTTAGAAAGTATTTCGACAAATTCTTGTATCTCCGATTTTGTTAATATAGACCCTTCAATTATGGATTCATCATATTCTATTAGACTTTGTTTTATGCATGCTAAAATGGTAGGAGTGCCTGCAATCGCTATCGTTTTCCCAGTAAAAATATTATTACGATCTAATTCCGAGAATATTCTTTTAACAAATTCTGTAAATCGTTTTATTTCCGTTAATATTAACGGTTGCTTAATTGAAAATCTCTCAGTAAGGTTTATCGCTCCAACAGGGTAGCTTTCGCTGAATTTAATCTCATTTCTATAACCGGAAATAATTTCAGTACTGCCTCCGCCGATATCTATGACTAAATAATTAGCTTCATCCGGAAAACTACTTATTGCACCCAAATACGACAGCTTGGCTTCATCTTTGCCTGTGACTATAGTTATATCCAAATCAAGTTCAGATTTAATTATTTTAACCAATTCTATGGCATTGGATGCTATTCTAAAAGCGTTAGTAGCCGTTACAATTACTTTATTACACGAATATTCAGCGATAATATCTTTATATTCCGATAAAGTTTTAAATAATAAATTGACTTTTTCTTGTTTCATAGGAGAATTTGGTGTTATCCCGGCGCCAATTCTTGGAATTCTAAGTTCTTCACGAAGAGTTATAATACGTTTTGAACTATTATCTGTTTCCGCGATTAAAAGAAGAATAGTGTTTGAGCCGATATCTAATGAAGCAATATTCATAATTTTTTTTTATTTTTAATTTATAAACTGAGTAATGCTATGAAAAATACAAATATCTTATCTAAAATATTCCTTTATCTATGCGTTCTATCCGGTTTGTTATGGATAGGAGGCTACTTTGCGCGCCTTATTTTGACCTATCAACTATTTGAGGATACTGATTTTATTCTTAAATCTTTTCTAAATAATCAAAACCTTCCGGGTATTTTTATTATTCTTAAGAGTGGGATAATTTTAACTTTTGTGCTGTATATTATTTTTATTATTTCATTTATAATTTTTCTTGTTACGGCTCATTTAAATCTTAAAGAAAATGGATGGTTTTTTATAATTACGATTTTGGTTTTAATAACTGCTCCGTTCGAGATTTACTTAATGACAATCGATCAAAAGATTATTAACTTAATTTTATCGGGGTTATTTAATGTTAATGATATTTTGGACCTAATTATTAAAAGATTTAAAATTTTCGGAAGCTTTCCGATAATCGAACTTCTTTGTTATTTTGCTATAACATATCTATTCATTTTCCAGCCGCTGAAAATGAGTAAGAATAAATCAGAACATGAAAATTAAAGAAAAAGAATTTGAAGATATAATTCAGGATTTAAAACTGCTTGCATCGCAATTGGGAGCTGATGTAAGGTTTGAAAAAGGCGACTTTAAGGGAGGATACTGCCTGCTTAAAGAAAATAAAGTTATTGTTATAAATAAAATGGCAAATCTTCAAAGAAAGGTTGTTATTTTGTCTATGGCGCTAAAAGAACTTGGAATAGACAAACTATATCTAACTCCCAGAGTAAGGGAAATTATAGATGAAATGGCGGAACAAAAATGAAAATACTTGTATTAAATGGTCCAAATCTTAATCTGCTTGGTTTAAGAGATAGTAACCACTATGGAAAACTTTCATTAAAAAAAATTGAAAAGAAGATACAAACAGAATTTCCTGAAATTAAGTTCGAATTTTTCCAATCAAATTATGAAGGTGAATTAATTGAAAAAGTTCAAAATGCAGAGAGAATTTTTGACGGCTTAATAATAAATCCAGGCGGCTATGCGCATTCTTCCATAGCATTAAGAGATGCTTTAGCAGAATGCCGTATAACTAAAGTAGAGGTCCACCTATCTCATTTAGTCAACAGGGAAAATTTCAGACAAAATTTAATAACTGCTTCCGCCTGTAATGGTTACATTTCCGGTTTTAAAGAACATGGTTATCTCGCAGCAGTTTACCTCGCTAAAAAACTATCTGAGAAATAAAAATTGGAATAAAGAAAGTAAATCTTGATAAAAGCAGTAGTATTTGATTTAGATAATACGCTTGTAGACTTTATGAAAATGAAGGAAAGGGCAATAGAAGAAGCTATTCCCGCAATGATTGATTCCGGGCTTAACCTCTCCAAAGAAGAAGCCGGTAAAATTATAGATGGTATTTATAAAGAGCAGGGAATTGAGTACCAACAGGTTTTTGATTTATTTTTACAAAGACTTTTAAATAAAATTGATTATAAGATACTATCGGCTGGTATAGTCGCCTACCGAAGAGGAAGAGAAGCAGCGTTAATCCCGTATCCCCATGTTTACCCTACACTTAACAAATTAATGAAAATGGGTATTAAAATGGGAATATTATCCGATGCTCCGGTAAAAGAAGCATGGTTAAGATTGGCGTATCTTAATTTTCATCACATTTTCGATGTGGTGGTAACATTTGAGGATACTAAAATCAGGAAACCTGCTCCTGCTCCATTCCAAATGATACTAAAACAGCTCCAAATTCCTGCAAATGAAGTATTAATGGTAGGTGATTGGGTAGAAAGAGACATCGTAGGTGCAGCAAATGTCGGGATGAAAACAGCATTTGCCAAATATGGTGATACTTTTAATACTGTTCAGCATAATGCTAATTATATGTTAAATGATATTAGTGAAATAATTGATATTATTTTAAAAGAAAATGGTTTATAATATTTAATTAAACTAAACTTTTATTTAGAACAACAGATATTGATATTAAAGTTGCAATTAGTTATTTTTCCCTCAAAATAATTTTAAGCCGCATGAAGAATCTTTCAATAAAAAAGCTTTATTATTCAATTAGTGAAGTTAGTAAAATAACCGCTGTTGAACAGTACGTACTACGATATTGGGAAACTGAATTTGAAGAATTAAAACCACAGAAGAATAGAGCAGGAAACAGGATATATACTAACAGGGATATTCAATTAATTCTTCAAATTAAAAGTTTACTCCGGGAAAAAAAATATACTATTGAAGGTGCAAAAAAAATATTACAGAACTATATCCCTGAAATAGTTGTGCAGCGAATCGATTCACCAGCTAATACAGATGTACAGCCTGTCACTCATACGGAAGTAAAAAAGGAAAAAGATTCTTTAAAAAAAGATCTTGAAGAGATAAAATATATTTTAGAATATTTAATAGCTAAATTATGATTTAACGGAACGTGGCGCAGCCCGGTAGCGTACCTGAATGGGGTTCAGGTGGTCGTGGGTTCAAATCCCACCGTTCCGACTTGTTGAACTAAAAAAACCCCGGGAAAAGATCGGGACTTTTTAAATTTATTGTTCTCTTTTGTGTGGAAATACCTTGTCTCATCTATAATATCCTGATATTAGTTATTAATTCTACTACTTAAGTTTTATAAAGTTGCTTTGTTTTTAATATTATTGTGTAAGCATGATTGAAATCTATTTCTTGAAGGATAATAATATTCAAAAAGGGATAATAAAATGGGAAATATTATTTCATCAGTACAGAATAATTATTTTAAGATATCTTTTGTGATTTTGCTGGTTGCTGCCGCAATTATTTACTTGGAATGGGATAAAAAATATTATTACAATCCGGATTCTTACATCATTGACCAGCTTGCAAATAAAAAAATAATTATGCTTGGGGATTTCGGGCATGGATATCCGTTGCCTTTTAAAAGTTTGATCTCACTTCTGAATTAATGGCTGGATAAAATTAAATCCGGCGATTTTAAAGTCAATAACATTGTTCTGATGCTGGAAGATGATACTTTAGAGGTGAATAATATTAAAGATTTTGTTAATACAGGTAATTGGAAACCTTTAATTGATATTGGACTGCTTGATAGAACTTTGGAGTGGCTTGAATTCTGCAGCGATCTGAGGTTATTAAAATTGAAAAAAGATGCTTTAAATGCAGAAAATAAATTTTCTCCCAAAATTAGTTTTGACATTGTAGGAGCTGAGTCTTATACCAAGTCCGATTTTATGCAAACACTCAAGTTCTCAAAAATAGAAAGCGCAAAATACTTTATTTACAGAAGAAACAGTTTAACCTCAAAATATTTCTAATTATTTAAATAAAAGCATAAATAAAAAAACTATAATATTCTATGGTAATGCTCATCTAATTAATGACTATGTGAATAAAAATATTTTTGGAACTTTATTCAATTCTGAAATAAAAGGATACTATTTAGCTCATTATCTTAAAGAAAAATACGGCAATTATTCAGTTCTGACTATTAATCAATATTGTTTAATACCGCAAGAACTTGAAAACACTCATTTAGCTGTGTCAAAGTGTTCAGATATTTTTGTTTATAGCAAAAACATTCCCTTGCAAAATGTTCATCCGATGTATTTTGATGGATTTATTCTTAGAAATGAAATAATGACACCCAGCTATAATCTAAGAAATATTTTTAGTAAGAATATAATTAAAACTGATATTGAAAAGATAAAATATTTTATGAAATATTTTCCAGGTTATGCGGCAAAAGGATATTATAATAGGGCACTTGAATCATTAAAATTTCTTACAGGTGAAAAATTTTCAAATATATCGGAATGGGAAAAATGGTTCGCAAAAATTGATTATGATGGATTTAAGAGATTGACATCAAAATATTTTTCAGAGCAAATTTTAGATGAATTTGAACATAATCATAGTAGTTTTGAACTAAGATTTCAATTATTTAATTTAGGAATGGATAAACGCATATTAGATACTAATTATATCCTTTCCAAAGATTATTGGGAAAATGTTGTTTGGCCTGAAAAAGTTAAATCAATCATCTACTTAAATGCAATTGGTATAATGTGGGTTGGAACTGCAGCGGAAATGCAAGAGGCAAAAGATTATTTAGAAAAGCAAACTCCGGGAAAATTTTTGTTTCCGCAGGACTATCTGCAGAATTATAGAAAAAATCATTATAATGTGAATTACTAGCGCTCATTATTACAATTTTAATACTTCGCGAATTATTGAACCTAAGTTTTACTTACTAACAGTACTCTGATATTCGTATCTGAAGGGAAATATGACAAACTAAGATATCATTTAAGAGTCGGTTTATATTTTTTGTGAATGTTTAGTGAATATTGTTAAATTTAATGATGATAATTAAAGATCTTGTATATATTGCAAATTTTTAAATAAAAAAAATTAAAAAAGTAAAAAAAACTTTGGTAAAAATTAAAAGAGGTAATCTTATGAAATCATCACTTATGTTATTTGCTGTTTTGTTGTTTTTATGCGGATGCTCAAATCCGGTTAAATTGGATATGAGAAATTATTCTACCCAGATAAAATTCCTTACAGAACAGGAACAAGATGTTATAAATAGATGGAATTCGGTTTCAGGCACTCATTTTGTTAATGATGGTTATATGTACCAGGCACTTGATACCTATATCATTGATAATTACGATCAATTTGTTTCTAAGCTTGAAAAAATACAGCCCCAAACCAAAGAAGTTCAGGATCTTCATGCTATGTATGTTCAAGGCGCAGAGAAACAACTTCAGGCTTTTAAATTGATGAAAGACGGGGTGATGAAAAAAGATAAGGATATTATGAACAGTGCTTATAAAATTATGACGGACGGACGGAATATTGAAAGACAATGGGCTGCTAAATATGAAGAAATGATGAATTCCAAATAAGAAATACCGTAACAATTTTGATTGTTTTTTTAAAACAGCAGAATTTTTTTTAGCTATTGGGATTCATTCTGCTGTTTTTGTATAAAAAATATCAGCATTTTTATTTTTCATCACAACACTGTTTTAATCATTAGATTTTATTCGTAACTTTGTAATAAGTTTTATTAAAGTAACGAATTGCTTAATGCAGATAATATCAGATAAACCCAAGTGTCACTGCGGAATCTTTGGAATCTATAATAATGAAACAGCATCTTTAAATACCTACTACGGGTTACATGCTTTGCAGCATAGGGGACAGGAAGCAAGCGGTATTGTAACAAAAGACTACAATAATAATAAGCATGTCGTTTTTAACATTCATAAAGGCGAAGGCTTAGTATCTGAGGTCTTTTCGGATCCCAAAGTCTTTAAAGAAACTCTTACCGGGACTTGTGCTATCGGACATAACCGCTACTCAACGACTGGCTCTTCTAAATCAAAGAAAAACATACAACCGTTTGTAGTTCAATACCGGCTCGGTAACCTTGCTGTTGCCCATAATGGCAACCTTACAAATGCAAAACTACTTCGTGATGAGTTAGTTGATGAAGGCGCGATTTTCCAGACAACCAGCGACACTGAGGTAATATTGCATCTTATTGCCCGCAGCAGACTGGATAATCAAATTGATCAGATAAAAGAAGCGTTAAACCGTCTTGAAGGTGCTTATTCATTAATACTAATGACCGATGATAAATTAATCGCTGCAAGAGATCCTTATGCTTTTCGTCCGCTTTCAATAGGCAAACTAAATGGTTCTTTTGTAATTGCTTCGGAAACATGCGCATTTGATATTATCGCTGCAAAGTTTGTACGGGAAGTTGAACCGGGAGAAATTGTTGTGATTGATGATGATGTAAAGTTAAATTCCGATATTAAATCATTCAGAATTAAGGATGATGCCGTATTTCCTAAAAAGCACTGCATCTTTGAATATATATATTTTTCGCGTCCCGACAGTTTTATATTTGGGCATAATGTTGATAAGATGAGACGACGATTGGGAAAAATTCTCGCAAGAAATTATCCGGTCCATGATAAAGATGGACAAAAAGTTATTGTTATAAGCGTACCTGACAGTTCAAATACTACCGCTCTTGGTTATCAAAAGGAACTGGAAAAAGAAGGTATTCATTCAAAACTTGAAATTGGCTTGATAAGAAGCCATTATATAGGAAGAACTTTTATTCAACCGGGACAAGAGAAAAGGGAAATCGGGGTACGAATAAAGTTTAATATAGTAAAAGGCGTTCTTGAAGGTCGCACAGTAGTAATTGTGGATGATTCTATTGTACGCGGTACTACTTCTAAACAATTGGTCAACTTGATTAAAGAAGCAAACCCTAAGGAAATTCATATTAGAATTTCGTCGGCTCCGATTATGTACCCATGCTATTATGGAATGGATTTTCCCAGCAAAGAAGAGTTGATAGCTTGCCGGATGAACGGAAATGTAAAAGAGATACAAAAGTATCTTGGCGTCGATAGTCTTGAATATATGTCTATTGATGAAATGCTCCAAGCTGTTTCGGAAGCAGGTTTAGAAAACTTTTGTACAGCTTGTTTTTCCGGTGAGTATCCAACGGAAATTGATTCAGGATTCAAAAAAGAAATGTATGAATTATAAGGCATTTGTTGCTTTTTTATTTATTATGTCTTTACTTGAACTTACTGCTTCCTAATCTATTTCATTCTTTAAATTAAAAGACGGTATTGATTTATCCGTTATGGCACCTATAATAAAATCTAATATTTACCAAACCTTTTAATAAAGATGAAAATTAATTATAAAGAAATAAAAACTAAGTCCAACCTGTTAAGCCTATTAAGGTTATTCCTCGCTATACCGTTTTGGTTTTTGTTTGATAATTTCAAGTATGATGCGGTTAGATATATTACTTTTTCCCTTTGCATATTCGGTTCTATAACTGACATACTTGACGGCTACTTAGCTCGTAAATACAATCAGGTCACGGAAATGGGAAAAATCATTGATCCGCTGGCGGATAAAGTTGCGATAGGTGTTATTATTATTAAACTATATTTAATCGGTGAGGTAAATTCAACTTATTTCCTTTTATTAATCGGGAGAGATGTTATAATATTTATTGGCGGAATTATTGTCACAAAAATTGTCGGCATTGTATTGCCCTCCAATATTATAGGAAAAATTACTGTCGTTAATATCGGACTTGTAATTCTTTTAATAATTTTAAATGTTAACAGGAATATTTTTGTATTTAAAGGGTTTTATTATTTAAGTATATTCTTAGTGTTTTTATCATTTATTGTATATATATATAGAGCAATTGAATTCATAAAAAAGAAAAACTATGGGACTCTTTAAGAATTTTGACTTTGAGAGATTAAAATCAGGTTTAGCAAAGACAAGAGATAAAATTATAAATTCAATAACTGAGTCAATAAGCGGGAAAGCTTCTATTGATGAAAAAACTCTTGATGAGATTGAGGAAATTTTAATTTCGTCTGATATAGGATTCAGCACAGTTGAAAAAATCATTAAAGATTCACGTATTAAACTTAAAAGCGATAAAGGTTGTTCAGACTTGAATATAATTAAAGCTTTAAAAAATGAGTTAAACTCGATTTTGGATTTCGGAAATTCTCAAAGTGATAAACTTGATGATATCGCTAAATTTAAACCATATGTAATATTAATTATCGGCATCAATGGAGCAGGGAAGACGACTACAATAGGCAAACTTGCGTATAATTTCAAGAATGCCGGTCTAAAAGTCTGTGTAGGCGCAGCAGATACCTTCAGGGCTGCGGCTAATGAACAACTTGATATTTGGGCGAAACGAGCCGGAGTCGAAATTGTACAAAAAGGCCGTGGTTCCGATCCTTCGTCTGTTGCTTATGACGTTATTAATAACGCAATAACAAATAATATTGATGTTGTCATTATAGATACTGCCGGTCGTCTGCATAATAAATCAAATCTAATGGAAGAACTTAGCAAGATAAAACGTGTTATCAAAAGACTTCTTCCTTATGCTCCCAACGAAACTTTGCTGATTATTGACGGTAATACGGGTCAGAATGCTTTAGTTCAGGTTGATGAATTTTCCAGGGTTATTGATTTAACGGGTTTAGTTATTACAAAATTAGACGGCACGGCTAAAGGTGGCGTAATTTTTCAGATTTGCCAAAAGCAAAAAATCCCGGTCAAATATATAGGTGTAGGAGAGAAGATAGATGATTTGCAGGAGTTTGATGCAAAACAATTTGTAAATGCTATTTTTAACAACTAACTGTTAGTTTACATAATATACATTATCGGACATTTATATTGACTAAATACTCATGCATGAATTAAATTTTAATTTTTATAAATTATATGTTTTTCTGTTCTGCTTTTTGCTTGTATTCTGCTTCTTGCCAATTAAAAACCATTCTCAAACTAATTTTAAACCGGAATATTCATCTCTATTTGATTCGGTTAAAATATTTTACGGCGATACTTGTTTTATTGGTGTAAATAGTAATTTGATAAAGCGTCTTTATGGATTCAAAAAATATGTGCCGGTTAAAACTTATCTCAATTCATATGAATCTATTAGGAAAACTATTGAGAATTTCAGAAAAACATATATAAAAGCTATTTACGATGAGAAATCATTACTCTTAGACCTTTCGAGGATATTTAAAGAAGATAAACAGCAAAATATAGTTAATGCTTGCGGAATCTACCTTGGTCCGGATAGTGTGACAAATATTGCCTTAAGTTACGTTATTATACGAAGTAGTCCATTTCAGCTTAACACTAAGCTATACCAAATGGCTACTTTAGATCAAGCATTCAAATATGAGATAACAAATTATGGAGATGACTGGTACAACTCAAGAAAATTAAAGGAGTTAATGATTCTTCATTAAAGTAAAATATTGTTTTATATATTATGTAAACTATATTCTTTATAAATAATTTTCATATACCGCTCTCCGGCTTTTTCTTATAGTATTACTTGCCTCATTTTTTTATTAGTAGTAAGTGTAATAATAAGCTCAACTACTTCCTTTTGGAAATATAGCGCTTGGGTAGAGTTTTCAAAAATGGCTGTTTATCAAGTTTTTACTCAATTTATTTTATTGGTATTCTTCATAATTTACTTTTAATCTAATCAAATATGATTTTTATAAAAGTACTCTCTCTTCCATAATACTTTACAAAACAGCTAAAACCGAGTTACAAGAGCGGATAATTCAAAAATTATGTTCAGTACTACCAAATTAATATTTACGTTATTTTGAAAGACAGAAGCAAGTTTTTCAAGCTTATAAACGATATTATTCAGTTCAATGTTAGAAAATCTCCGATTAAATTTTTCAATTGTTTCCAGGTGATCCACAAAATAAAAATCTTTTATGCCCAATCTGAATTTTTGAAAATCATTCAGCCATATTATAATCATTTGTATAAGTAGTTTTATAGAATCAGAATTTTTGTCTGAGATAAACTCACTGAACTGATCCAGAGCAGAGCTATACTTAATTCCAAAAGAGTATCTGAGAATAGAAATTGTTTTTTCAAGAAGCAGTTCAAAATCATGCTCCATTAAGCGAAGTGCATTTGAAATAGAACCGCCTGAAAATGAAGCTATTTTTTGCGCTAATTCCTGCTCAATATTAAAATATATTATTAAAATATTCTTTATATCAGAATAGCTTAAAGGCTTAAAATTAATATTCCAGCACCGTGAACGTATTGTCTCCCTTAACATTGAAGGATAAGGAGTGGTTAAAATAAATATGATACCTTCAGGCGGTTCCTCGAGAGATTTTAGCAAAGCGTTTTGAGATTCATCATTCATCAGGTGCGCATCGGAAATTAATATCGTGCGGTATAAAATGTCGGAATAATCTAAATACAAAAATTTCTTTATGTCACGGATGCTATTTACTTTTATATTTGGAGCTTTTGGAATAGATATCCTGTAATAAGGATTTTTTGTTTTTTGTTTAATTTCATTCTGTACTAGCTGTATTTCATCCTGATTTAATTTTTCGGTAGGTTCGTTGCCTTCGGTTTCATTTTTTCCACGGGGTAAAGGGAAAATATATTTAATATATGGCTCTGAAAAATTTGAAATATAGGTGTTTATTAACGCCGCTTTGCTTTTATCTTCAAGCTTTGAATTTAAAGCTTGAGTAAAACGCAAAGCAAAATATTCTTTACCAACTCCTTCCAAGCCTGTAAATAAAAATGCGTGAGGTATCTTGGATGAGTAAATTAATCCGGACAAAATCTGTTTTACAGACTCTTGCCCATATATACCATTCCAGAAATTGTCCATAAATTTAAAAGGCGCTTAGAGCGCCTAATTTCAATAATCATCTTCATTATAGAAAAAATCCTCATCAGAGGGATAATCAGGCCAAATATCTTCTATCGATTCATAAGGTTCATCTGATTCTTCAAGTTCAATTAAATTTTCCACAACTTCATAAGGAGCTCCTATTCTTTCGGCATAATCAATTAGCTCTTCTTTTGTAGCCGGCCACGGCGCATCATCTAAATATGCAGCAAGCTCAACGGTCCAAATCATTTATTTTTCTCCACAATTAAAATTAGTTCTTACTCGTCAACTCCAAAAATCCTAAGTCTCCGAAGAAAAATCCATCCGGATTAAGGGCTACGCCATCATGGTGTATCTCGTAATGCAGATGAGGACCGGTAGATAAACCCGAGTTGCCCGATAATGCAATCTCCTTTCCTCTAATAACTTTTTGACCTTCGCTAACTAACGCATGAGATAAGTGTCCATATACAGTCACATAACCAAAACCATGATCAATTTCCACTATAAGCCCAAAACCTTCTTTATTACCCACGAAGTCAATTATACCATCTCCTGTCGCATAAACAGGCGTTCCTATATCAGTGGTAAAATCAATTCCTTCATGCATTTGTTTAATGTGTAAAATGGGATGAATACGCATGCCAAATCCGTCACTAATTGATCCTGTACATGGCTTTATGGCCGGAATAGCGCTATATAATTTTTGATTTTCCTTAAGCTTACTTAAAATGTCGGTATATTGTGCTTTTTCAAAATTTATTTTTCTAGCGACTTCATCAACATATGAAAGTACTTTTGCTAACTTTTCTTCTGACGGATTTGTGACAAAGTCCAGGTTATTATCAAAAGAACCGCCGCCAATACCAACCATATTCTCTTCAGGAGAAACAGTTTGTA
>Ga0181520_10001347_pt1 | contig 50254 bp, 46 predicted proteins | sample PEATcosm2014_Bin_29_FD_132451 | JGI IMG/M metagenome (GOLD analysis project Ga0181520, IMG submission 132451) | Peatland microbial communities from MTU Mesocosm Facility, Houghton, MI, USA - PEATcosm2014_Bin02_30_metaG | ecosystem: Environmental > Terrestrial > Soil > Wetlands > Peat | place... | reverse complement strand
TCAGCCGTGCCGTAAGTGCAGCAGAATGAACGTGGCCTTTAGGCCCCGAGGGGCGTTTTGAGGGAATCGTGCCCCAACTCCGGCCTTTTTCCGCAGCCTGTTTAGCCGTGCCGATAAGGCCAAGGTAATGAGCTGGGCTTTAGCCCCTGCGGTTCGTCTTCCTTGGCCCATGGGTGCCTATGATGAAAGCGCCAACTGCCCCAGCGCGTGTTCCGTCGCAAGCAGCAGCCGTTTCCGCTCCACGCCCCAGCGATACCCGGTCAGCGACCCGCTCACACCCACCACGCGGTGGCACGGAACCACCAGCGCAACTCGGTTCATCGCGCAGGCCCTGGCCACGGCACGCGTCGACTTCGGATCGCCCATCTCCCGCGCCAGTTGGCTATAACTGCGCGTCTCTCCGCGCGGAATCCCGCGTAGCGCCTGCCACACCCGCAACTGAAAGGCCGTCCCGCGCAAATCCAGCTTCAGCTCCGGCCCGTGCGTAGCGCCATCCCGTCGCGCGCTTCCGTCTTCCACCGTCGCCAGTGCGGCCTCTACCCAGCTCGCCAGCGATGCATCGCGGTGCAGATCGGCTGCGGGAAACTCGGCCCTCAGCGTTGCTTCCGCCTCCGCCTCGTCGCCGGCGATCGACAGCCAGCAAAGGCCCCGTTCCGTCGCTCCCACCAGGATCCACCCAAAGCGCGTCAGAGCTGCGCCCCATCCGATCCGCTCGCCGCGGCCGCCCTGGGCAAACCGCCCCGGCGTCATGCCCAGCGCCGCGCCCTCGTAGGCCCGGCTCGAAGAACCAAATCCTGCTTCATAGATTGCGTCGGTCACCGACCCTCCCTGTTTCAAATTCCTTCGCAGCGAACTGGCCCGCAGCGCCCTCTGGTAGGCGAGCGGACTCACGCCCATCTTCTGTTTGAATAACCTTTGCACAGTGAACGGACTCATCTCGACCAACTCGCCCAGCTCCGCCAGCGGCACAGCGCGATCGCGGTTTCCTTCCAGATGAGCCGCAATTCGCTTCACCACGTCGGCTGGCGCGGATTCCGGCCGACAGCGCTTGCAGGGGCGGAATCCGGCCGCTCGCGCCTCCGCCGTCGACCCAAAGAACCGCACATTGGCGCGCAGTGGCCGTCGGCTGCCGCACTCCGGCCGGCAAAAAACGCCCGTACTGGCGACGCCATAGAAAAACCTTGCCGCCGCATCGCGCTCCACAACTTGCCGCCACGCCGTCTCTGCGTCGAGCAGGGAAGCGGTCCCTTGCGGGGAAGCGGTCCTCGCTCCAGCCTCCGTGTTTTTTCGCATCTCCATCGTGGCTACCATCATGGCCGATCCATGCGTAGCGCCGCTACCCGCTTCTTGCGCGTAATTCTCTTTTGTCTCCACAACAACCTTGCCGACCCACAGCCGATGAAACGACTTCAGCCGATGACGCCGCCAACTTGCTAACTTGCCATCCCCGCGATAGCGGGGGCCAACTTGCGAAATCGTTCCCAACAATCCGTCCCGGCTTCAACCCCGCAACATGTGGGTCCATCGAAACCCTGTCCCTTTCGCTCTTTTCCGCGTTAAAATCTCTCTCAGAACCATGTCTCTGCGCCTCGAAATTCCGGCCAACGGAGCGCCGTTCCTCCGGCGCTTCCACCACGGCCGCCCCGACCGTGGACGGCGGCACTCCCGCTGAGTAAGCTAATCCCGTTGCCTGTTTCCTCGATTCCCGTCTTCCACCGAGTTTGCGACGCCGTTCCTCCAACTCCCGAACTGGAGACTCCAGGCGTCGACTCCGTGGCTAGCATCTGTAGAGGAAACTCGGCCAAATTACGAAATCTTCCATCCGTCCGCCCGTGTGCGGAGAGAAAGGTCATTCCCCGATGAACAGCTTTAACAGCCGGGCCACGCTTACTTCCGGCAATGCTTCTTACACCATCTTCCGTTTGCCGGCCTTGGAAGCAAAAGGCTTCAACTTGAGCCGTCTGCCTTTCAGCCTGAAGATCCTGCTTGAAAACCTTCTGCGCCGCGAAGATGGCGTGAACGTGAGTGCCGGGGAAATAGAATTCCTCGCCCAGTGGGACCCCAAGGCCGAGCCCAGCCGCGAAATCGCCTACATGCCCGCCCGCGTCCTCATGCAGGACTTCACCGGCGTCCCCGCCATCGTCGATTTGGCCGCTATGCGCGATGCCATCAAGACCCTGGGCGGCGATCCCGAGCGGGTCAATCCCCTGGCTCCGGCCGAGCTGGTCATCGACCACTCCGTGCAGGTCGACGAGTTCGGCGCAGAGGGCGCTCTTGCGGCCAACACCATCCTGGAATTCCGGCGCAACCGCGAGCGCTACGCCTTCCTCAAGTGGGGACAAACGGCCTTCCGCAACTTCTCCGCCGTCCCGCCCGGCATGGGCATCTGCCACCAGGTCAATCTCGAATATCTGGCTCGCGTCGTCTTCACCACCGATATCAATGGCGAAAAAGTTGCCTATCCCGACACCGTGGTCGGCACCGACTCCCACACCACCATGATCAACGGCCTCGGCGTGCTGGGCTGGGGCGTCGGCGGCATCGAGGCCGAGGCGGCCATGCTCGGCCAGCCGGTCAGCATGTTGGTTCCCCAAGTCGTCGGATTCAAGCTCACCGGCAAGCTCAAGGAGGGCGCGACCGCAACCGATCTCGTGCTTACCGTCACCCAAGCCCTGCGCAAGCTCGGAGTCGTGGGCAAGTTCGTTGAGTTCTACGGCCCCGGCATCACGGAACTGGCGCTGGCCGATCGCGCCACCATCAGCAACATGGCCCCCGAGTACGGCGCAACCTGCGGCATCTTCCCGGTCGATGCCGAAACCCTCCGCTACCTCCGCCTCACCGGACGGACCGAAGAGCAGATCGCCCTGGTCGAGGCCTACTACAAAGAGCAGGGCATGTTCCATACGCCCGGCGCGCCCGAAGCCGAGTACACCCAGACCCTTGCGCTCGATCTGGCCACTGTCGAGCCCAGCGTAGCCGGACCCAAGCGTCCGCAGGACCGCGTACTGCTCCGCGACGCCGCGGCGAGCTTTGCCCAGCAGCTTCCCGCCCTGCTTTCACCGACCGCCAAGATGCAACGTTCGCCGAGCGCGCAGCTCTGGGAGCGTACGAAAGTTGCCGACGCCGGCCTGGTCGAAAGCCTGCCGTCGCGCCTTACCACTACCGTGCAGGGCCGCTTCGGCATCGATCCAGACAAGTATCTCGATCACGGCTCGGTAGTCATCGCGGCCATCACCAGCTGCACCAACACTTCCAACCCCTCGGTGATGATTGCCGCCGGAATCCTCGCCAAGAAGGCTGTCGAGAAGGGCCTCAACGTTCCGCCGTGGGTCAAGACCTCGCTCGCGCCCGGCTCCCGCGTGGTGACTGACTATTATCAAAAAGCAGGCCTCCTGCCCTATCTCGACAAGCTCCGTTTCAACGTCGTCGGCTACGGCTGTACGACATGTATTGGGAATTCCGGCCCGCTGCCCACCGACGTTTCCAAGAGCATCGACGAGCACGGTCTGGTCGCCGTCAGCGTTCTCAGCGGAAATCGCAACTTCGAGGGCCGCGTCAACGTGGATGTGCGGGCGAATTATCTGATGTCCCCGCCGCTGGTGGTGGCCTACGCCCTCGCCGGCACCATTCATCACAACTTCGAAACCGACTCCCTCGGCAAGGACTCCGCAGGCGCGCCGGTCTACCTCCGGGACATCTGGCCCACCCAGGCCGAAGTCGCCGAGGCCATCGAAAAGGGTGTCACCAGCGAAGGCTTCCGCCGCGAGTACGCGAATGCCAATCTCGGCGATGCCAACTGGCAGAACTTGAAAAACCCCACCGGCGACGTCTACCAGTGGGAGCCGGATTCCACCTACATACGCAAGGCGCCCTACTTCGAAGCCATCACCGCAATGCCCACTCCCGTCACCAACATCCTCGGCGCGCGTGTCCTCGCCGTGCTGGGCGACTCAGTGACGACGGACCACATCTCCCCGGCCGGCAACATCAAGGCCAACGGCCCGGCGGGCAAGTACCTAGCCGCCAAAGGCGTCAAGCCCTCTGAATTCAATTCCTACGGCTCACGCCGCGGCAACCACGAAGTCATGGTCCGCGGCACCTTCGCCAATGTCCGTCTCCGCAACAAGCTGGCTCCCGGCACCGAGGGCGGCGTCACGCGTCTTCTCCCCGAAGGCGAAGGCATGTCCATCTTCGACGCCAGCGAGAAGTACGCCGAGCGCGGCATCCCGCTGGTGATTCTGGCCGGCAAGGAGTACGGCTCCGGCTCCTCCCGCGACTGGGCGGCCAAGGGACCCAAGCTGCTGGGCGTGCGCGCGGTCATCGCCGAGAGCTTCGAGCGCATTCACCGGTCGAATCTGGTCGGTATGGGCATTCTTCCGCTGCAGTTCGAAGCGGGCCAGAATGTCGAGTCTCTCGGACTGACGGGCGAAGAGGTCTACGACTTCGCCGCTCTCACAACCATGCTCGCCGACCGCCTGAAATCCACCACCACCATCGTCGTCAAGGCCACCGCGCCCGACGGTTCAGTGAAGGAGTTCAACGCCAAGGTGCGCATCGACACCCCGCAGGAGATCGAGTACTTCGAGCACGGCGGCATCCTGCAATATGTGCTGCGGCAACTGGCGGCCAAGTAGTCCCAACCGAAGGTAGTCCCAAAGATGATCGGGTGCCCCACCCTCGCCGCGCTTTTGTTCTTGCGGCTAGGGTGGGCCGCCACAGATCTCAACCGGCTTCCCCGGCGACAGGCTTTCGTCCGCTGGGATGAAGCAAAACCCACCTTGCACGCCCTGACAGAGTCTACGTTTCAACCGAAAATGCTCTGCGCAGGAGGGACTTTTTGTGTCCTTCCTGTGGTAAGATTCCCCCGTGAGCAAGCAAGCGCGCCCGGTCAAGACCACCTTGATTGAGGTCAATCCGCTCAAAGGGAAGCGCAAGGGAGCGCTCCTCAAAGAGGAAGTCTGGTACGAGGACGGGAAAGTTGTCGCCTACAACTTGGCCTACATCAATCTGAAGCGATGCCGCAAAGACCATGGCCGGGTTTTGGGATACGACAACAGCCACGGTTACCATCACAGGCATTTTATGGGCGAAGTTGAAGCGATCGAGTTCACTACCTACGCGGCCCACCAGAAACGGTTTCTTGCAGAGGTTCGCGAACTATGGAGGATCGAAGATGAAGAAGACTGAAATCACTCTCAGGATTGGCACCACTGAGGACTTTTTCGATCGCCTTCGGGACCATGCGGAAAAGCTGGACCGGGGCGAGATATTGCCTCCCGGCATCACCATCACTTTTGAAGACCCCGAGGACTTGTTGGAGGTTCTCACCTCTGAGAGGGTGCGTCTGTTGCGCCATGTAAAGGGAAAATCGAAGCAGATTTCCGTCCTGGCTACGGGCCTCAATCGCGACGTGCGCGCAGTTAGCCGGGATGTCTCGTTGCTCGAAAAGGCCGGACTGCTGAGGACGAGCTATCGCTCCAACCCCGGGCACGGAAGAATGAAGATTGTCGAGTCGGTGGCGCAGGAATATCGATTGGTTGCGAACCTGTAGGCGATCCAGCATCTTACAAATAAGGGAAAAAGGCTCGGAACCCGGGCGAATCTTAAAGAAACCTATCCCGCCTTGTGTCCCACCGCCAGCAGTGTCTGAAATTGCGGCGTCTCCGGCTCTTTGTGGACCACCGAGATCTGCAGTTCCGCGAACCGCGCCTTGCTCAGCATCCCGTCCATCTCCGTTTCGCTGAACCCCAGCCACTCGTCGGCATATAACTCTCGTGCCTCTTCGAAGCGATGCTTCAGCAGGTCCAGAATCACCACCCGTCCACCGGGCCGCAGAATCCGCCACGCCTCCTGCACCGCCCGATCCGGATGCAGCGCATGGTGCAGCGACTGCGAAAAGAACACCAGGTCCACCGAAGCATCCTCAATGGGAACCTCTTCCATGTCGCCCAGCCGGAACTCGATGTTCGCGACCCCGACCCGCAGCGCCTGTTCCCGGCCCACGTCCAGCATCCTCTCGGATGTGTCCACGGCAATGACCTTGCTCGCCCGTTGCGCCAGCAGCAGCGAGAAAGCTCCCTCGCCCGCGCCCAGGTCGGCAATCGCCATCGGCGGCAGCAAACTCAGCAACGCCTCGGCCAGGCTCTTCCACGAGCGCCCCGGAACGTAGTCCCTGCCCAGCCGCCCGGCCACCGCGTCGAAAAAGCTGCGCATCTTGTCCTGCCGCTTCTTCAGCGCCAGCCGCATCGCCGCCTGGTCGGCCTCTGCCTCCCCAATCTCCGCCTTCGCCGCGTCCAACAGCCCGTCCAGCACGTCCTTCTTCTGCTGGTCCCCACCAGGCGTAGCCCGGTACAAGCTGTTCTTCCCCGTCCGCCTGTCTTCCACCAGCCCGGCATTCTTGAGCTGGCTCAGGTGGGTCGAAATGGTGCTCTGGCCCATCACCAGGATTTCCTGCAACTCGGCGACCGAGAGCTCTTCGCTCCGCAGAAGCAACAGGATGCGCAGCCGGTTGGGATCGGCGACCACGCGCAGCGTTTTGAGAATTGACGGCGTCATAGGGTTTCTGATACATATCAACATATCACGATGTATCGATATGAGGAGGTTTTTATGACAGCAACCGTCGCAACACCCGCTATCGCCGACTTCAAAGTCGCCGATATGAGCCTGGCAGACTGGGGCCGCAAGGAAATCAACATTGCCGAGCACGAGATGCCCGGCCTCATGGCCATCCGCAACAAGCACGCGGCCGCCAAGCCCCTGCAAGGCGTGCGGGTTACCGGTTCGCTGCACATGACCATCCAGACCGCCGTGCTGATTGAGACGCTGGTGAGCCTAGGCGCGGAAGTCCGCTGGGCCAGCTGCAACATCTTCAGCACCCAGGATCACGCCGCCGCGGCCATTGCCGCCACCGGCGTTCCGGTCTTCGCCTGGAAGGGCGAGTCGCTGGAAGAGTACTGGGACTGCACCTTCAAGGCGCTCTCGTTCGCGGGCGGCAAAGGCCCTGAATTGGTGGTCGACGATGGCGGCGACGTGACTCTGCTCATCCACAAGGGATTCGAACTGGAGAACGGCGACAAGTGGGTCTACGGCCCCGCCGAGAGCCACGAAGAGCAGGTCATCAAGGACCTCTTGAAAAAGGTCTATGCCGAGAGCCCCACTTACTGGCACGGCGTCGTCAAGGAATGGCGCGGCGTTTCGGAAGAGACCACCACCGGCGTTCACCGCCTCTACAAGATGATGGAGCAGGGCAACCTCCTCGTTCCCGCCATCAACGTCAACGACTCGGTCACCAAGTCCAAGTTCGACAACCTTTACGGTTGCCGCGAGTCACTGGCCGACGGCATCAAGCGCGCTACCGACGTCATGGTTGCCGGCAAAGTCGCGGTCATCTGCGGATACGGCGACGTGGGCAAGGGCTGCGCGCACTCTCTGCGCGGCATGGGCGCTCGCTGCATCGTCACCGAAGTCGATCCCATCAACGCCTTGCAGGCCGCCATGGAAGGCTTTGAGGTCACCACCGTCGAAGACACCCTCGGCCGCGGCGACATCTACGTCACCACCACCGGCAACGTGGACATCATCACCCTTGAGCACATGCTCAAGATGAAGGATCAGGCCATCGTCTGCAACATCGGCCACTTCGACAACGAGATCCAGATGGACCGCCTCAACACGCTCGCCGGCGTTCAGAAGCTGAACATCAAGCCGCAGGTGGATTTCTACACCTTCCCCGCGACCGCCGATCAGCCTGCTCACGGCATCTTCATCCTCGCCGAAGGACGCCTGGTCAACCTCGGTTGCGCCACCGGCCATCCGAGCTTCGTGATGAGCAACAGCTTCGCCAACCAGACCCTTGCACAGCTCGACCTGTGGGCCAAGCGCGATAGCTACAAGGTCGGCGTCTACGTCCTGCCCAAGTACCTGGACGAGGAAGTTGCCCGCCTCCACCTCGAGAAGATCGGCGTCAAGTTGACGACCCTCTCCAAGAAGCAGGCCGACTATCTCGGCGTCCCCGTCGAAGGCCCCTACAAGGCGGAGAACTACAGGTACTAATAGCAGGGAAAAGGGAACAGGGATCAGGAGTAGGGAGTAGGGAATAGGGAGTAGTCTTCCCACGAAATGTTTCTGCTCCCGATTCCTGCTCCAGCATGAAAATGGGTGCCCCTGGTCCCTCGCCTTTGGGGACCGGGGAACCCTCCCAGAACGCCCCAAATTGCCGCTTGTCGCACATCTCAGTCGGGGGTAAGATCGTCTTACTATGCAGACCAGAGTCTCAACCAAAGGTCAAATCGTGCTGCCGGGAGCGCTCCGCCGCCAACTCGACATTCGCGCCGGCGACTCGTTGGAGATTGCGATCGAGAAGAACCGCATCGTACTAACAGCCCCAGAGAGGAAACACGAAGTAGCAAGAATCATTCAAGACCCGATTACCGGTCTACCGGTCATCGATGTGGGGCCGGATGCGCCGGTCCTCACCAGCGAAATGGTTCGCGAACTGCTGGTTGATTTCCCATGAAGTACCTTCTGGACGTCAGCCTCCTCATCGCGTATGGCTTCAGGAAACACGGCTGTCATGACCGGGCCAGCGCCTGGATTCTATCCCGAAAAGACGATTGCTTTTGCACCTGTTCAATTACCGAGCTTGGCTTCGTTCGAATCCTGGGCAACGTTCGCGCCTATGGAATGGACGTTGCACATGCCAGAGTCCTGTTGATGGAACTGAAAGCCTGGAGATCGCTGCCGCTTGTTTTCATACCGGACGAGAATGATATTTCATTCCTGCCCACATGGGCCAAGAGCCCGTCACAGACGACGGACGCCCATCTGTTGCAACTGGCTAAAACGAATGGAGCGATGCTAGCCACACTGGACGAGAGAATTCCCGGCGCCTGGCTAATCCCGTAAACCTGTAGATTGCATGTCGAGCCCGAACAACGTTTATAGGGGCCCAAGTCCCTCGATTTTGGGGACCAGGGAAAGCTATATTCTTGCGGATTAATAGAGCGGAGGAGGCTGAATCCTAATGAAATATGACGATGCTTCCTGGCATTTTGGGGGCGAGTTTCCGAAGGATCTACCAATTGAGGCGGGAGCGACGCACACAGGTATGTTTGTTGTGTGGGCGTTCTTGTCCGGTTTCGCCGGTGACTTGTTTGCTGTGGATTCCCCGGATGAGATACAGAAACTTCAGTCACGAACGATTACCCCAGGAAGGTTTTTTCTGGAGTCATGCGATGGTAAGTTCATCGATGATGATTTGAACGATGAGGGAAATGCTTTTACCCAAGCCTACTTTGACTTTGAGAAAGGAAAGTACATTTCCGACTACGAGGCAGAGCTTGGAGAAGAAGTAGTAAATCTCTATTACGTCAAAGATTCATGGGAAAACTTTGACCGACTGAGGCCAGTTCTGGATCGTCGATTTGCGGATTGGAGAACAAAATAGTGTCGTCTTCACAATCAAGATTTTCTTTCGAGCTCTTCCCGCCGCGCACACCCGAGGCGACAGCGAAGCTCTCCGGCGTCATCGACCAGCTCGCCGTGGCCGGCCCCGCATACTTCTCCATCACTTACGGCGCGGGCGGGTCCACGCAGGAGGGCACCTATGAGACCCTGATGGCCGTGGCCCGCCAGACCGGCATTGCCGCGGCTCCGCACCTCACCTGCGTAGGATCGACGAAGGCTCACATAGCCGAACTGCTCGACCGTTACCGCGAGGCGGGCGTGCGTCGCATCGTGGCTCTGCGCGGCGACCTGCCTGCCACGGCAATGAGCACCGCCGCTCCCGGCGAGTTCAGCTATGCCAGCGAACTGGTCAGCTTCATCCGCGCCCGTCATGGCGCATACTTCACCATTGAAGTGGCTGCCTACCCGGAGATGCATCCCCAGGCATCGAGCCCTTCGCGGGATTTCGAGTATTTCTGCCGCAAGGTGGAAGCGGGCGCGGACTCAGCCTTGACCCAGCTTTTCTATAATCCCGATGCATATTTCGATTTCGCGGAGCGCTGCCGGAAGGCGGGCGTCACCATCCCCATTGTGCCCGGCATCATGCCCATCACCGGCTTCGCCAACACGGTCAAGTTCACTGGCGGCTGTGGTGCGGATCTCCCTCGCTGGATCCGGATACGCCTGGAAGAACTGCAGAACGACAAGCCTGCTTTGGTTGAGTTCGGCATTGAAGTCCTTACACGCCTCTGCCGCACCCTGCTCGACAACGGCGCGCCCGGCCTGCACTTCTACACCGTCAACCAGGCCCAGCCCACGTTGACGCTTTGCGAGAACCTGGGGCTTACCGCGAGGTCTTAGCGGATCATTTCACCGTAAAGAAAACCAGCGCCAACCCCAGACGAGGGTTCCGGCAAAGAGCGCAATTTGCAGGTCGGGCAGAACGCTTTCGGGAAAGAGTTGCCGATGCTTTCTGCCCACATCAAAACCCTGACGGGTCCACCAGGAAAAGCGCTCGCTTCGAGGAAGCTTTTCATTAACACGGACTTGGATCAGGATCGAAACAACGGTATTTGCCAGGATCGCAAGAACAAGAAAACCCCACGCAACGAGTTCCATCTATTCCTTTCTTGCAATCCAAAACCTGCTCGCTTGAAGCGAGCGGGTTCCCTGATCCCTGTTCCCTGATCCCTACTCCCTAGTCTTTTTCACCCACCTCTTGACCTTCGTCCACGCCGTATCATTGACCAGCCGCGTCTGTTCGGCCTTGAGTGCCTTGTACGACTGCTTGACATAGACGTCGAACTCCGGAGGCCAGCCGATGGTGGAGCGGCGCTCGCTGTAGTCGCCCTCTTCCCACTTGTGCAGCACCGCCTTGTAGCCCACCACGTGGGTCACAAAATCCAGCAGGCACTGCGGCATGTGCTCCTCGATGATCAGGTACGCCTTCTCGATGATGATCTTCTCGCGAACATCGTTCAGCGGCATGAAGATGGTGGTCATCCACAGCATCCACTCCTTCATCTCCTCGTCGGTGATGGGGAAGCTCTGCGTCTTTCCCTGCTTCTGGAGCAGGGATCGGTAGGCGATGTCACCCGCCTTCGACGCCACATACAGAGGCCCGTAGAACTGGTTCAGCCGCTTGTTGACCAGCTTCAGCTTGTCGCGCCGGCGCTCCAGCATGCGCGCGCTCAGGAAAGTGGCCAGGTAACCAATAAAGGCCAGAATGATGGTCAGCGTCGCGGCATTCTGAAGAAAGCCCGACAAAGTCAACGGAGAATCGACGGCCGCTTGCATGGCAACCGAGTATAAATGCGCAGGCATACAACGTGAAGTGATGAAGGCATGGAGGTGTGGGCAGATTCGGGCTCTAGTCTTCCATCTGCGCTGCCGGCTCGCGGAGGATGAAGCGTGCTCATGGGCCCTGTTTCTTGCGGAGGGAGCGGCCGCCTACAGAGGCTGCGGAAAGACTCAAGTCTTCTGGCTTTGTAACAGGGCACGACTTTAGTCGTGCCGATAAGGCCAATGGAAAGAACTGGGCTTTAGCCCCTGCTATAGCGAAACCAGAGTTGGTGTATCCCGGAAGCACTACACCCAAGTCGACGCGACCATCAGGGAGCCGCGACCTTGCAAGAAACTGTCCGGGACAAAGGGACTATGGTTTCGCTCTAATGCCCATTCCAACGATTCGCTCGAATTTGAGCCTTTTTCCGCAGCCCGTTCAGGCCCTTGAAGCCAGAGGCTCAACTGGAGCGGCCCTTTGGGCACGGGTCTTTCTCAACCCGCCCCATGCTTTGTTGGATAGGAATGCTTGATCTTTCTAATCGATGTCGTTGGCCATCACGACAGACACCGGCGGGTTGCTCGTCAGCTGGCTGTCGATGATCATCACGGTGCGTACTTCGCCGCCGGTCAGGGCCATCGGGGTCGAAGTGTATTTGGGACTCGTGAGGCCGGTGGGGACAATCACCAAGGTGACGGTCTGCGAGGTGAAGCTGATGTAGCCCGCCGTTCCGCCAACAGTCAAATCGGTAAACAGCGGGATGGTGTTGGCCATGGTGGTGCCGGCGGGAATCATGTAGATGTCTACAGCGCCCACCCTCGGGGCCTGATTGATGAACCGGAAGGCCGAGTGATCGGCGGCAGCGGGAACCTGCTGGTCTTCCAAAACGGTGACCATGTAGCTGGTCGGCGCTGCGCCGTTGTCGGTGAGAAAAACGGAGTGCTGGTGTCCTGCGAGCAAGGTAGCGCTGGCAGTGACCAATGCCGTCCCGCCCGTTGCCGCAGTAACTTTGATCGCCGCTGCGGAAGAGGCCGGCAGTGTGCCGTAGTCCGAAATGTATCCCTCGCCGATGTTGCCGGCGAGTATGGTCCCCTCTACATAAATATCGACCGCCGGAGCAATGTACGATGCGTCGATGACGCGCACCAGGCTGGGCTGCGTATACGACGCGACGTTCTCGCAGGCGGAAAGCCCCAACGCAATCATCAGAGACCCGCCGGCCGCCAGCGCTAGCCGGGCCGGTGTCAGTGTTCGTGCCTTGCTGATCCAGCTTTTCCCGGTGCTGTTCATCCATCTCTCCGGCAGGAGCTTTGCCGCTCGGCAAAAGGGCCGCGCCAACTCCAAAACCCAGTCAAGCTCCTCAACCAGATCTCTAGCCCCTGTGTCGAGAAGGCAACCAGTGCCTTCCATTCATACTACAAGGGGTTGCAGGGATGAGTTTACGACTTTTGGGGCAAAGCGGCCATTTGTGGTCATCTCAGCTTGCCCCCATGTAAATGAACCGCGCCAGGAAGAGCGCAGTGAGCAGAGTCTGGGTGCCCCAGGTCCCGCGCATTTGGGGACCTGGGAGAGCACAAAACTACACGGCTACGGTTCTCGCGGCCGCTCTAGCTTGCCCCCATATAAATGAACCGCGCCAGGAACAGCACGGCGAGCACATAGAGCAGCCACTCTTCGCGACGGAACTTTCCCGCTGCGATGTGCAGGATGGCCCACGCGATGATGCCGAAGCCAAGTCCATTGGCGATGGAATAGGTAAAGGGAATCAGCACCAGAGTCAGGAACGCGGGCACCGCGACCAGCGGCTCGTTCCAGCGAATCTCGCCGATCGACGCCATCATCAGCGATCCGACCAGGATCAGCGCGGGAGCGGTGGCCGCCGAGGGCACCATGCCCACAAAGGGCGCGGCTCCAATGGCGGCAAGAAACAGCAGTCCTGTGACAATTGCGGTGACGCCCGACCGGCCTCCGGCAGCGACTCCGGCGGTGGATTCAACGTAGCTGGTTACGGTGGAAGTACCGGTCAACGATCCGAAGATGGTGGCCACTGCGTCGGTGAACAAAATCCGGTTCAGTCGCGGAATGGTGTGATCCGGCGCAATCAAGCCGGCCCTCTTGGTGACCGCCACCAGGGTGCCCAGATTGTCGAAGAGATCGACGAAGAAGAAGATAAAAACGATCTCCAGCAGGCCCTTGTTGAGTGCGCCGCGCAGGTCGAGTTGGAAGGCGGTCTTGGCCAATTCGTGCAGGCCTCCGGGGGCGGGCGTCCAGTGAACCATGCCCATCGCCCAGGCGATGCCGGTGATCGTCAGAACGCCAATCAGAATCGCCCCGCGCACCTTCCGCACTTCCAAAGCAACCATCAGGATGAGGCCGAACAGTGCCAGCGCGGTAGTCGGGTTCTTGATGTTGCCCAACGCCACCATGGTGTTCGGGTCTTGGGCCACCAAACCGGCGTGCTGGAAGCCGATGAAGGCGATGAACAGACCGATGCCGCTGGCGACTGCGGCGTAAAGCTCGTGGGGAATGGCGCGCAGAATCATCTGCCGGATTCCCGCCGCCGTCAGCGCTAAAAAGATCACGCCGCTCAGAAACACCGCACCCAAAGCCGTCTGCCAGGGAATATGCATCCGTATGCAGACGGTGTAGGTGAAGTAGGCATTCAGGCCCATCCCTGGGGCCAGCGCAATGGGATAGCGCGCGACCACGCCCATCAGAATCGAGCCGAAGGCCGCGGAGAGGCAGGTGGCGGCCGTGACGGCCGACAGCGGCACGCCCGCCTCGGCCAGGATGGCCGGGTTCACCAGCACAATGTAGGCCATTGTCAAAAACGTAGTGACACCGGCCAAAATTTCCGTGCGCCAATTGGTTCCCAGGCGCGCAAATTCGAAGTAAGATTCCAGTCGTTTCAGCATAGGCAGGTATTACTAGAAGACCACATCGTGCCGGGGATGCGAAGCGCCGTCTGCGGGGCACACTCTGTGCTTGCCGATTTACACAGACAGGCTAGACATTCTGCTAGCTTATTCTTGATCGCGGATTCCCCGAATTCGGGTCCAATTCCCCTACAGCGGTTCCACAATGGCTGCACCCAGGAACCACTGATCTCAAGTGGCTTTTTCCTTAAGAAAAGGCCACCTTTCGAAGGACTACAAAGGGCACGTGAATTGTGGAACCGCTCTAAGTAGGCTATCCAAAACTCAGAGTCCCATCTAACCCGTATGGAGGTATTTATGCCCACCATCGTCACCAAAGACGGAACACAAATCTATTACAAGGACTGGGGTGCCGGCCAACCCGTGGTCTTCAGTCACGGCTGGCCGCTGAGCGCGGACGCATGGGACGACCAGATGGTCTTTCTGGCTTCGCACGGCTATCGCGCCATCGCGCATGATCGGCGCGGTCATGGCCGCTCCAGCCAGCCATGGAACGGCAACGACATGGACACCTATGCCGACGATCTGGCCGCGCTCACCGAAGCGCTCGACCTCAGGAACGCGGTCCACATAGGCCATTCGACAGGCGGAGGCGAGGTGGCGCGCTATATTGGCCGCCACGGAGAGAAACGCGTCGCCAAGGCCGTCCTCATCGGCGCGGTACCGCCGTTGATGTTGAAAACCTCCGCCAATCCGGGCGGCCTGCCCATGGAAGTCTTCGACGGGATCCGCGCCGGGGTGCTGGCCGACCGCTCGCAGTTTTTCAAAGACCTGACGTTGCCGTTCTACGGAGCCAACCGTCCTGGTTCCACGGTCTCGCAGGGTGTGCGCGACTCATTCTGGTTGCAGGGAATGCAGGCCGGATTCAAGGCCGTCCTCGATTGCATCAAGGAGTTCTCCGAGACCGACTTTACGGAGGACTTGAAGAAGATCGGCGTGCCCACGCTGATTCTGCACGGCGACGACGATCAAATCGTTCCCATCGACGATTCGGCCCGCCTTTCGGTCAAACTGGTCAAAGGGGCCAGGCTCAAGGTCTACCCGGGCGCGCCGCACGGCATGTGCTCGACACTCAAGGATCAAGTGAACGCTGACCTGCTCGCTTTCATCCAGGAGTAGAAGTCCGAGTAGAAGTCCGCAAAGAGGCCCGTTACTACAGCTGCAGATTGGAAATTCCGGAGGGTGCTGGGGGCTTGGTCCCCTTGATTACAGGTCCAGGAAGCTGCGCCTTCACAGGCTGCGAAAAAACTCCATCCGGCGGGCAAGAAGCGTCAGGGCACGACTTCAGTCGTGCCGCAAGTACCGCAAAATCAACGTGGGCTTCAGCCCCTGAGAAATGAATTCTGTATTCTTGCTACCCTTCTGGCCTTTTTCCGCAGCCTGTTCAGCCCCGGAGGGAAACTGCGCAATCGCATGATGCCCGCCTCCCGGCCGGACAGGCGCCTGCATCTATCGCGCCGGAGGCGCAATGGCGACTAGCCCAGCGCTTCAGCGCTGGGAGAGCCGCCCATTGAAAACTCGGTGCCCTGGAGGGGCGGCGAAAAACGGCGAGTCCGTCATCGAGAAGACGCTCATCCCACTGCGGAGGAAGGCCTGCCGATACATGTACAACCTTAAGCCTATTCGGGATAACGAAAGCAGGCCCTTTTGCGTACCTGCACCTCCAAGACCTTCAACGATCCCGCCCGTCACCCCAGCAGCTTCGCCGCCTCCGCCGCGAAATACGTCACAATGAAATCGGCTCCCGCTCGCCGTATTCCCACCAGCGATTCCAGAATCGAGCGGCTGCGGTCCAGCCAACCCTTTTCGAACGCGGCCATCAGCATGGAGTATTCGCCGCTCACCTGATACGCGCCGATGGGGACTTCGACCCGCTCGCGGGCGGCGCGGATCACGTCGAGGTAAGGCATGGCGGGCTTCATGAGGATCATGTCCGCGCCTTCGCCCAGGTCGAGATCGATCTCGCGCATGGCTTCGCGCAGGTTTGCGGCATCCATCTGGTAGGAGCGGCGATCGACGAACTGAGGCGCGGAATCGGCCGCTTCGCGGAAGGGGCCGTAGAAAGCGGAAGCGAATTTCGAGGCGTAGCTGAGGATCGCTGTATCGGCGCAGTCCAGGTGGTCGAGCGCGTTGCGGATGGCGGCGACGCGCCCATCCATCATGTCGCTGGGCGCCACGATATCCGCTCCGGCGCGGGCCAGGCTGGCCGCGGTCTGACCGAGCAAATCGAGGGTCGGGTCATTTTCGACCGTCCATCCGTCCTGTTTCTCGACGATGACGCCGCAGTGCCCGTGACTGGTGTACTCGCAGAGGCAGACATCGGCAATAAGGACCAGCTTCTTGGAAGAAGCCGAAGCCTTGAGCGCGCGCAGTCCCTGCTGAACAATGCCGTTGTCGTCCCAGGCTCCGGAGCCCTGCTCGTCCTTGCTTTCGGGCAGGCCAAACAGCAACAGCCCGCCGACCCCGAGGCTGGCGGCGTATTCGGCTTCTTTGACCGCCTCGTCGACCGAGAGATTGAAGACGCCGGGCATGGAGCCGATTTCGCGGCGCACGCCCTCGCCGGGGCAAAGAAAGAGTGGGAAGATCAGATCGCCTGGTTCAACGTTGGTCTCGCGCACCAGCGCCCGCATCGGCTCATTGCGGCGCAAACGCCGCATCCGGGTCTCAGGAAAGCTCATCGCCCGATTGTAAATGGAATCGCACTCAATGGACGTGGACTCGCTGTAACATCAATTTTTACAACTGGTCGTAAAGCGTGCTGTTGCGATAGCCCATTAGGACCACCAGGGTCCAGACGCCGATCGCGGTTCCGATGGGGAACTTGAGGATTCCCAGGAATGCGGCCACAATGGCCACCACGCGGCCCCATGGCGCCCGCTCCATCAAGCCCCACCCCGCCATCAGAGCCATGCCGGAGCGAACGATCACCACGACCCAGACAAGATGCAGAAATGCCGGTCCCAGGAAGGGCGGAAAGCCGCCAGGCCCCCACGGTCCGTGCATCCAGAAACCGAAAAAGTGCCCGTCCACAAATTGACGAGCGAAGGTCATGCCGATGACGCCAGCCAAGAGGGAGAGTCCGGCATAAAGGAACCAGACGACGCTGAGCGCCCTGACCTTGCCTGCATAGTTCTGAAGCTCGAACTCCAATCCGGGAACGGGAGGAACCGGCGCTGCTAAGGGGCGGCCACACTGCGCGCAAACCGTCTGTCCGGGTGCTACCGCCTGACCACATCCGCTGCAAAACATACCCGAGGCCTCCAAATGACTTCACTAGCAATACGCTGCCAGACGGGTTGGGGTTCCGCTCCATTTTCCGCCGGGGTTGCCCACCCAAAGTCTATTAGCCCGCGCCCTGCGATGCAGCTGCCAACTTGCTAACTCGCGATCCCCGCGTTAGCGGGGCAAACTCGCCAAATCGGGCCAAATACCCCGCCTCCATCTCCAGGCCCGTTCACCCGGCCAGTGCCCGCAGCGCCGAAACGCCGGCCCCCAGCAATGCGGTCCCGTCGTCGGGCGGCAGGATTTCCAGCGAAAAGCTCTGTAGCGGAGAGAGCCGGACCATGGTCTCCAAATAGCTGCGCAGCAACGGCAGATCCAGGAAGCCAACATTGTGGCCGGTAAAGTAAAACCGGCCCGGGCCGGCCAGGTGGATGAACGAAGCAGTTCCGGCAGCCAGGGCGCGGTGCCACAGGTCGACGAACTCGCGGCAGCGGGCATCGCCCTGATGCGCGTTGGCGAAGACCTCCTCCGGTTCCATGTCCAGAAAGCGCAGACGCATGGAGCGGTAACCCATGATGCCTTCCAGGTGTCCCACTCCGCCGCAGCCGCAGAACTTCTCCTTGGGATCCAGAGTAACGGTGATGTGTCCGCCTTCCCAAATCCCCTCCACGTAAGGCCAGCGGCCGTAGCCGATGCCATTGCCGATGGTCCAGACGCGGGTCAGTTTCTCGAGCTGCCCGCGTGTCGCGGCAACTCCGGCGGCGATGGCGTCGGCGTCGTTGGCAATGTGTACCGGGGCGTGAATGCCGAGGGAGGCGAGCTTGCGCGTGAGTTCCTCCTCCATGTGCATTCCCTTGAGCTGCGTAAGATTGGGCGAGTCTTCCACCAGGCCATGGCGCACGATGCCCGGAACCGCGACGCCGATGGCGTCAATGGGAATGCCTTCCTTTGCCGCAAGCGTGGCGATCTGCGTGGCCAGAATTTCTACCAGTTCGCCTCCTGGAATAGAGGCGAGAGCGTCGAGCTGAAGCGAGCCGGCCTCGTAGCGAAGAAGCTCACCGGTCAATTTCAGGTCATCGAGCCTGCCGGACACGATGTGTTCGGTCATTACGACGCCGATGGCGGTACTCATTGCACCCTCCTTGGGGAAAAGCGAAGGTATTGTTGGAGCAAATCTCCCAAAATGCTTGTCTCGGGGCCTGAGCACACGACAGAAAAACTCAAATCCGTCGTGCTTTGTAACAGGGCACGACTTCGAGCCTGCCCTGAGCTTGTCGAAGGGTGCCGATAAAGCCAATAAAATGAATAGGGCTTTAGCCCCTGCTAACGCCCATTCTGGCGCTTCTTCGCAACCTTGCCCACTCCCGCATTACCCCGCCTGATACCGATGCAGGCGTCCCAGCCCGTTGAACGCTGCCACTTTATAACATTCGGCCAGAGTGGGGTAGTTAAAGACGGTATCGATGAAATATTCCACGGTCGCGTCGAGGGTCATCACCGCCTGGCCGATATGAATGAGTTCGCTCGCGTCTTCGCCAATGATGTGTACTCCCAGTACCTTGCGCGTGTCCCGATGAAAAATGAGCTTGAGCCGGCCGGTGGTGTCGCCGCGAATCTGGCCGCGGGCGGTGTCCCGGTAATAGGCCATACCGACTTCGTAGGGCACGTCCTCGCCGGTGAGCTGTTCTTCGGTCTTGCCGATGAAACTGATCTCGGGTATGGTGTAAATCCCATAGGGATAATGGCCGGGATTGGAGGTCGCGGCGTGGTCGTTGAAGGCCCGCGCGGCGGCGATGCGTCCCTGCTCCATCGAGACCGAGGCAAGCGACGGAAAACCAATGACATCGCCCACCGCGAAGATGTGAGGGACGCGGGTGCGGAAATTCTCGTCCACCGGAATGCGCCCGCGGGAATCGGCCTCCAGGCCTGCGCCCGCCAGGTTGAGGCCGTCGATGGCCCCTTGCCGGCCCACCGCATAAAGCAGTGTGTCGCCGGAGATCTTCTTGTTGCTTTCCAGGTTGGCCACTATGCCCCCCTGTGACAGCTCTTCAACGCTCTGCAACTCCTCGCCCAGACGCATGGTCACGCGAGAGTCGCGCAGGTGGTAGCTGAGAGTCTCGATAATCTCCTGATCGGCGAATTCAAGCAGCCGATTGCGCTTTTCAATGATGGTGACGCGCACCCCGAGGACCGCGAACATGCAGGCGTATTCCACGCCGATGACGCCGCCGCCCACCACAATCAGGGAACGGGGCAGGGTCTCCAGGGCCAGAATCTGGTCGCTGTTGACGATGGTGCGGCCGTTGACCGGGACGCGTGGCGACGCGGCCGGCTGCGTGCCCACCGCGATCACCAGGTTGTCGCCCTCCAGAGTGGCGCTGGCCTGCGGACCCTCCACCCGGACCGTGTGAGGATCCACAAAAGTGGCCACTCCATGCACCACTTCGATGCCGTTGCGCGAAAGCTGGGCCTCGGTCACGTCGACCTCGGTCTTGATCACGGCCTGAACCCGGAAAGAGAGGTCGGCCATGGTGATCTTCTCCTTCACGCGGTAATTGATGCCGTAGGCCGCGCGATAGTTATAGCCGGAGAGATGGAGAACGGCCTCGCGCATGGTTTTGGACGGGATGGTCCCGGTGTTGACGCAGACGCCTCCCACCACGGAACGGGCCTCCACGATCGCCACGCGCTTTTTCATCTTGGCGGCAGCCACGGCGGCTCTCTGGCCGGAAGGACCGGAGCCGATCACGATCAGGTCATAATGAACGGCGCTCATGCAAACTCTCCTGATGGTCGAAATCGGTCTCAACCGCAAAGCGGTTCCAGAGTCGATCTATCCCGGAGGCACACCTGTCAGGTGCCGCTTGAAAGAACTCCCTCAAGATTGCGTGGAAGGTCGCGGCTGCTCGGACTCCGCTCTATCCGTCCCACGGCGTATTCGAACCGCCGGAATGAAACCACATCTGGCAATGCCGCCGCAAACTTGCTAACTCGCCATCCCCGCGTCAGCGGGGGCTGACTGGCCAAATTGCAAACAAAAAACACTGTCTCTATCTGAAGACTTCAATTTGAGCCAAAATCGAACTCGTGTCTCTCGTCGGTCCGTCACGGTGTTTCTTCTGGCCCTACACCGGAGGCTACCATAGTGCACATCGGCATGAGATAAAGAGAGTTCCACAGAGCTTTGAAGCGCAAAAAAACAGCGGCTGTCCGGGGAGCCGGACTGCCGCTGTTCTTCAAGAAAGAGCGAATCGGTTTGAGAGTGAGCCTAGCGCCTTCCGGGTTTGTAGCCCTTTTGATCCCTCTGTGAGCTTGACTTGCCGGAGCTCCGGCCGTCGTCCAGGCGGAACTGGCGGATCATCCCATCCAGATCGCTGGCCAGCCCGGCCAGATTCTTGAGCGCTTCCACCGCCTCTTCGGCGCCCTGGGCGTTCTCCATGGAGAGCTGGGAAATCTGTCCGGCGGACTCCGAGATTTCCCCCGAGGCGGATGTTTGCTCGGTGGCGGCCGTGGCGATCAAGTGAATCTGGTGCTCCACCTGCTTGGAGGACTCGATGATAGCTTCGAGGCTCTTGCGGGCGTGGGCGGTTTCGTTCATGCCGGTCTCCACCGAGGTCCGGCTTTCCTGCATCACCTGCAGCGTTTCGCGGGTTTCTTCCTGGATGCTGCGGATGGTGCCCGCAATCTCTTCGGTGGCGCCCTTGGTGCGTTCGGCAAGGCGGCGGACTTCGCCGGCAACCACGGCAAAACCGCGGCCATGTTCTCCGGCGCGGGCGGCTTCAATGGCTGCATTCAGAGCCAGCAGGTTCGTCTGTTCGCTGATCTCCTGAATGACGTTGACCACCTTGCCGATCTCTTCGGAGCGGCGGGAGAGCGAGGTCATCTTCTCGGAGACTGTGCTGGTGGCTGCGGCAATCCGCTCCATCGTGTTGGCGGCGGCCTGCATCACGGAGCCACCCTGATCGGCGGTCTCGGCTGAGGTGCGGCTGGCGCCCGCGGCGGTTTCCGCGTTGTGGCTGATCTCGCCGATGGTAGCGGTCATTTCCTGCGCCGCCGCGGCAATCTGGTTGGTCTTGCTGGCCTGGCTGTTGGCGTTGCCGGCAGCCTCGATGGAGCGCGCGCTCATCTGCGTCGTGGCCGACGACAGGGTCTCGGCGCCCTGGGCAACCGCAACCAGAACCGATCGCATGGAGGTGACGCTGGTGTTCAGCGCTGCGGAAAGACGGCCGATTTCATCGGTTCCCGACTCGGCAACGCTCACCGTCAGGTCCTTATCGGCGACCCGCTCGAGGGCGGCCGTGGCGGCCAGCAGCGGAGGAGCAATCAGGCGCGTAAGAACCAGGCCGATTCCGGCGCACAGCATAACGATGACCAAGGTGAAACCCGCATCGATCCAACTGCCGCCCTGGCTGGAACTGGTCACGCCGTTGGCGTCTTCGGATCCGTATTTCGCATTCAGCGCCACATCGTCGGTGATACCCTTCAATGCCGTGCTCAGGGTCGCCATGGTCGCGTCGGAGGTCAGCAGGTCCAGGGCATCGCCCGTCTTGCCCGCTGCCAGCAGCGCGTTCACCTTGTTGCTGGCGTCCAAATACTGGGCGTAGGCGGTCGAGAACTTTTGGTAGATTTCCTTTTCGCCCGGATAGCTGATGGCCGGAACATAGGCCTTGAGGCTGCTCTGGTAGTTGTCAAGAGCCTTCTGGCGTTTGGTTCCGTGATCGGTCGAACAGGCCGTGGTTTGGCAAAGCAGCAGTTCCAGATCCTCGCGCCGCACCGTTGAGGCCGCGTCGCTGACGCCGCTCAGAGCGATGAGCGAAACGACTGCGTTGTTGCTCACATCCGCGCTTTTGGTTGCGATGCTCCTGAAAGTAACGAACGTATAAGCCCCAAGGATGATGCAAAGACCACAAACAGTTCCGAAAGCAAAAGTAAATTTGCGGGAAACAGGAAGGTTCTTAATCCAATCCATGCCAAATGCCCTTTCTTAGGCGAGTCACAGAACTCATCGGCGAAGCGGTTCCGGACTTGAGTACTTCAGTGCGGATTACCCAAAGAAGGGTACAGTGTCCAGATTACGTTGTCACCCTAACAATCCGTGCTTTTCTGCATGAATTTCACTTGCCGCGCCGGTCACGAATCGATACTCTTGGCTAGTCCAGTGTTTTGAGCGGCTTACGAATCGGAAGCGAGGCCAGTTTTGTCCCGTTTAGAGACCAGACCCAAAATATGCGTGCGGATTGCCGACGCTGCATTACTTTTGATTCTTTCTCTTGGGGTGAATTCCCTGCTGGCCCAGACCGCCGCGCCGGTCCATCTCACCGCCGAGCAGGACCACCAGCGGCTCATGAACCTGCTGGGAATCAAGGCCCTGCGCCCTGGCGAAGAAGCGGACGCCAACTTTGACGAGGAACTGGCCTTTGTTCACGTCGGGTTGCCCAACTTGCTGCTGGACTTGCCCGATCCTCTTTGGGAAAAACGCGGAAAGCGTGTGACTTCGGCAGAAGAATGGTGGACCACGCGTCGTCCGGAGATCGTGGAAGACTTCGACCGCGTGGTGCTCGGCCGCACGCCAGCAACGCTGCCCAAAGTGACCTGGGCCGTGGTCAGTTCCGTGGCCGAAACCGTCGGCGGAATCTCCGTCCTGACCAAACATCTGGCCGGGCATGTCGACAATTCGAGCTACCCGCAGATTACTGTGACCATCGATGCGACTCTTACGACGCCTGTCCACGCTCTCGGTCCGGTTCCCGTGATCATGGAAATCGCCTTTGGCCCCGAGTTCCTGGCCGCTACCGTAAAGAGCATTCCCGAGATGCAGCCCGGTGGGCCGGGCAACGAGGGTCCAACCTGGCAGGAGCAGGTGATTCGCAAGGGTTGGGGCTATGCAATCCTCAGCCCCACCAGTTTCCAAGCCGATGACGGGGCAGGGCTTACCGACGGGATTATTGGGCTAGTCAACAAAGCCCGGCCGCGCGGAGTGGAGGCCTGGGGTTGTCTGAAGGCTTGGGCCTGGGGTGCCAGCCGCCTGCTCGACTACCTGGAGACCGACAAGAGCGTGGACGCGCGCCAGGTGGGGATCGAGGGACATTCGCGATTCGGCAAGACGGCCTTGGTGGCCATGGCCTACGACCCGCGTTTTGCAATTCTCTATGCCAGTTCTTCGGGCGAGGGTGGGGCCAAGCTGTACCGCCATATCTATGGCGAGCCGATCAGCCACCTGATGAACGCCAAACTCTATCAGTGGATGGCCCCCAACCTCATGAAATATGCCGGCCCGCTGACCCCGGCGGATCTGCCCGTGGATAATCACGAATTGATCGCGCTGTGTGCTCCGCGCCCGGTATTTGTGGGCGCGGGGCTGAGCACGCCGAATAGGCCGGGACAGCCGCGCGGGGACGGATGGGCGGATCCAAGAGGGATGTTTCTGGCCGAGGTCGCGGCTGGTCCGGTGTACCGTCTGCTGGGCGCGAAGGACTTGGGTACCGACGAGTTTCCGCAGTTGGGCACAGCTCTGATCGGCGGTGACCTGGCTTTCCGGCAGCACCCGTTCGGACACACTCCAGCGCCGAACTGGCCGGCCTTCCTTGAATTCGCCAGCCGCTACCTGCATGCGCCGGAGGCAGCAAAGAAGCCCTAAAGCGGCTTGGACATGAGGATGCAATGGCTTTCCGCGCCGTCCCGGAAGGTCCGTGCAAATCCGAACTCCTCGGTGCCTGTCTCGACAAATCCAAAGCGGCGATAGATGGGCAGCAACTCGGGGCGGAGGCTGAGCACAGAGATGTCAACTGCCTTGCATCCGTGTCGGCGAAAGTGGTCCTCGGCGGCGAGGACCAGACGGCGGGCCAGCCCGGATCCCTGAAGGTCGGGGGCAACGGCGAGCATGCCCATGTAGCCGTGGTCAGCGCGCAACTCGGTGTAGACCGAGGCCAGCACCCGGCCTCCAGAGTCTCTGGAGGCCTCGGCCAGAAAGATCTCGCCCTTCCTCATGCTCGATGTCAGCCTGTCGGAGTCGGTGCGCGTGCCTTCGAGGAAGGTCTCGATGGAGAAGGCGGCGTTGATCATCTCCGCCAGGGCGGGAATATCGGCGGCGTTCGCCAGACGGATGTTGAAGCCTGAGTTGGATCCGGATGAATGCATAAACGTTTCCCTTGCTTCATTTTCGCATGTCGCCCAGCCGCCGTTATGCCGTCCGAAGGAGCGATGATTCCGCCGCTCCACAATATTTGCCGCCGTGTTTCGTCTTGAGAGACAGGTAATGAGAACAGGCCCCGAATGACTCCCATGATCGAGCCAGAGATCGAGCCAGAGATCGAACAGGACCGGAACATCGCGGAAATCGTCGCCCGCGAGCGTGACCGGCTGCATAACTACATCCGTCGCCGGGTCCCGATGGGAGCGGATGTGGAGGATCTGCTGCAAGAGGTCTTCTTTGAGCTTGTCCGGGCGAACCGGCTGCTGATGCCCATTGAATACGTGACCGCTTGGCTCTACCGGGTGGCGCGCAACCGCATCACCGACCTCTTTCGCAAAAAAGGGCCGGAGGAGAGGTCGGACACCGAGTGGGAGAACGAGGAGGGCGAGTGGCTCCGGCTGGACGACCTGCTGCCTTCGCCCGATGCGGGGCCTGAAGAGCTTTGCCTGCGCGGCGACCTCCTGGACGAATTGCAAAACGCGCTGCTGCAGCTGCCGCATGAGCAGAGAGAGGTATTTCTGGCTCACGAAGTGGAGGGGCTCAGTTTCAAGCAAATAGCCGAAGCAAGCGGCGTGAATCAAAACACGCTGCTGGCGCGCAAGCACTATGCGGTGCTCTTTTTGCGCCAGCGGCTGCAAAGCACCTACAACGAATACCTGCGGAGATAAGGAGAGAACGATGAACTGGAAGAAGATGTGGTGGATAATCCCTGTGGCCCCGGTGGCGTTGGCTGCATTCCTTGCGCTGGGCGGCTGGGTCGTGATGTCTCTGTGGAATTGGCTGACGCCCGCATTGTTCGGCTGGAAGCTGATCGGCTTCTGGCAGGCGCTCGGACTCCTTGCGCTGTGCCGGATCCTGTTTGGAGGCATGGGGCACCATGGCGGACACGGCAGGCACTGGAACGGGGACCGCAAAAAGTGGGGAGGCTGTACTCCCGAAGAGCGGGAGAAGTTTCGCCAGCGGATGCATGCCCGCTGGCACGGAGAAGTGGGTCCTTCCGCGGAGGAGAGGCCCTCGGTGTAGCGTCCTCTCGGAATCTCCAATGGCCGCCCCAACAGGTTGGGTGCCCTGGCGCCTCGCATTTGGGCGCCAGGGAAAGCACGAATCTACGAAAGGCTCTACGAAAGGCAGGCCGCGCCAGATCCGGATTCTCGGTCCCGGAAAAGGTCACGCCGGATTCGCATTGACGCCCGGGGGGCTGCGCCGTAGGCTCATAGCATGGACTTCAAGGTAGTTGAGCTGGAGAGGGAGCCGATCGAATTCGACCTGGAACTGGCTCCGGGAGCGGTCGATTTCGGGGAAGAGGCTGAGCAGTTGGGGGATTTGCAGACCTCCGGGCAGGCCGAGGTGCTGCACGAGCACCGTGGGCCGAAGGATATTGTGGCCGACATCCGGCTGCGGGGAAAGTTGTCCGGGAACTTCCGGGTTCCCTGCGCCCGCTGCATCGAACCGGTGGACAAGGCGGTCGAGGCCGATTTCGACCTGATTTTCCGGCCGGTTCAAGCCGATTCCGGATCTTCGGAACGCGCCATTACAGCATCCGAGACGGAAATCGGGTATTATCAAGAGGACAGTCTGTCGCTTGAGGATGTGCTGCGCGAACAGGTGCTTTTGGCCCTGCCGGTCAGGACGCTGTGCAAGCCTGACTGCAAGGGACTTTGCCCGCGCTGCGGTGAGAACCGCAACATCCAGACCTGCACCTGCGATGAGGGTCCGCAAGACCCCCGCTGGGAAGCTCTGGCAGGACTTCGCGGCCGGACCAAAGCCTAAGAACTCAGGATCTAGCAATCAACACCCTCCCCGAGGGAGGGCGTTCCGTTTTTGCGGCAGACAGGTTTTGCGCAGCTTTTGGCTGTGCAGCCCCGGTTTCTGCCGGAACAGACAGAATTTGAAAGGAATTGCATCATGCCTAATCCGAAAAGGCGCCATTCGACGCGCCGCACCGCACTGCGCCGCTCTCACGACTTCCTGACTGCCGTTGGCGTGTCCATCTGCCCCAACTGCCAGGAAAAGAAGCTTCCTCACCAGGCGTGCCCCAAGTGCGGCGAGTACAAAGGCCGCGCCGTCATTGCCGTCAAGGAAACTGCGAGCTAAGCTGAGCACCTATGCTCATCGATATTGCGCTTGATGCGGTAGGTTCCGATAAAGCTCCAGAGCCAGAAGTCCGGGGGGCGATCCTCGCCTGCCGGGCTTTGCCTGTGCGTGTCCATCTTTGTGGGCCGGAGGCGGAGCTGCGCGACCTTCTCGACGAACAACTGGAAAACGAAGACTTGCCCATCGTGATCCACCATGCCTCGGAACGCATCGGCATGGACGAAAAGGCTGCGCAAGCTTATCGCTCCAAAAAAGACAGCTCCATGCGGGTTGGCCTGAAACTTGTCCGCGATGGCCGTGCGGCCGGCTTTGTCACCGCCGGCAACACCGGCGCGGCCATGGCCACGGCCAAGGGCGTGCTGGGCGCAATGGCGGGTGTAGACCGGCCTGCCTTGGCCACACCGATGCCGACCTCCAAGGGAAATCCCTGCGTGCTGCTCGACGTGGGCGCCAACGTCGACTGCAAGGGCTACAATCTCGAGCAGTTCGCGGTGATGGGCGAGATGTATGCGCGTTCGGTGCTCAAGATCCGCAATCCGCGCGTGGGTCTGCTGTCCATCGGCGAAGAGGAATCCAAGGGCAACGAACTCACCCGCGAGGCGTTTCCGCTGCTCAAGGCCTTGCCAATCAACTTCATCGGCAACGTGGAAGGGCGCGACATCTTCAACGGCAACGCCGACGTGATTGTCTGCGATGGCTTTGTAGGCAATGTGGCGTTGAAGACCACCGAAGGAATCGGCCGCTTTGTGCGCGACGTTCTGCGCGAATCGTTAAATCGCACAGTCACGGCCAAGGTGGGCGCGCTCCTTTCGCGGCAGGCGTTCAATGCGTTCCGGCGGCGGCTCGACTATACGGAATATGGCGGCGCGCCGCTTCTGGGCGTCCGCGGAACCTGCATCATCGGCCACGGCTCATCGAACGACAACGCCATCTATAACGGAATCCGTGTGGCCTATGAGTTTGCCAAGGCGGGGACCAACGCCGGCATCGAGAAGGCCTTTGAAGGCCGTGCCAAGCGCGCTGCGGCGTCGAGTGTGGGCGCGGTGATGGCAGCCAACTCCGACGGTGCGGAAGTATTCTAAGGGACTCCGATTAAGCCCATGTTTTGAAAGGGCGCGACTTTACAGTCTGCGGAGAAACTCGATTTGGCCTCTGTCTTGAAAGGGCACGGCTTCTGCCGTGCCGCTAAGACCATAAAATCAACGGGGCTTTAGCCCCTGAGGTTTGTTTCTCGGGCATTCCACCCAAAATTCTGCCTTTTTCCGCAACCTGTTTAGCCCGTACTCGATTTGGCCTCTGTCTTGAAAGGGCACGGCTTCAGCCGTGCCGCTAAGACCATAAAATCAACGGGGCTTTAGCGCCTGAGGTTTGTTTCTCGGGCATTCCACCCAAAATTATTTCTTTTTCCGCAACCTGTTTAGCCCGTACTCGATTTGGCCTCTGTCTTGAAAGGGCACGGCTTCAGCCGTGCCGCCAAGACCATAAAATCAACAGGGCTTTAGCCCCTGAGGTTTGTTTCTCGGGCATTCCACCCAAAATTATTTCTTTTTCCGCAACCTGTTGAGCCCGTACTCGATTTGGCCTCTGTCTTGAAAGGGCACGGCTTCAGCCGTGCCGCTAAGACCATAAAATCAACGGGGCTTTAGCGCCTGAGGTTTGTTTCTCGGGCATTCCACCCAAGATTCTGCCTTTTTCCGCAACCTGTTGAGCCGCGCCGAAAAGGCCTCATCCGAAAAGGACCAAGCAAGGTCTCAACCTTGCTTGGTCCTGTTGCTTCCCGGTTTAGCGCCAGTGCCCTTCCTGCATTTCCCAGTGGTCGCCCCGATGAACCCACCTGTGTGCAACCCACTGCTGGTGTTCGTGCGGCGGACGGTCCCAGCGGCCGGGGGTCCAGACGTAGTGGTCGCCTTCATAGCGGTGGTACCCGGCGATCCACACGTAGCCCCGGTCCGGCGGCGGGCCACGGTGCTCGTAAACCGGCGGTGGAGGCCCGATGCGAACCACAACCTGCGCGAACGAGGCCGCAGGCAACAGTGTGAGAGCCAGCAATATTGCCAGTGCAATCTTCTTCATGTCGAAGGAATTCTCCATGGGCTTGAATGTCTCCGGAAGCCTTCATGCGTTCCGGCTTGTTGACGGGATCAACGGGTTACGCGGCAAGGTTTGCATCCTTTTCCTGCCACACTCACGTCGGTTTTACCACTCATGGTTTCCGTGCGATGTGCAGGATTGCTCACCGGAGTAAGCGCGGTCTGCACATGCCGTGAAAAGACTCAAATTCGTCGGGCTATCGAGTGGTGGGTCTCACACGGATGGTCGCTACAGCGGTTCCACAATGGCTGTACCCAGGAACCACTGATCTCAAGTGGCTTTTTCCTTAAGAAAAAGCCACCTTTCGAAGGACTACAAAGGGCACGTGAATTGTGGGACCGCTCTAGCCTTGATCGGAAGCGCCTCGCGCCCAGAGTTTGGTGTTGACCTCTTGTTTGCTGGGAGGCGTTTTCGATAAGGAGACGAGAAGGAAGCCGCTGGCGTGGTGGACGCGGTGATCTGGTTTGGATCTATGGGGATTGAATGAGACTTTGCGCCGGCTGGTCCGGCTTTGTAACAGGGCACGACTTTAGTCGTGCCGACAAAGCCAATAGAATGAGCGGGGCTTCAGCCCCTGCTAAGGTTCATTCCAGCAATTCACTCCAATCCGAGCTTTTTCTGCCGGCTCGAAAACGCCCTTCTGGATTCTTGAGGACGTTCCGGAAACGGTAACTTTCGGTTAGCCAGTTATACAGAAATTACCCCGTTTTCCGCACCCCACCTATCGCCGCAAATGAAACGGCAGCACAATCAGCGCCGCAAACCCGACAGCCAGCACGAGTGCCAGCGCCACCAGCCCATACAGCAACACCAGGCTCGGCCCTTGCCGCTCCGGCTCCGGCGGAAGTCCGTCCGGCTTACTCATACTTCAGCGACTCGACCGGGTCGAGCTGCGCCGCGCGGGTGGCGGGAACAGTCCCGAAAACAACCCCCACCAGCGTAGCCGCTGTCAGCGCAACCACCACCGATAACGGAGAGATCGGCAGCTTGTAATCGGTGAAGATGCGCACAGAGAGCGGCAGCGCCAGTCCCACCAGTGTCCCGACAATTCCTCCGGCGAGCGAGATAATCACCGCCTCGGAGAGGAACTGGAGCTTGATCTCGCGGCGGGTGGCGCCCAAGGCCTTGCGGATGCCGATCTCGCGCACCCGGGCCCGGACGTTGGCCAGCATGATGTTCATGATGCCGACTCCGCCCACCGCCAGAGTAACCGCCGCCACCAGCACCAGCATGGCAGTGAGGTAGTCGGCGATCTTCCCCGCCATGGTAAGCACTTCCTTGAGGTTGGTCGCCTTGTAGACCGAGTTGGGCTTGTGACGAGGGCTGGTGCTCACAATGCGCTCGATCTCTTTGCTGGCGTCGGGCACCTCGTCCATGGTGCGCATGGAAAAGTAAATCTGCTTCACGTCTTCGGTGCCGGTGAAGTAGCGGGCGACGGAGTAGGGGATGAGAATGGTCTGGTCGGCGATCTCCGACTCGCCGAAGTCGTCCACGCTCTCCTTGAAGACGCCGATGATGGTGAAGGGGATGCCGCTGATCTCGAAGGTCTGGCCGACCGCGGCGTCGGAACTGCCATAGCGCTGGTGGGCGAAGATCTCCGTGACCACGGCGCACTTGATGTGGGCCGTGTCGTCCTCGTCGTCGAGAAAGCGGCCGACCGGGACCAGCAGGTTGCGGATCTGCTGATACTGTGGGCTGACGCCCAGCACCAGGGTGTCTTTGACCAGGCCGCCGCCGAAGCTGATGCGGTCGTGCATTTCGAGAATGGGCGAGGAGAACATGACTCCGGGCAATTGTGCCAGCACGTCCTTTTCGTCGTCCCGGGTGAGGTAGTCGTTGTACAGCAGATTTGCGGTTCCGGCCGCGCCGCCGCCGGAGTACTCCAACTCAATATCGTTGGTGCCGATCTTCTGGATCTCCGCCAGAATGAACTGCTTGCCGGTCATTCCGATGGTGACCACCATGATTACCGAAGCCGTGCCGATGACCATCCCCAGCGCGGTGAGGGCAAAGCGGAGCTTCGAGGAGCGGAAACTGTCGACGGCAAGCTTGAGGATCTCGCTCAGCACCATGGTGCGGCGGGCGCTCAGGAGCGTTTCCTGAAAGGCGTGCTGCCGGGCTTGATCGGTCGTGTCCATTGCTTCCCTTTTAAAAGACGTGCCAGCGTTCCACTTGGCTTCCTAATGGTGGCGGATTCCGGGAAGCTCCATAGTGCTCAATGCACCGAACTCCCAGTTTAGCGCAGCCGGGATTGAGAAGAGCGGCTGCTGGAAGCTGAGCCGCAGCGGAGAACTTTGCACTCCAAACCCGTTTGCCTCTAGACTTGAGTTGCTGCTCGGCCCTGCGCGGGCTGCAGAGCATCGGCAAAGTGCGGAAGTGGTGAAATGGCAAACACACTAGCCTTAGGAGCTAGCGCCGCAAGGCTTGCGGGTTCAAGTCCCGCCTTCCGCACCAGAACTTTGGCCTTGTGATTCAGCGCGCCACACCCCGGGCGGGTTAATCTGATGAGACTATGAGTCAGAACCTTCAGCAGACCCAGCTCAATGTTGCCCAGGCCCCCGATTTTCGCGAAGTATATGCCAACAGCGTGCATGTGCGCGTGAGCGTGTGGGACTTCCAGCTCGTTTTCGGGCTCGCCTCCAGCGAAAGCCCCGAACAGGTGAACATCCGTAATCACAGCGCGGTCTTCTTGAGTCCGCAGCAGGCCAAGGCCTTGTGGAATGTGCTCGGACAGAATCTCGCCCAATACGAACAGGCGTTCGGCGAACTGAACCTGGAACCGCACGGCCATGTTTTCCCATCCGGACCGGTGAATTGAAGACGAGGGAACAGGGAGTCGTCTCTCTCCGGTTCCGCCGACCCAAAGGGGATGAAACCCGCGGCGATGCAGCCGCCGACTTGCTGACTCGCGATCCCCGCGTCGGCGGGGGCCCACCCGCGAAATCGGGACCAACGCATATTCTTCGTTTGGACACATCAACTTGCGAAACGGTCGAAGGTTTGTTCCTCGCAAGGAATACGGAAAAGGGATGAATCCGTGCGCTGGACAAATCGAATGTTGATCGACCGGAAGGCTCCAGCGCCCTTTTGGCCGGTTCCGCCGCTTCTGTTCGTTGGGCTAGTGGCCAGCCACTGGTCGCTGCTGTGTCTTCCCTATTACTGGGATGAGGCAGGCTATTACATTCCGGCGGCCTGGGATTTTTTCCGCACCGGGTCGCTGATTCCAATCTCCACACTGACCAACGCGCATCCTCCGCTGCCCAGCATCTACCTGGCGTTGGCCTGGAAGCTCTTCGGCTACTGTCCTCTGGTGACGCGGGTGGCGACGCTGCTGGCCGCATCCGTGGGTCTCGCGGCGGTCTGGCGCATCGCCGAGCACCTGGTGGAAGATCGTCGGGTGGCCCTTTGGACGGTCGTGCTCACCGCGCTTTATCCCGTGTGGTTCGCACAAAGTTCACTGGCCCACGCCGACATTTTCGCTGCGGCTTTCACGCTCTGGGGACTCGTGTTTGCACTGCCGGGGCGCAACGAGTCCAGAGATCCAGCGCCAAGGATCTGGCCAAAAGTCCGGTCTGCCGCGCTGTGCTTTGCGCTGGCGGCATTGGCCAAGGAGACCGCGATTGTGGTCCCCCTGACGCTGGGCGCGGTCAGCCTCGTCGAAGCAATCGGCGCAGGCAAGTCAAACCGGCGTGCCAAGCTGCGGGAGTCGCTAGGTATGGCGAGCTCGTTGCTGCCCCTGATGGCCTGGTATGGCTGGCACAAATACAAGACGGGATTCCTTTTTGGAAACCCCGAGTTCCTGCGTTACAACGCGCAGGCAAATCTTGATCCGGTGCGGTTGCTGGCGGCGCTGGGCCATCGCATACTCCACCTGACCGCGCACATGAACCTCTTTGTGCCGGTGCTGCTCGCATTAGCCGCGCTTTTTCTGGTTCCGCGGTCACATGTTTTCGCAATTTCGCCTCGAAGGTTGGGTGCCCCAGGTCCCTCGCTTTTGGGGGCCTGGGAAAGCACAAGCCATCCGGTCACCGATCTGGATCCGCCTCCGGCCCCGAACGGCGTCAAGTTGCGGGGCATTGACAGGGCCGCTCTGAACCGGATCTTCTTGCTGCTGGCGGCGAACGCGGTTTTCTTCAGTGTCCTGGGCGGGGCGCTGCTGACCCGTTATCTGCTGCCGATGTATCCCCTTGTGCTGCTGCTTGCGATAACCGCGCTGTATCGGCGGCTTCGCCATTGGCAACTGCTCGCCGCGTTCTCGGCGGCCGCGTTTGTCGCCGGCCTTTTCATCAATCCACCGTATGGATTTGCTCCGGAAGACAACCTGGCGTACGCCCATCTGATTCGGCTCCAACAGGCCGGAATCGCCGAGTTGAACGCGCGGTGCCCGGGAGCCACTGTGCTTTCCGCCTGGCCGCTGACCGACGCAATGACGCGGACTGAACTCGGCTATCTGAAGGAGCCCTACGAGGTGTACCCGCTGGAGGACTTCTCCGCAGCGCAGATTGCCCGCGCGGCCGATGAGCCGGGCCGCTACTCGGCGGCGCTCGTCTTCTCCACCAAATACGACCCGCAATCGCCGCTGTTCACGCTGGGAGCGAAGAGCAAGGCGCTGGACGAGAAGTATTTCGGGCTGCACCGGGATTTGCCGCCCGAGGAGATTGCCCGGCAACTGGGCGGAAAGCTGCTCTGGATGATGACAGACCAGGGCCAATGGATTGCGCTGATCCGGTTTAATCGGCAGTTCGACGCGCAACTGGATCTGGGCGGGTCGAGGACAATAGTTCATGGGCAGGGAATATAGGCTGGCCGATGATCGCCGGAGATGCCTCTTGATTTCGCCATCGAACAATGGGTTCGGTTCCCAATCTCTCCGGAAAAACGATAGAAAAACGCAGGGGTGTGAAGCGAAGAAACTCCAGCAAGCGATTATAGCGAAACCAGAGTTGGTATATTCAGAAGGCACTGCTCCAAAGTTGACGCGACCATCAGGACCGGGGTCCCCACGGACAGGTCTTTGTCCGTGGGGTGAAGCCAGCGGCGACCTTGCACGGCGACCCTGCACGAAACTCTCCAGGCCACAGGAACTCTGGTTTCGCTCTAGTGAGCGTCCGCCACACTGCAGGTACGTCAAAGCAAGTCGAGGATGTCTTGGATGGAAATGGACTGGGCTTGGGACACTTCGGTGAGGATTCCGTGAAACGTGCCAACCTTGAGCGGGTTGTGCTGGGGAATGGAGATCGAATGTGTGGGCGCCGCTTGGTGGATAAGCCGGATGTGGCTTCCCTTCTGGCGAACTACGCTGTAGCCCAGCCGTCCTAAAGCGCGAATCAGCCGGTCGGCCGACACTTCGCGCGGAATCTTCATGCAGCCTCGACTGGAATCAGTTCGTCCTTCACAAAGTGCAACTGTATGAGTCTCGGCTTGGTTTGCGCACCTTCAAAGTGCAGGCTCGTAACCTCCAGTACGTTTTCGCGCAACTCCTCCCAGGTTTCGGCCTCCGTAAAGATGGCCTGCCCCAGAGCCCGGGCCACGTAGCCGCCCTCTTCCGCCTCGCGCACCTCGAAGATCAGTTCCATGCGAGTAGCATAACGCAAAGATCGCGCTGCGGCCGGTCCTGACTTCCTTTCTTCCCGGGAATCCGGGAAGGATCTGGAACGGATCTCCTGTAGTTGCGGCTACAGCGAAACCAGAGTTGGTGTATTCCGAAAGCACAGCACCAAAGTTGACGCGACCATCAGGCCCGGGGTCCCCACGGACCGGTCTTTGTCCGTGGGGTGAAGCGAGCGGCGACCTCGCGAGAAACTGACCGGGACACAGGGACTATGGTTTCGCCCTAGCTCCGACGCTTGACCCCGCAGACGCGCCCCCGCAGCGCCGCAACGCCTATAATCAGCCTGACGTGCATACCTTTCATTCATTTCGATTGCATCGTGCAGGGCAGGTTGCCGCCTCGGTTGGACTGGGTCTGCTGCTCGCCTTGTCTGGTGGGACAAAAGCCCAAGCCCAGGCCGATTCCGGGGCCGGGGAAGGCGCCGGGCGCGGCCGCATTCTGCTGGTTCTTCCATTTGATAACCGCAGCGGCCAGCCCAGTCTGGACTGGATCCGCGAGGCCTCGGCGGATATCCTGAGCAGCCGGTTCACTTCGGCTGGATTTGCCCCAATGAGCCGACCCGAACGCCTGTATGCGCTGGATCACCTGGGCCTGCCGCAGGGTTTTCAGCCGTCGCGGGCAAGTTCGCTGAAGCTGGCGGAGACGCTGGACGCGGACTCCATCGTAGTCGGCAGCTTTCAAACCGACGGGACGGCAATTGTGGCGGAAGCCCGGCTCGTGGACGTCCCGCACCTGCGTATGGGCGACGCCGTTACTTCGCGGGGTGAAATGCGCAATCTGGCAACCGTCCTCGACTCGCTGGCGTGGAAGTTGACCCGCCAGATGGAGCCCGGATTCAGCGTTCCGGAGGAGACCTTCGTGGCTGCCGGAAGCGGGATGCGGTTGGATGCCTTTGAGCAGTACATTCGAGGCATCATGGAGCCGGACCAACAGGAGCGGCTCCGCCATCTCAAGCAAGCTGTCGCCTTGAGCCCGAATCTGAGCCCTGCTTGGATGGCCCTCGGGCGCGAGGACTATAGTGGCCAGAAATATGAAGAAGCAGCCACGGCATTTGCGAAAGTTGGCGGGAACGGCGTTGGAGAAAATGGTCCGGATGCTCTTGAGGCAGGTTTCTATGGCGGTCTTTCGCTGCTGTTTTCCGGAGACTATCCCCGCGCCGAGGAGAGCTTTGCGCGAGTGGCTAAAGCGCTTCCATTACCGGCCGTCGTAAACAACGAGGGGGTTGCGTTGAGCCGCCGCGGAAAGGATGCGAGCGCGCTCTTTCGGCAAGCGGTGGCTGGCGACCCAACCGCGGCGGACTACCATTTCAATCTTGCCGTCAGCCTGAAGCGCAAGGGCGATGTCTCCGATGCGATGACCGAATTGGGCCAGTGCCTGCGCCTCCGGCCGAACGACGGCGAGGCCGACGATTTGCAGGTAGCCTGGAAGGCGCAGGCCGGAGCGCAGTCTGCGGCGCAGGGTTCTGCCGCAGCCGATCCGCTGGAGCGGATTGTGCGTAATTTCGATGCGGTGGCGTTCCGGCAGGCGGCTCAGATGATGGACCAGGTGGAGACATCGCGCCTGGCCGCGCTCGGTCCTCATGAACGAGCAACGCGACTTGCCGCACAGGCAAAGGACTTTCTGGACCGGGGCTTGCTGCTGGAGGCGGAACGGGGCTTTCAGTCGGCTATCGCCGCCGACGGCAAAGTTGCCGAGGCGCACGCGGGTCTGGCCGAACTTCGGGAACGAACCGGCGATTCCGCTTCTGCTCGCAAGGAGGCGACCACGGCGCTGGAACTTCTGCCTTCGGTGAGTGCGTATCTGGTGATGGCGCGCCTGGATCTTGCGGCGGGGCGTACAGACCAGGCGGCGGCCGAAACGGAAGCTGCGCTCGGGATCGAGCCGAAAAACCAGCAAGCAGTAGCGCTGCAGAAAAGGATCGAGACTCAAACGGGACACAAGTAGCCGACCAATGGTGTATCTCAAGCAGATGTTCGTTTATCCGTTTTGAAGCGTACGGGCTTTAGCCCGTACGTAAGACCTGCAAAATCGGGAGGGCTTTACAGGCTGCGGAGAAACTCAATTTCGTTTGGCTTTGTAACAGGGCATGACTTTAGTCGTGCCGATAAAGCCAATAGAATGAGTATCGGGCTTTAGCCCAGGGCAATCGCATGCAGCTGGTGAACCGCGAGGAGCAACTGTTTTGAAAGGGCACGGCTTCAGCCGTGCCGATTGCGAGGACCAAAGGGTACCGGCTTTAGCCGCCGAGGGACGTTTTTTGACAATTTCAGGTATTCCCTCAGGGGCTAAAGCCCAGGATTCCCGGGCTCCTATGCGGCACGACTAAAGTCGTGCCCTTTCAAAGCACCTAATCGCAGTTCCACGAGTTTCATGCGATTGCCCTGGGCTTTACAGGCTGCGGAGAAACTCAATTTCGTTTGGCTTTGTAACAGGGCATGACTTGAGTCGTGCCGATAAAGCCAATAAAATGTGCTGGGCTTTAGCCCCTGCTAAGGCTCATTTCAGGGATTCGTTCCAATTGCAGCCCTTTTTCCGCAGCCTGTGAAGGCAGTCTCGGCACCCGAAAGGAGCAAGCCATGTTTCGTCGCACGGTTTGGTTCGCAATCTTCATCGGTCTCATTCTGCTCGGTCAGGCCATACCCGCGCATGCGGCGCAGCCGATCGTGGACAAACTGGTGCTCTCGGATACCATTCAGCCGGTCACTGCGGGAGAACTGGATCGGGCCCTTAAAGAGGCCAATCGCGATGGCGCGCAGGCACTGCTGGTGGAACTCGATACGCCGGGCGGCTTGCTGGACTCGACACGCACCATGGCAGGCGCAATTCTCAGTTCGCGGGTACCGGTGATTGTCTATGTTTCGCCGGCAGGTGCCCGTGCCGGGTCGGCGGGATTCTTCCTGTTGGAGTCGGCGGATGTCGCGGCGATGGCTCCCGGAACCAACGCCGGCGCGGCCCATCCGGTTCTGGAGTTCGGCGGTCAGCCGGACGACACCATGAAGCAGAAGATCGAGAACGATACCGAGGCCTTTCTGCGTTCGTACGTGACCAAGCGCAACCGCAATGCGGAAGCGGCGGAGGCGGCGGTGCATTCCTCGCATTCCTATACCGCGGAAGAAGCCCTGACGCAGCACCTGATCGACCTGACCGCTTCGAGCGACGCGCAATTACTGGCCAATCTCGACGGGCGCGAGATTACCCGCCTCGACGGAACCAAGCAGACGCTCCATGTGGGCGGCGCGCAGATTCGGCTATTGAAGACTTCGTTGCGCGACGAAATTCTCGGCTGGCTGATGGATCCCAATATTGCCCTGCTTCTGCTGGTGGGTGGCGCTCTGCTCATCTACCTGGAGTTCAATACGCCCGGTACGGTGGTGCCAGGGGCGCTGGGAACGCTGATGGTCATGTTGGCCATCTTTGCGCTGAACCTGCTGCCCATCCGGTTCACCTCGGTACTGCTGCTGCTGGCAGCGCTGGTTCTGCTCCTGATGGAAGCCAAGTTCGGTGGCCACGGCGTGCTCGCGGTCGCCGGGATCATCTGCCTTGCCTTCGGGACGCTGACGCTGGTTGCCGCGCCGGTCCCCGAGATGGGTGTCAGCCCCTGGGTTGCACTCGCCGTGAGCGCCGGTTTCGGCGGAATCACGGTGCTGCTGGTGCGCCTTGCCATGCGCGCGCGGCGGCTGAAGACCCGGCTGGGCGCAGATGCGATGATCGACAGCACCGCGACGGCGATGGAGCCGCTGGCGCCGGAGGGACATGTTCTGGTGGAGGGAGAAATCTGGCGGGCGGTTGCGCCCGAGGATCGAATCCCGATTCCCGCCGGAACACGCCTGCGCGTGGTGGGCCATGAGCATTACCTGCTGCAGGTTGTGCCGGCCGAGGAAGCAAAGCCCTCAGCCTAAATGCGACTGGAGTACAATCCGTCGTGAGTGAGGGAAGCCCTATGTTTGATCTCAGTGTTCCGATCCTGGTTCTGTTGGCAATCGTCGTCCTCTATCTGATCAACTCCATCAAGATTCTCCGCGAGTACGAACGCGGCGTCATTTACCGGCTGGGCCGGGCGTTGCCGGAACCCAAGGGACCGGGAATCATTCTGGTCTTCCGCCCGATCGATCAGATGGTGCGCATCTCCCTGCGCCAGCAGGTGCTGGAGGTTCCGCCGCAAGACGTGATCACCCGCGACAACGTCACCATCAAGGTGAACGCCGTGGTTACGCTGTACGTGGTCAAGCCCAACGACGCGGCCATCAAGGTGGAGAACTACGTCTATCAGACCTCCCAATTTGCCCAGACCACTCTGCGCTCGGTGCTGGGCGAAGTGGAACTGGATGAACTGCTCAGTCATCGCGACAAGCTGAATCTGCGCATCCAGAGCATCATCGACCAGCGGACGGAGCCATTCGGTGTCAAAGTCACCTCGGTCGAAGTGAAGCAGGTGGATCTGCCCGAGCAGATGCTGCGCGCCATGGCCAAGCAGGCCGAAGCCGCCCGCGAGGCCCGCGCCAAGATCCTTCACGCCGAGGGCGAGTTCAATGCCGCAGCGAAACTGGTGGATGCGGCCCATCTACTGTCCACCGAGCCAATGACCCTGCAATTGCGCTACCTGCAAACCTTGACCGAAATTGGGGTGGAGAAGAACACAACCATCGTCTTCCCACTGCCCATCGAGTTGATGTCGCTGTTGAACAAATTCACCGTCCCGGCCGCTCCAGGCAAAGAGTAAACGCGCGCCCGTCGGCGTTCGGCTGGCGGAAGTTCGGAACGAGAGGACAAGTCCCGGCGCTCAGCAATCGATGGGCGTCGGTTCTGTTCAAGTGCTGTTCGAGTTCGGAATTGGCGGAGGGAGCAGGTGCGGAGCGAGCTGGGGGCGGAGGAAGCCGGGGGTTATACCCCTGAATAGAGGCTCAAACCTGGGCCTTTAAAGGCTGCGGAAAAACTCCATCCGGCGGGCAAGAAGCGTCAGGGCACGACTTCAGTCGTGCCGATAAAGCCAATAGAATGAAATGGGCTTTAGCCCCTGCGGACGCGCATTCCAGCGAACCACTCGAATGCGGGCCTTTTTCCGCAGCATATTCAGGCCCGGAGCAAGCCCTGCCGAGGCAACCGCAACTGAACCATGAGTGGAATCGATTGAATGCTGAGGGCGCACGATGCACGGACCCTTTGACGAAGAGGAATTTGAGCCTGCGGAGCAGAAGAGCGACACTGTGTTCACTCTGGGGCCCATGATGGGCCTTGGATTGTTCCTGGGCTTGGCAGTTTTGTGCGGCGTGTTCTTTGCGTTCGGGTATGCCGTGGGCCACCGCGCGCCGCAATCGGCCTCAACTGCAAGCAATGACGCTGTCGAGAAGCTGAAGCCGGCAACTGTGGACGTAACCAAAACCAAGCCTGCCCCCACGGGACAGAGTAACAGCGCCAACACGCAGTCTGTATCCGTCGCTCAGCCGTCCAACCAGTATGCACAAACGCCCCCGGAGCAGTTTGCACAGACCAGCCAATCGAAGGATGGGACAGCTGGACCCGCTTACGCAAATCCAAAGGAGCATGCGGCGCAACCCGCAGGTGCCTCCAATGGATGGATGGTCCAGATTGCGGCCGTCAGCCACCAGGAAGATGCGGAAGTGCTCGAGGGCGCCCTGCGCAAGCGGGGATATGCCGTGACGCTTAACCGCGATGCCGCCGACAACCTGATTCATGTTCGTATTGGGCCCTTCACTAGCCGCGACGAGGCTACGCAATGGCGGCAAAAACTGCTCAGTGACGGGTACAACGCGATGCTGCAGCCGTAGCTTGAATCGGCGCAAATAGTTTGTTGCGATTTGGGACTGACCCGAAAGGGAACCTGTCGAAATTGTGAATATGTGCACCATCATGCATAGCAGGCTTTCCCAAAGTCAAGAATCGGAGATAATCCATGTTGAATCAGCATGATGTGCGCAAAACGCCTCTTTTTAAGGGGTTACGCGAAATGGATTACAATCCGAAGAAGATACCCCGCACAACCGGCGCCGCAACCCTGGGTGCCCTTGTGCATCCAATTGCTATGGTGGCCCAATGACCGCAAAAACGGAGTCTCGCAAACTGCCCATGATGCCCATCCGGGACATGGTGATTTTTCCTTACATGATGACGCCGTTTGTAGTTGGCCGGGAATCGAGTGTACGCGCCCTTGAAGAAGCGTTGAACGGTGACCGGAAGATTTTTCTGGCCACCCAGCATGACGCCAGCGTGGACGAGCCCAAGGCGAAGGATATCTTTCAGATTGGGTCCATCTGCAATATCGTCCAGAGCGTGAAGATGCCCGACGGCAACGTCAAGGTACTGGTGGAAGGCGTCGAGAGGGCCAAGTCCGTCGAGATCAGCGACAAGGACGGCTTCTTTGTCGCCACTGTGCGCGTGGCTAAAACGCACTTCGAAATGACGCCGCCCGTCGAGCAGCTGATGCAGCGCGTCACCAGCCTCTTCGAACAATACGTAAAGCTGCAGCAGTCGCTCAATTACGAAACCATCATCGCCACCGTGCGCATGGACGAGGCGGCCAAACTTACCGACACCATTGCTGCCAATCTGCAATTGGGCATTGAAGAGAAGCAGGAACTGCTGGCCATCTTCGACCCGGCGGTGCGGCTAGCGCGGATCGCCGACGTTCTGGATATCGAAATTGAAAAACTCGATCTGGACCGCAATATTCAGTCGCGCGTAAAGCGGCAAATGGAGCGGGCGCAAAAAGAGTATTACCTCAACGAGAAGATCAAGGCCATCCAGAAAGAACTGGGCCGCGGCGAAAAGAGCGAGTACGACGAGCTGCGCAAGAAGATCGAAGCCGCAGGAATGCCCAAGGATGTGCTGGACAAGTCGATCCAGGAGCTCAAAAAACTCGAAGCCATGCCGCCCATGTCGGCCGAGTCGACGGTGAGCCGCAATTACATCGACTGGCTGCTGGCGGTCCCGTGGAAGAAGAAGTCCAAGGAAACCCGCTCCATCGATTACGCCGAGAAGGTGCTGAACGAAGACCACTACGGCCTCGAAAAGATCAAGGACCGCATTTTGGAGTTTCTCGCGGTGCGTCAGCTCGTGAAGAATCCCAAGGGCTCGATCCTCTGCTTTGCCGGACCTCCCGGCGTGGGCAAAACCTCGCTGGGTATGTCGATCGCCAAAGCCACCGGCCGCAAATTCGTCCGGCTCTCGCTGGGTGGCGTCCGCGACGAAGCGGAGATTCGCGGCCATCGCAGGACTTACATTGGAGCGTTGCCCGGCCAGATCATCCAGCACATGAAGCGCGCAGGAACCAAGAACCCTGTCTTCCTGCTCGACGAAGTCGACAAGATGGCCTCGGATTTCCGTGGCGACCCGGCGTCGGCGCTGTTGGAAGTGCTCGATCCGGAACAGAACACCACCTTCCAGGATCACTATCTGGATGTGGATTACGATCTGTCGCAGGTCCTGTTTGTAGCCACGGCGAACGTGATGCACACCATTCCCGCGGCGCTGCAGGACCGCATGGAAGTGCTGCGCCTGCAGGGCTACACCGAGCAGGAGAAGCTTGAAATCGCCCGCCAGTACCTGGTGAAGAAGCAGCGCGAGCAGACCGGCTTGAGCGACAAGAACATCGTCTTCAAGGACGATGCGATTCTGGAGATCATCCGCTCCTACACGCGCGAAGCCGGAGTGCGCAACCTGGAGCGCGAGATCGGAAACCTGTGCCGCAAGGTGGCCCGCCAGGTGGTCAAGAGCGGTCCCAAGCATAAGGTCGAGCTGACAGCGGCGAACCTTCCGGAATTCCTGGGCGTGGCCAAATACCGCGATTCGGAAGTGCATGAGAAGAGCGAAGTGGGCCTGGTGACCGGCCTCGCTTGGACCGAAGTGGGCGGCAGCATTCTCACCACCGAAGTGCAGGTGCTCGACGGCAAAGGCAAGCTCACCATCACCGGCCAACTGGGCGACGTGATGCAGGAGTCGGCCCAAGCCGCGCTCAGCTATATCCGCGGCAAGGCGCATTCTCTCGGCCTCTCGCGCGAGTTCTATCGCAACGTCGATCTGCACCTGCATGTGCCCGAGGGCGCGATTCCCAAGGACGGCCCGTCGGCGGGCATCACCATGGCCACGGCATTGGCGAGTGCTCTGTCCAAGATTCCTGTGCGGCGCGACATCGCCATGACCGGTGAAATCACGCTGCGCGGCAAGGTGCTGGCCATCGGCGGACTGAAGGAGAAGCTGCTGGCCGCGTTGCGCGCCGGCATCTTCGAAGTGATTCTGCCCCGCGCCAACGATAAGGACATAGCCGAACTGCCCGACAACATCAAGAAGTCCATGAAACTGCACTTTGTGGATTCGATGGACGAAGTGCTGGCCCTGGCCCTGGAAGGCCCGCTGCCCACTCCGCTGCCGGAAGAGGCATCGGTGATGGCTACGGTGCCGCCGCCTGTTGTGGCCTCGAAGCGCAAGGTTGCGCGGCAGTAGGACTACGCGGGACTACGCGTCCGGCGGAACGCCCAGGCCTCAAAGCCGAGACCTGCCCAATGCGCAATCCTACCAAGGTGAGATTCGAGATGACCCAAAGACTAGGCGAGCAGCTGCAGATGCCGGATGTTCCGAAGTTGGAGTTGATAGGCGCCTTATCTGAGATTTGGTTCTCGATAAACTATGCCGCCTACCAATTGGCCTTTGTCCGTGTTTATTCCCAGTCGGAAGCGCTGCGAATGAAAAAGGAGGTGCTGCGTGAACAAGATCAAGAGGTGCGGGACCATGTTCAAGCCGATATTCTGATTTGCCGATCTCACCTAGCAGCATTCTTCTGGCATCTTGAGCACGTTTTTGAGGCCCTGCGCACCGCCATCAATCGTGGACAAAAAGAACATCCAGGTCTGCCATATTTTTGGGCCTATGGCAAACGTCTAGACGAATTTGAGAAATTGCCTATTCGGGAAGAGATCAGAGATTACCGCAATATGGGTCATCAAAATCCAGGAGTTATCGGCTGCAAGTGGGACCAAGATCATAACTTTCTCTACCATTTCCTGCCCACAATCAGCGGGCATGAGCCAAAAGAAGACGTAGAAATGAATACGCGGATGCAACAGTATTTTGAGTTTGCCGCGAACGTTTGGTTCGACTTTGCGCCCGGGGACTTCAAAGAGCAGTTTCCGCGTGATTTCAAGTTTCCTGTGACGGTTCCATATCTGTATGTCGGAGAGCTTCCGAAAGAGCTTGGTAGCGCCCCTCGATTTGAGGTGTCCATAGTATCGTACAGTCGAGAAAATGATGGCGAAGGGCGGCCCAGGTCTGATCATCCAAAAGCGAATAAGTTGGACTGACCCCAAAATTGAGGAAGAAATGAGATCTGCGGTACGCGCATCTCATAGCCAGCTCCTCATTGAGCGTAGGCTACGTAACAATCTGGAGAACTACTGTCTCGGTGCGGTACGCAGGAAAAGCCAATGACCTGAGTGCTTGGAACTTGGGTTCCCGTGTACTCGGTAACTTCTTTGTACGTAACCTTCATGCCCGATTGCGCTTTGACAGGGGCTTGGTGCGCAAACATTGCTCCGAGCAGAAAGCCCGCCAATGCAGCAGAGAACACAGGAGCGGTTTTCCTGATACTCATTTCGCGGCCCTCCGATTGAATTTGAGATTCCCAAACAGCTTAATGCATTTTTCAGTTGGCGGGTGCCCCATGTCTGGGTTCTCAGACCTAGGAAAGCACGAATCTACCCAGTCACGGTACTGAAACAAGAACCTCGCCCTTGTGCCGACCAGAACCGGCCCAGCCATTTTCCCTGTTTTGTAATTCAGGAATAGAATGCGCGGGTAGTCTATCTCTTCACAATGTGCAGCGGTAACAGGATCGGTGAGGTCCTGGGGCCGTAGGGCGGCCTCCGAACCGACCAATGTGAGGAGGTGGGGACAGATGCACAGAAGGGAGCCGCAATGGCTCCGCGTGGCCATCCGGGTCGTGCTGGACTGGCGATTCCTATTGGCCTTGGCAGTACTTGTCCGAGTGTTACTCAATCGGTAATGCTCACTACCCCGGAGGGTACACAGCCCTCCGGGCTCTACCGATTCCTCATCATTTTGCTCCAAAGCCTGGATGAAGTCAAAAACTACGTTGGACGATTCAAACGGAGCAACAGGAATTGCGACCCTCCTAACAATCTGGGCCGAATCCGGCTTCCCGTTGCGTCGACTGCATGGCCCAACGGTACCGGCGGGAACTCCTCTTGGTGATTCCGCTGATCCTCATCAAACTGACCCCGTCGCGAATGTCGGTAGTGGACACGATGCTGAACGAAAATCCCCAAGCTGCTGCTACTCTGTATCCATCTCGCAATCTGCCCAACATTGCTTTGGGAAGGTCAAACGGATGGTACGATTTCGCTGGCTTATCGCGCTCTTGTGTTGCGTTGCTGCCCCAGCAACAGGGCAGGGAACCCCTCCTTCTCGAGCTGACTCAATCCAAAGCCCAGCCTCATCCCCTCTCACCCTCATCCCCCGTTCCCATGAAGATCGGGAACGCAGATATCGAGCCCTTCATCACATCGTTCTGAATGTGCTCGCGGTCGATGCACTCAATTTTCCTGTCTCTGGATTGAAAGCGCAAGACTTTGTGCTGACGGACAACGGGCAGCCAAAGGAATTAGCCTCTTTTCGTGAGGTGAATGGTACCCAGGGTATTGCCTCGCCGCATGTCATCCTTATCCTCGATGCCGTGAACAACACCGGCAGAAGCATTGCGTTCGAGATCAAGGAGATCGGCAAATTCCTGGGGTCGAATCAAGGGCGTCTCGCATACCCGACTTCGATTGTTGCCCTTACAGCTTCGGGTTTCAAGGCCAGTCGAACCTCGATGGACGGATCGGCTCTGCTGCAGGAATCCAGGGCCTTGTTCAAGGGTATTCATCCTTATGAGTGTGAGAGTTCATCGGAGGAAGGAGCCCATGCCATTCCGCTTACCGGTCATGGCGGCGCGAACATCGGCCTCACAGTTGAGAAGAACAACGAAGGCAACTGCTTGAATGAAAAGTTCACAATCTCTCTGACGGCACTTGCCGATCTGGCCGCTGCGCAAAAGAACATCTCAGGCCGAGTCGTCTTCATCTGGATTGGACCAGGTTGGCCGCTCTTGAGAGGCCCGGAGTTTCACCCGGACACGGCGGATATCAAAGCGAATCTCTTCGACCACATCGTGCAACTGTCAAGGACCTTGAGAGAAGCCCAGGTAACTGTGGATGCCGTGTCTTCGCCGGATATGTTTCGCAGATCCGAGTTAGTGAGTCTCCCCCCGAAGCCCTTCGCCGAAGGCCCTCTTACAGAAAAGCAGGCCACAGCAAGCGACCTGGCATTGCAGGCGATTGCGACGCAGAGCGGTGGCCGCATCTTGGAAAGCAAAAGCATTTCGGATCGGATTGCAAGGTGCGTCGCGGATGTGCGGACGTACTATGCTGTTTCCTTCGATTCCATTCCTTCATCCAAGCCGGATGAGTACCATTCGCTGCAAGTGAAAGTGAACAGGCCGGGAGTGAAAGTCTTCACGAACACCCTGTATTATGGGGAACCTTGATAGCGGGTAGTGAAGGCGATTCAATACTGGAAATAGGGCATCGAAGAAGAAGAGAGTTGCAATCTGCCGGTAGTCTATCTCTTCACAATGTGCCGCGGTACCAGGATCGGTGAGGTCCTGCGGCCGTAACCGGCGGCCTCGGAAGCTCGAAGACGTCAACGCGCGCCTGCGCAAGTTGGTCGAAAGCGCCACAGCCCTGATCCCCCCGCCCCCCGGCTTTTCTGCCCGCGCAAGAAAAAGCCCCCGGCCAACGGGCCGGGGACTTTTTCCTTCATCATGCTGGGTGCCCCAGGTCCCTCGCTTTTGAGGACTTGGGAATACACGGATTTACCGGGTCACGGCCTTAGTTGGCGTACAGCAGAATGCCCGCCGGCTTCTCTTCCGTGCTCTCGTCGCTCGCGCTCACCGGGCGATAGAAGAGCTGGTTGGTGTCCATATACACTTCGAGGAACGCTGGCCGCGCCGTAATCTTTCCGGCGATCAGCGCTTCCGAAAGAGGATCCTCCACGTACCGCTGCAGTGCCCGGCGCAGCGGACGCGCCCCGTAGCTGCGATTCACCAGCGTCTTGTCGAGAATCCACTTCTTCGCCTCTTCGGTAACGGAAATCGTAATCGACTTCTGCACCAGGTTGGCGTTCAATTGCTGGATCATCAACTCCACAATCTGGATCAGATCGGCGTCCGAAAGCGACTGGAAGAGGATGGTTTCGTCCAGGCGATTCAGGAATTCAGGATTGAATGCCTTCTTCACCTCGGCCATTACATTCTTTTCGACGGTCTCGCTGATCTGGTCTTCGTTGTCGCCCACGAAGCCGATCGACTTCTTTTCCTTCACCAGGTACTTCGCGCCAATGTTCGACGTCATGATCAGGATCACGTTCTTGAAGTCCACCGTGTTCCCCAACCCGTCGGTCAGCTGGCCGTCTTCAAACACCTGCAGCAGGATGTTGAACACGTCCGGATGCGCCTTCTCCACTTCATCCAGCAGCACCACCGAGTAAGGAGAACGCTTGACCCGCTCCGTCAGCTGGCCGCCCTCCTCGTAACCCACATATCCCGGAGGCGAACCGATCAGCTTGCTCACGCTGTGCTTTTCCATGTACTCCGACATGTCGAAGCGGATCAGCGCCTTGTCCGAGCCAAACAGGAACTGCGCCAGCGTGCGCGCCATTTCCGTCTTTCCCACGCCGGTTGGCCCCAGGAAAAGGAAAGAGCCGATAGGCCTGTGCGGCGACTTCAACCCTGCACGCGAACGGCGAATCGCCCGCGCCAGCGCGCTGATCGCCTTTTCCTGGCTGATCACCCGCTTGTGCAGCTCTTCTTCCACCCGCAGCAGCTTCTGCGTCTCTTCTTCCTTGATGCTGGTCACCGGAACGCCCGTCCAGCGGCTGACTACGTCCTCGATATCCTCGCGGCCCACAATCCCGCTGGCCGCGTCGTCCAGGTGATACTTGTCGCGCAACGCCCGCAGGTTGTCGCGCTCCTTGCGTTCCTCGTCGCTGTAGAACCGCGCCTTTTCGAACTCGTGATTGGCAATCGCCGAGTCCATTCGGTGCACCACGAACTTGATCCGCTTCTGCACCTCGGTGATCTCTTCCGGCAGCGAGGTCTGGCGCAGCTTCACCCGCGCGCCGGCCTCATCGATCAGGTCAATCGCCTTGTCCGGCAAGAAACGGTCCGGAATATAACGGTTGGAGTGCGACACCGCGAATTCAACCGCCTCGTCCGTATAGCTGACCGCGTGGAACTTCTCGTAGCGGTCTTTGATCCCCATGATGATCTTGATCGCATCCGCTTCGTTCGGCGGAGGCACCTTCACGGCCTGGAAGCGCCGTTCCAGCGAGCGGTCTTTTTCAATGGACTTGCGGAACTCCGCCGGCGTCGTGGCGCCAATGCATTGCACCTCGCCGCGGCTCAGCGCCGGTTTCAGAATGTTGGCCGCGTCCAGCGATCCCTCTGCCGAGCCCGCGCCCACCAGCGTGTGCAGCTCGTCGATGAAGACAATCGAGTTCTGATTCTCCATCAGCTCTTTCATGATCGTCTTCAATCGCTCTTCAAACTGCCCGCGGTACTTGGTGCCCGCCACAATCAGCGAAAGGTCCAGCGCCAGGATGCGCTTCTCCGCCAGGAAGCTCGGCACTTCGCCGTCCGCAATCCGCTGCGCCAGGCCCTCCACAATCGCCGTCTTGCCCACTCCAGGCTCGCCAATCAGCACCGGGTTGTTCTTGGTCCGCCGGCAAAGAATCTGGATCACGCGCTCCAGTTCGCCGTCGCGGCCCACCAGCGGATCCAACTGCCCGTCCATGGCGGACTGCGTAAGATCGCGGCTGAACTCCGCCAACAGGCTCGACTCGCGCTGCCGCGCCTGCTGTTGCTGTTGTTGCGCCGCCGCCGGCGGCTTCTCCTGCGTCACCCGCACCAGTTCGTCCCGGATCTGCGCCAGCTTCAGCCCGCGCTCCTGCAGAATCTCCGACGCAAAGCATTTTTCTTCGCGCAGCAGTCCCAGCAGCAGATGCTCTGTCCCGATGTGCTTGTGCCCCAGGCGCTCCGCCTCTTCCGCCGCGTACGCCAGTACCCGCTTGCACTCGTTCGAGAGCGGCAGGTCCACCGACGTCGAAACCTTCTCGCGGATCGTGGTATGCGCTTCAATCTGCTTGCGGATCGACTCCACCGAGGCGTGCGAGCGCAAAAAGCGGTTGGTCAGGGCTTTGTCCTCGCGCAGCAGCCCGAGCAGCAAGTGCTCGGTCTCGATATAGGGCGAACCAAACTGGCTGGCCTCGTATCGCGCGAAGAAGATCACACGCCGTGCCTTCTCCGTATAGCGTTCGAACATGATGTCCCCCTTGAATCAGGCTATCGGCGAAAGTGGCCGTCCGCTTCTTGCCGGCTTCAGCCCTTCCTGCCCGTGCCCTCTGTCAGCTCGCCGCCGGAGGCACCGGGAAATTCAACACTGGCCCCGAACAGCACTGGATGAATGGTTGCGGTTCCCGCCGGTCCTCCGGACTTTTCGTCCAGCCAGCCGGCCTCGCTTTCCGCCGCCGGGAACCCATCTTCCGCCCCGGAGTCTACCATCCTAAACTCTTCCGCTTCCTCGAACTCACAACACTGTTGCCGCTGCTTGCTACTAAAGACTCACTTGCTGCCCGAAATGGTGCTTTTTAAACAGCCGGCCTGCTGTGGATTTCCAATTTCGGCTTGCCGTGAAGTGCTACAAGCCGTCCCGACTCCAGCCGCAATGCCCGCGTACAGCGTGCCGCCAGTTCCAGATTGTGCGTCACCAGGATCGACGTCAGCCCATGCGTGCGGTGCAACCGTTCCAGAAGCTCGAAAACCCGCTCCGAAGTCCCTTCGTCCAGATCGCCGGTCGGTTCGTCCGCCAGCAGCAGTCTTGGGTGGTTCACCAGCGCCCGCGCCAGAGCCACCCTCTGCTGTTCCCCACCCGATAGTTCTCCCGGACGATGATCGCTGCGCTCTTCCAATCCCACTTCCCGCAGCCAGCTCCCCGCCACCTCCAGCGCCTCCCGCTTCCTGACCCCGCGGGCCAAAAGCGGCATCGCCACGTTCTCCAGCGCCGAGAACTCCGGCAGAAGGTAATGAAACTGCCACACATAGCCGATTTCCCGGTTGCGAAACGTCGCCGCGTCCCGTTCCGAGAGCCGGTCCACGTCGGTTGACGCGCAGTATACCCTTCCTGCGGAAGCTCTATCAAGCGCGCCCAGAATATGCAAAAGCGTGCTCTTCCCTGTACCCGACTGGCCCACGATGGCCACCATCTCGCCGGTCTTCACCGTGAGGTCCAGTCCTTGAAACAGCCGCAGCTCGCCGCGCGCCGTCCGGTAGGTCTTCTCCAGCTTTTCCACGCGGACGAGCACCTCGGCCCCGGCATCCGCTCCGTCTGCAACCGCGGCCATTTCGCCCGCCGGACGCGTAGTCCCCGGCCGCACCGGCCGATGCGTCGTCCCCGCAGGACGTGCCGTCCCTGCAGGACGCGTAGTCCCCGCAGGACGCGTAGTCCCCGCAGGACGCGTAGTCCCCGCGCTCTGGTTTTCTCCGTCCGCCACTGGTTTCTTTTCTGTCATCCGTTTGCTTGCATTCTACAGGACCGGCAACTGCGGCCTGCGTCTTGGGTCCTCACGACAAAAGCGCGGCCTTCCCCCGCAAAAATCACTGGATTTGTCGCAAGGAGCAACAGTTTTAGATTTGTCATCCTGAGCAGCCGACTCGCCGCGTCGAGTTACGGCTGAAATGAACAATGGGCGCAACCCGCAAAGGCCGCCAACTCGCCAACTTGCTATCGCGGCGAAGCCGCGGCCAACTTGCTGAT
>Ga0181520_10001345_pt1 | contig 50275 bp, 44 predicted proteins | sample PEATcosm2014_Bin_29_FD_132451 | JGI IMG/M metagenome (GOLD analysis project Ga0181520, IMG submission 132451) | Peatland microbial communities from MTU Mesocosm Facility, Houghton, MI, USA - PEATcosm2014_Bin02_30_metaG | ecosystem: Environmental > Terrestrial > Soil > Wetlands > Peat | place... | reverse complement strand
CGTTACTGGGGGTAAGGGGGAATTGTGTCCGATGCTTCGCACGAACGCCTCGCCGCCGCACTCAACCCCACCACCAGGGAGCCGGCCCCAGGTGGCCTGACTCCTTATGAATAATCCGGGCTAGGCGAGGGCGGCCTTCGAGCGACTACCGTAACCGTGCCCGACCTTGTCTGCGGCCAGCGCCAACCGACCACTACGCCAAAACGGCACTCAAAACGGCACCAAAAACCAAAACTTCTTCCGCTCCGGTCCCCTGTTTTCTCGGCCAGAAAGGCCATAAAATGGCCTATACAGCAACGAGGGAGCAGCGGGGGACACCCCCCTTCCGAATCATAATCCGCGTGTCCGGGGTTCGAATCCCTGCGCTGCTACCTTCACAACCTTATACGTCGTATAGGGTTGTGCCGTTTTTCGAGCCGTCGGATAATGGCGTAGAAAGCAAAACCGCACTGGAAACGGTGCTAGACTGATCTTGTAACTTATATTTGACGACGGTCTGGACCACCGCCGGTACGATCTCCACTCCTTGGGCGTAGAGACGGATGAGTTTCTCTCGGGCTTCCTCGTCAATTTGCGATTAGACTCCTCACTCCTCGCCCAACGTCGAGCGTTTTCGCAGCAGATGGTGATAGTGCTGGGCAAAGCGGTGGGCTTCGTCGCGCACGTACTGCAGCAGGCGCAAGGCATAACTGTGGCGGCTCAGCCGCAAAGGCTCGTCGCCGCCGGCCACATAGACCTCCTCTTCCCGCTTGGCCAGCGAAACGACCGTCGCCGGCCGCATCCCCACCGCATCCAGCGCGCTGAGCGCGGCGTGAAGTTGCCCCTTGCCGCCGTCGATCAGCAGGATGTCGGGTAGGGAATCGTCCTCGGCCGCGCCGCGGGCAAGCCGCTGGAACCGCCGGGAAACGGCCTCGTGGATGCTGGCAAAATCGTCGATGCCCTGGACCGTACGGATCCGCAGCCGCCGGTAACCGGGTTTAAAAGGCAGGCCGTCGATGAATCGCACCACGCTGGCCACCGTTTCCGTGCCGGCAGTGTGGGCGATGTCGATACCCTCGACGGTCCGCGGCGCCTGCTCCAAGTGCAATACCTTCTGCAGGCCGGCAAGCCCCTTCTTGGGATCGACTGGAAAGACCTCCGGCTGCACATGCTTGTCGAGCTTGCCGCGCTGGTCGAGCGTCTCCAGCAGGTGGATCTCGTCGCGCAGTCGGGCCGCCTCTTCGAACTTCAACTGTTTGGAGGCCGCCTCCATCTCGCGCCGCATTTCCTCCAGCAAGGTATGCTTCTTGCCCTCCAGGAATTGCTGCAGGCGGTGGATGCTCTTGCGGTACTCCTCCTTCGAGATCCGCAGATTGCAAGGGGCCGAGCATTGGCGGATCGAGGCCAGCAAGCAGGGGCGAAACCAGCGCCAGCGGGGATCTTCTTCGTCGATATCCAGCGAGCAAGTGCGGAATTTAAAGATTTTCTGCAACACTTGCAAGGCCCCCCGCAAACCGCGGGAGTTGGTGAACGGCCCATACAGCTTGCTGCCGCGGTCGCGGGGCGTGCGCGTGATTCCCACGCGGGGAAAGTCCTCGTGGGTATGAATTTCCAGGTAGGGGAATGTCTTGTCGTCGCGGAGGTCGCGATTGTATTTCGGCAGAATGTCCTTGATCAGCCGGGCCTCCATGAGCAAGGCATCGACATCGCTTTCGGCCAGCAGGTAGTCGATGTCGCGAATTTCCGGCACCAGGAGGGTCGTGCGGGGATCTTCGGCCGCCGCTTTGAGGAAGTAGCTCCCGGCGCGGGCGCGAAGATTTTTGGCCTTGCCGATATAGATTACCCGCCCGGCCGCATCTTTCATCAGGTAAACGCCCGGCGAGGCGGGAAAATCGCGGACCTTTTTCGCGGCAAAGGAGTTATCCTGCGGTTCGGCGGGGAACGACATTTCGGACATAACAGCGCGATCGAAAGAGTGATCGTTCTATTATACCAGCCGCTTCACTTTTCCGCCGTCAGGGCGGCCAGGCGATCGGAAAGCTCGTCCAGATGTTTCAACGCGGCTGTACGCTCCGCCTCGGGCATGGCCCCGTTTTCGCGGATGCGAATGCGCAGTTCGGAAATGCGGTTGCCCATGCTGGTGATGGCCGGGCGGGAAGAATCGATCTGGCCGACCTTGGCCTGTTCCTGCGGCGTGGTCAAGTCGCGAAACAATGTCAGGTCTTTCTGCCGCAGCACGAGGATGTCCAGGCGGCTGAGCAGAGAGTCCAATTGATCGGGGCTGAAGTCGCGCTTTTCGTGGAGTTCGGCGTCCAGGTTCCGCAGGCTGAGGTTGATGCCCTCGATCCGCGTCCGCAACTCGTCGATATTCACCTGGGCATGTTCGTCGGCCGGGGCGGGCGAGGGAGCTTGTACCTGGGCCGCTGTCGTATCCGGATCGAGCGGTTTTCGTTCCACGCGGTATTCTGCCGGCTGCTGCGGCCGCGGCGCGGCAATCTCCGCCAGTTGGCGGGGCGGCGGGAGCGGCGTGTCTTGGTGCGATGCGCGGGAAATTTCCGCCGCCGTCGCGACGGTTTCCGGATGCGATATCGCGCGCGGCCTGACGGCGGCCGGCGCCAAACCGGTCACCAGCGACTCAAGCGGCGGATCGACTGTCCGCGGCGACGGCAGTTCGAACGGCTGCCTTCGCGGACTGATTGCCTGCGGCTTCGCGTCTATAGCCCCTGCCTTGGCGACCGCTTCCACAGGGCGTTCCGGCGCGAGGACCGCCTTGCTCGGGACCACTATGACCAGGGCATGATGCGGCAGCGCGGGGGGCGCGGTCAATTCCTTGGGGTCGTCCGCGGCAAGCGCCGGCAAGACGCGCAACGGAGGCATCATCGCGGGCGGCACCCGTGCCGGTAAAGGCGGCCATGCGAGGTTTTCCGCATGCCGGATCGCGACAAACTCGGCCGGCCGTTTCAGGGGGCCAATGCCTGGGCGCGGATCGGGAACCCGCAGCGGCAAGGGCCAGCGGGCCTGGAGTGTCGGACCGGACGGGATCTCGGCCACCCGCGCTGCGGGCGCGGCCGGCTTGACTTCACCGGGCTTGGCAGCCGGCGGCCGGGCGAATTGCTTGACAAGTCGCTCGGGTACCAGGTCGATATCGTCGCCAAACTTCGGATCGGCCGGGAGCTGGCCAATCGAATCCTTGGCCGAGGCCTTGATAGCATCGGCCAGCCAGTCCATCAGCCGGTCCTGCTGTTCGGGCGGACTGCCCGATTTTTCCCATAGCGACCAGATACGATACCAGGCATCTTGCCGATCGACCATGTCGCGCGGCTGCTTGTGGAACGTTTCGTAGACCTGCCAGCGGTACTGCCGCACGAGCCGGCCGATGGCAGTCTTCTCGCGCTGATCCAATTGCCGCAGCAGCGTGACCAGTTCGTTCCAGCCGACGGTTTTTTGCCGCAGGATCTTCGCCACCCGGGCTTGTTCGCGCTGGGCATCCTCGGGCTTCATCGTCAGCAGCACGGCCCAGCCGTAGCGTTGTTCGACCAACCGCAGCCAAATTCGTTGGTGTTCCAGCGGCAGCTTGGCAACCTGCTGCAGGGTTGCCTGGGCACGTGCAGTCGGATCCTCCTCCTTGGCCGGGGCGGCCATCAAGGCGCAAGTCGTCAGCAGTAAACCCAAAGAAGCCGTCACAATCGTTTCACCCGCGAAATCCGGCACGAGCGCGCGGCCTGCGCACTCCCTCGAAAACGTAGGTTACCCCGACCGCATGTCAACCGGCAGATCACTCGCTGTCGTCTTTGGCGGCGGCTTTACCCTTCTTGTGCCCCACTGCCGCGACCTTGCGAATAGGGAACTTGGTGATCGGCACGAACTCAGTCTCGATGAACCGGCCGCTGAGGTGCTGCGTCGTATTGTAAGGAACGGCATAGGCGGCGGCCGCGCCGCTTCTCACGTCGGCGATGTAGAGGATCGATCTGCTCGGCAAGCTCGGCGCATTAACACCGCCGCGAACGAGATCGCAGTGCCCGGTAGCCATGAGGAACTTGGGAGACTTGTCCTCTTCTGTCTTGAAATCCTGCAGCACGTTGCGATAACAATGTTCGATCACGCCGAAACCGGTTGCACTCCTTACCGCCGTACGGCCAACCACGAAGGCGTGCAAGTCACCGGTCAGGTGGTCAAGAAAATACACCGCCTCGTAGTCCTCGACCGGGCCGGTGGCCATGCTGAAGCTATCGATCTTGTCCGTCGATACCGCGTGCAAAGGCACACTCGGCCAGAAGCTGGCCACGAGCAAACCGGCCAGAAGCCCCAGCCCCAGCCATACAACCGCACTTGTCCTTTGAAAATACCACGACATGGCACACCTCCCCTGTTTCGATTTTGGACTCCAGAACCTCTCTGGATGATAACCGGTTTCTCTGTGGATTTCCAGTAGGTCCCTTTTGCCGAAAGGGACTGTTGTGCTTCGAACCACGGGAGACGTTCTATATTTTTCCCCAGGTCAGCGCACATTGGTCCTTTCCGGCAGAAAGGACCTACTGGCAACAAAAAAGGTGGCACGCATGAAAACGTGCCACCCTAACCACTCGCGCTAGGAATTGTAGGAGCCGGCCCTCATTTGGGCTGCTCCGCCGGCGGCGGCAATGGCGGCGGCAGCGGCGCTGGCGGTTGGGCCTTGCCCGGTCCGCCGGCCGGGTCGAGACTAGGAGCGGGAACGGGTACGTACGGGGTGCCCGCGGGCATCGGTTGCGGCAACTGCGAGGCGGCCTGCGGTCCCAGACGGATCTCCCAGCCGCCGCCCAGGGACCGATAAACCTGGACCAGCCCCAGGCTGATCGCGGCGCGGGCCTGGGCCTGCAGATCCTGCTGCTGAACCAGGTTTGTTTCAATCGTGGCCAAGCGATTGAAGTCGACTGTGCCCACCTTGTACTGGCTGACGACGATCTGGAAGGCCTTGTCGGCGGCGACAACGCTCTCGGTCAGCATGCGCGTCTGTTCCTGCGACCGCAAGAAGGCGACCAGTCCGTCTTCGGTCTCCTGGTTGGCGATCAACACAGCGTTACGGTAGTCCAGCAGGAGTTGCTGGAACTTGGCATCTTGGAAGCGGACATTGTTGACGAGCCGGCCATAGTTGAGGATGGCCCACTGGAAGTTTGGTCCGACACTGCCATTGAAGGCCGCAGGGGTGAACAATTGCGAGGCATTCGCGGCCGAGTAGCCCAGCGTGCCGTTGATGGAAATCAGCGGATACAATTGGGCCTGGGCGATGCCGATCTGCTCGGCCTGGGCCGCAGCGGCGCGTTCCGCGCTGCGAACGTCGGGCCGCCGCTGGAGCAACTGCGCCGGAATGCCCACCACGGCGTCTCGCGGCGCTGTGGGAATAGGCCGCATACCCAGCCGGGCCTGCAAATCGGTGGGCGGAATTCCCAACAACGTGCAAAGCTGGTCCTGCGCCTGCCGCAGCGTGATTTCGAACGCCGGGATCGTGGACTCGGTCTGTGAGAGCGTGCTCTGTTGCTGGGCAACGTCCAGTTCGCTGACGCTGCCGGCGTCAAAACGGGCCTGGACGATCTTCAGAATGTCGCGCTGCAGTTTGGTGTTCTGTTTGGCCAGTTCGATCCGTTCCTGGGTCTCACGCATCGTAACATAGTACTGTGCCACGTCGCCCATGAGGGTAACCAAGGTGGCGTCGTAGTTTTCCACCGAGGCGTCCAAGTTGTCCTGGGCGCTCAAAATGCCGCGGCGGAACGAGCCCCAGAAGTCCAACTCCCAGTTCAAGTTGAATCCAAGGCTGCCAACGTTCGTGTAGGTGGGAACACCGCCGGGCACGGTAGCCCCGGACGCAGCCGTGTGCGTATAGCTGCCATTAAAGGTTTGCGTCTGTGGGAAAAGATCGCCGCGGGCAATCGCCAACTGGGCCCGAGCCTGGAGGATGCGCGTGCCGAAATCCTTCAGGTTGATGTTCTGCATGTAGGCCTGTTGTTCCAGGTCGTTGAGCATGGGGTCGTTGAAGACGCACCACCAGCGGCTCAGGTCGGCGGCATGGCTGCGCACGCGGACATCGGTCGAATCGATCCAGCCTGGCGCGACGGCGGCCTTGGCGCCCTGGTAGTCGGGGCCGACCTTGAAACCCTGGTGGATGTAGTCCGAGAAACTCGTACATCCACTCAGGCACAGGGCCGCGGCTAAAAAGTAAAACACATGGGACTGTCGATAGGCATGCTGCATGGTTGAACTCCTCATGCCGGCTGGTAGGACTCTTTTTGCGGCTGCCCGGATGGCTGATTTCTTTTCGCCGTCAGGCTTCCGCCGCGCAGAGTAAGGCAAGCACTCGTGGGATGATCAAAAGGATTTCACGGCAGTTGCCGTTCTTTCGACACAAGTGGCAAATCAGCGCAACGGGTCAAAAGAACCACAACCGTTTCCGTGGTTACCATCGGCAGCACCGGCGCAACCCTGACATTGGAAAAGTTGCGCGCCAAAGAACCGCTAGATCCCTTACAGGCCCAACGCGAGGATAATATGGCATAATCCACATATCTGGCACCCAAAACCCGGGAAAATCGCCGCACTTATCCCAAATTAACGGCAGTTGCAGATTCATCTTGACAGTCCGGCTGGCATTGCGGATAAATCGCACCCACGGCGCTTTTCACGCCCGAGTTTGTCGATTTTCTCCTCGCGATGAGGCATGCAATGGCCGAATCTCCTCCTCCGGTTCCTGCGATAACGCCGCCCAAGCGGATAAACAGGCATATTTTCGCCGCCCTGGCCTTGCTGGCCCTGGGGGCGGCTGTCGGTATTTGGTATTTATTCAACCAGACGACCGTGGAAACTCTGAAAATGGGGGCCGGCCTGGAGTTGAAATACCGCCAAGGACTGACCGATATCCTCTGCGAAGAGGCCGAATCCCGCGATCTGAAAATCGAGGTCCAATGGAACCGCCAGGCCACGGATGTCATCCAACAGATCAGCAAGCACGAATTGGATGTGGGAATCATTCCTGCTGGACTGTCAATTCAGGCGGATAAAGTCCGCCAGGTGACGATGCTGGACTGCGAGGCCCTGCACCTCTTCGTCAAACCGGAGCTTTGCGACCAGGGAATCGGCGGACTTCGCAACCGCCTGGTGTACATGGGGCTGCCGGGCACGGGAGCACGTTGCGTGGCCGAGGAGATTCTGAAGTTCGTGGGCCTCGTTGGCGGCCGTGACTTCGTTATCGATTCACGCACTTACGAGGAAATCGCCAAATCGCCCAACGGCATGCCGGACGCGATTTTTTCCCTCTCGCCCTTGCCCTCGCCGTTCGGCGAAAAGCTCGCGCGGCAGTTCGGCTACCAACTGATGGAATTGCCCATGGGCGATGCCCTCGCGCTGCGGAATCCTTGCCTTGAAGACATTGTGATCCCGGCCGATACCTATGGCGTCTGTCCGGCGGTGCCGCGGAAACCGATCCACTCCATCGGCATTCGCGGGCTGCTCATCGCACATCGCGCCGTGCCGAACATTGCCATCGAGCGTCTGCTGGAGGTCTTCTACGACAGCGATTTTACCCGCCGGGCCAACATGAAGAAGCTGGACCCGGCGCTGTTGCAGCGCATGAGCGACTATCCGGCCCATCGCGGCGCACTCGCCTACATCCACCGCAACGATCCCTGGCCGTTTCAGAAACTGCTGACGAAGTTGCAAGGGTTTGTCGGCTCGGTCGTATCGGTCCTCTCGGCCATCCTTCTGGCCTGGCATTGGATCCGCCGCAAGAAAGTCGAGGTGGGACCTTACCAGCAGGAATGCACGAGCCTGGACCTCGACGCCCAGCGGGCCGCCTGCCAGGGCGCATTTGGCGAGGCCGAATTGAGCGCCTGCTTGACCCAATTGGCACGGCTCAAGGCGGAAGTCCTGGAACAATACCACCAGTTGTTCCTGAGCGGCGACAAGCAGATCGTCGACACGGTGACCCGCATCGAGGGCCTGCAGAAACTGCTGCCCAGCCTCGTGCGTTCCAAGTTGCCCGCCAAGCGGCTCACGCTCGACTTCGGTCCACCTAAGGCAGCGTAAGCCAAGGCAGGGCGCCGTGCAGTCGGCGAACTTCGCAAAACAGGAAAAAATTCGAAATCCGAATATCGAAATCCGCGACCCGCAAGCGGGTACCCCGATTCAAAATGCAAAGGAAGGAAATTCAAAACCGTATTGGTCATTAGAGTTCTCCCGGTAAAGGTGCGAGTTCTCCACAACGCAGCCGGCGGGAAATTCAAAATGTTTTGACCATTGGAATTCTCTGATTTGAATTTGTTTCGTATTTCGACATTCGGATTTCGAATCTTAGGACAGATCGTGATCGTGTAACTCGGTCCACCCCGGAACGTGGTCCATCCTTCGGAATGGCTAATCCGGCCTTCGGCGGCGCTGGTACTCGCGGCTGGCGTTTTCCAGGATGCGGCGTTCTTTCCGCGTGAGGCTGTTCTCACCTTCCCGATGGATCTTCTCCAGGATGCGGTCGACATCCTCCTCAGCTATTGCCGCGTCGGCGTCGTCGGCGGGCTTGAAAACCTTGAGCGAAGGCTGCGAACGGCGCTTCAGCCAGGTGGAGGCCGATTGAGAAAGCCGGCCAAAGTTCCAGTGCAGGTTGAAGTAGGCCAAGGCGAATACAGCTCCGCCCAGGTGCGCCGAATAGGCAATGTGCTGATCGGCTCGCCCCATGGCGCCCCAGATATCCATGGCGATCGCCAGCACGCCCATGACCCAGGCCGGCATCGGAATCACGAACATGAAGAGCAGAATCCGCTTGGGAAAGTTCAATGCAAAGAGGATCACCACGCCGGCTATCGCACCGGAAGCCCCGAATAAAATGCTTGACTGACGCGGATCGAACAACCGGTTGGCCAGTACAAAGACCACGGATGAGAAGACCAGCATGACCAGATAGAGGCGGATGAATTCCCGCGTTCCGTACCATGCTTCAACGTCGCGGCCGAGGAAGAAGAGAACCAACATGTTGATGACAATATGGTCCACGCGCAACGGATCGTGGACGAACCCGCAGGTCAGGAATTGCCACCACATCCAGGGACGATGCAGCGTATCGGCCTGCGCGTCTTGAGCATCGACGTGGACGGAGAGCAAGTCGACTACGGGATCGTGGCCCCGCATCGCCTGGACCGAACCGCCGAGGATCTCCAGCACAAAGACGGCCGCGTTCAGGAGAATGATCGCGCCGATGGCCGTACGGGGAGCCCTCAGCCGAAAACCGCTGTTTCCTTGGCGGTAGTAGTCGCGATCGTAGATGCCCACTGGCGTCAGTTCGCCCCCGGTCCTAACTGGGCCATGGCGCGCGCACGGCGGTCGATCAGATCGGCCGCCTCTTTCTGCCGCCTGGCGATATCCTGGGCCAGTTTAAGGTTGTTTTCGATTGCGTTCTGCACGGCCGTCTGGTTGAAGCCGAGCATGCGCTGCAAGACCGCATAGAGTTGGGTCACCGCGGCAAGTTCCAGGCGGGCACGCTCTTTTTCGCCGGAGACCTGGGTCGTCTCCTTCTCCACCAAGGCATACTGCTTCTCGGTCTCCTCTTTGGCGGCCGCGAGGTACTCCGCATCGCGCTTGGTGGCCGCCATGCGGTCGAGAAACAGGGCCTCATGGATTTCGCAGTCGCGGAAAATGGCCAGGTAATCGCGGAGCGGCCGCTTCGTTTTCTTGCCGCCGGCGTCGCCTTGGCTATCGCCGAGAAACTCGTCCGTGACCGACTTCTTCTGGTCTGCCGGCAGTTTTGCGAAGGCGTCCGTGACCATCTTCTTCTGGTCTTCCGTCAAATTCTCGAAGGTCTCGTATTCGTCGGTGGGCATCAGTTCATAGAGCACCCAAGAGCCCTTGCTGTCGGTGATATTCTTGGCCACGGCAGGAGCCATCTGCGTAGTGCTGAAGAGCGAGATCTTTCTCTCGCTGGTGCCATCCACGCGGAACTCGCCCAGGTACTTGCCCGGCGATTGATCGTCACCTTCTTCAAACCCGTAGAGGAGCATGTTCTTGGCGAACGTGCTGGGCGTGGACTCGTCGGTCGTGACGTCGACCTTCATGATGCCGGCTGGGGTTGCAGTGGCTCTTTGCTTCTCGCATTTCGTCCAGATGCGACCGCGGCTCGCCAAGACGCGCCCCAGATCGATCCGCAACTGCTGCACGCCGATGGTCTTGTCGTCCAGCTTATGCTCGTGATCGGCAGTCAGAAGATCGTGGAGTTCCTTGCTGCGTTTCGTCAACGTATTCTCGAAATCGTTGGCCTTTCGCGACCAAAACTCGTAGGTCTTGACCGTCCGGGCCGCAGCGTGGAAGAACGCCAAGGAGGCGACGAAGATGAGTCCCAGCAGTATTTTGTTCCATATGCTCATACGTTAGATACTATTCAAGCCCAAAACGGGTGTCAAGCACGGACCTCAAAACTGCCGATCATATTGGATTCCCCCAAAGCCGAATCCCTGGGAAATCCAGTGCAAACCCCTGCAATTTCAGGGTTTAGATCACCGGGTGCGGAATCTGCGGTTTGGGAGCCATGCACGGCCTTGCACGGTTGTTTATGGCATTGTTGCAGCGTTTTTTGCAGCGCCTCGCCCCCCACCGTTGGCATTCCGGCTGCTTTTCGGTAATCGTCGTCGGTCACCTGCCAGTAGTGCCGCTTGGCGATCGCTTCGGTATGCCCCAGCCACTTGCAGACCTTGTATTCCGGCCAGCCGGCCGCCACCAACTCCGTGGCCCTGGTGGCTCGGCAGTTCTGGAACAACTTCGGCCACGGTTCTAGGCCGGCGGCCCGGATGATCCGCTCCATCCCGGTTCCCGGGGTATCGCCCCGCGGGCTGGAAATAACGAATTCGGCCCCCGGCTCGGCCGCGTCCCATGCCTCCTCCAGATATGGCCGCAACTCCGGGAAGATCGGCACCAGCCGGGTGGCCTTGCCGCAGTGCTCAGTCTTGGGGCTGTGGATCACCATCCGGCCGCCGGGCAGGTCCACGTCCTGCCATCGGAGCCCCATGTACTCTGACGGGATGCGGATCCCACCGAAGCGACTCAAGGCGAAGATCAACCGCCATCCGATGCTTGGGCAGGCGTCCAGGACCTTGGTGGCTTCCTCGCGAGTGACGAAGTAATCGCGCTCCCGGTTCTCACGAACCAAACAACCGCCGATCTCGGCAAACGGGCTCTTGCGAAGGTACTCGTAGCGGACGGCCGCATGAAAAAACTGCTTGGCGAATCCCATGCGGCGCCGTACGGTGTTATCGGCCAGCTTCTGGTTATCGACCAGCCAGCGGCGGAAGTCCTCGGCCTCGCCGGCCGTGATCCTGTCCAATGGCCGAGTCTCTCCAAAGAAGTCAATCAGGCATCGCTTGGTATGCCCCCAGGCCGTCTTCGTGGTTTCCTTCAGGTCGGTACGCTTGCGGACAAGCTCGTCAATGAACTTGCCAAGCAGCGGTACGGCCGGGCCTTCGCTGGGGGCAACGCGAGACACGACGAGACCGGCCTCCGCAAGCTTCGCGTGCAAGGCGTCGTCGAGCTTGTCGACCCAATCGCACGTCGAGACATCAGGCGGCCGATTCCGGCGAATCGATACGACGAGCTTTTCCACGCGATCTTGGATGTCCTTTGCCCGAAGTTCGGTCACGTCGCCCAGGGTGATCGTAACCCGATCAACATCGGGCCTCAGGCGGAACTGCAGCGACCATCGGCCGTTGCCCTTCTTGATGAGGCTTGCCATATCACGGGATCCTCTCTGGAAAAAGCGAAACCCCATTGGTCTTGTCAACGCGGGTATAAGACCGCGCGGACGGTGTTGCCACTCGTCGCAGGCCAATGGGGCTTCGGTGTACGTTGTGCAGAAACAACATCAGGAAGAACCTTATACTGTTTGCCGGCTCAAAGTGCCGACTGACTTTTGACTCTTTCATTATCGGCATGTCTACCATTTTGTCAAACGGAATTTTCATGGTTTGTCGTGTCGTCGCCGTCAGTCTTCACGCGGAAGGCGCCCGGCATCGGACGGGGGCGGTTTTTGTTCTTCGCACGCAACGCACTTCAGCCGACAAACCCGCAAGCAGTACTTCAACGCCCGCCGCAACCGCAGGACCGCCGCCGGGCCGCCCTGGTCGGGCAAGGCTTCGAGGACCAAGCTAAAGATGGGCTTGTCGCTGCTCTTGCTCATCAGAAGTCGCTCTGCTCGTTGGCTTGTGCCAGGTCGGTAAACGTGGTCTGTGCGGGATTCCATGCCAGCTTGACGGTTGCCTTTTCGCCGTTCCGATTCTTGGCGAGGATCAACTCAGCGTCCCAATCGACCCGGTTTCGAGTCTTCTTCTTGGTCGCCTCGTCGTAGCCTTCAAGCCAGATCCCACCCTCGGGCCGATGGATGAACATGACCATGTGGGCGTCTTGCTCGATGGCGCCGCTCTCGCGCAGGTTTGCGAGGGCGGGGCGCTCGTCGTCGGCAACCAGCCGGTTCAACTGACTGAGACAGAGGAGGGGCACGTTCAATTCCTTGGCCAGGGCCTTCAACTGCCGACTGACGGCGGCAACCTGTTGTTCCCTCAGTGCCCTGGGGTCGTCGGCGGTGATCAGCCCGATGTAATCGACGACGATCAGGGCCAACCCACGCTTGGCAAGCTGCCGGGCCTTCCGGCGGATGTCGTAGACCTTCAGTTCCGGTCGGGAATCAATCTCGATGGTCCGCTGCGAGAACTTGTTGGCCCCCTCGATCAACTTCGTTGCCTCCTCGCCGGTAATTGTGCCCGTGCGGATGGAACGACTGTTGACGCTGGACAACGCGCAGATGTCGCGCTGCACCAGTTCAACGTCGTCCATTTCCAACGAGACGAAATACACCAGCCGGCCGCGGGCCGCGTTGTAGCCCGCAATCTGCGCGGCCAGGGCGGTCTTGCCCACTGACGGCCTTGCCGCCAAAATGCAGAACTCGCCCGGAAACAAACCGCCCACTACGGCGTCGAATGTCTTGAAACCTGTGGGCAAGCCAAGATGCTGCTTTCGCCGCTGGATGGCTTCAACGCGGTCGATGAACTTCAGCGCCGCCGCCTGGGCGTTGACCCCGGCCTCCTCGAAGGTGCCCGTTCGGATTCCTTGGAGCGAGGCCTCGGCCTGGTTGATGATCTCCGGGACTTCCGTTTGCTCATCCCATGCTGACCGTAACAACTCCGTCCCCGCCTCGATTATTGCGCGGCGGGCCGCCTTCTCCTTGACAATCTCGGCGTAGTGGACGGCATAGGCCGCGGTGGGCACGGCCGTCATTATCTCCGCCAGGTAGGCGGATCCGCCAATTGCTTCAAAGTCGCCGGAGCTTTTCAGCCAGTTCCTCAATACGGCGATGTCGAGGGGCTTCTGTGCGGCCTGCATGTCGAGCAGGGCCTGACAGATTCGGCGATGGCAATCGAGGTAGAAGTCTGCCGGCCGCACTATTCGGGCCACGTCGTCGAGGACTTTCGGGAGGCAGAGAATCGAACCCAAGACGCCGCGCTCGTCGTCGATGGATTGCGGCGGCATGCGATCGAGAATTTCGCTGTTCATTTCGGCTGGGTCCTTTTGGTAAGCATCTCGTCGGCATACTCAGGCATCGTTGCGGATGATGGTTTGGATGGTGATTCCTTGGGCTGGCCGTTGTTCTTGGTCCAGTCGTATTTGCCCTCAAGGATCGCAGTAACGGTGTTTGGACGGAGGAACCAGTCAACATCCGGCCTCCAAGCATCGTCGCGATCAGAATCGAAACATCGGAGCGGAAACCGACTCAGCGCCTCCCGCCAATGATCGCGAAAGGCAGTTTCGCCCATCCGCGTCTTGAAAGCCTTCTTGCGAGTGGCGTTGTCGGCGAGGCACTTCCGAACACCAGGTGTTGCGTTCCACTTCTCTTGGAATTTTGAAAAGCCGGTTTCCTCCCCCGGCCGCTTGCGGCCATCAGGGGTAGGGCTAGGGTTCTTGGGAGTAGGGTAGGAATGTTCGCCCGAACGATCACCCGGACGATCACCCGAACGATCACCCGAACGATCACCCGTTGCTGCATATTGGCTTTTCCCTTGCCAATCACCCGTTGCTGCATATTGGCTGTGGCTGCAATCGCCGTCTGGCATCTGCTCGAATTCCTTGGGAATCGTGACCCAGTATCGGCCGGCCTGTCGAAGTCCCTTGTTGCCGGGGACGTAGCAAAGCCACCCGGCAGCAACAGCGCGATCGCGGGCCGCGTCAAGGGTTTTCCATGTCTGGGCACCAACAATGGGCGCCAGTTGCCCCGTGAAAAACTCGATTGGCTTCTTGTAGTGGCACGCATCTTCCAGGTGGGCAATCGTCGCGCAGAGAACCCACGCCAAGTGCCCGATGTCCTGGGCGGCACAAGTCTTCGCCAACAGCCGACAATAGCGGTGGGCAAAGAACTTTGGCCGGTCTCTGGGATATGCGGAATCGATCACGACGGAACCTCGCGAAAGGCTCGTCGGAGGATGCTGCCGAAGGTGTTTTCAACCATCGGTCGCCCTCCGGCAACGATCAGCGGCATGCTCGTAGACCGTCGAAGCTGCTCCAACTCAGACAGGTTTGTGGGGTTGTTGGCAACAGGGCTCAGCGCTTGGGAGCCCTGAAACGGTTGCCGGTGGGGCAATCTCCGGGTACGATTGAGATTGAACACGGTATTTCCTTTCGCAGCGCCCGGGCCGGCCAGCCTGGGCGTTGTCGTCTAGGGGGTGGTTTCTGGCTCTGAAGCCGCAGCGACGACGTCCTGGTGGCGTACGGGTTGGCTCGATCGCTCTTGGATCCAGGTCCGAAGGTCGTCGACGTAGAACCTCAAATTTCTCTGGCCGATACGGCAATAGGGGATCTCGCCCGCGTCGACGAGGTTCATCAAGCCGCGAAGGCTGATCCCCAAACTGTTGGCGCATTCTTGCGGCCGAAGCAGCAAACGAAATTCTGGGGGGCCGGCTTGATTACGCGCGGGCTTCATCGGAGCCTCCCGCCGTTGCCGGCTTCTGTGTGGAGAGAGAAAGAATCACGGCATCAGGATCAAAACGAATAACTTTTGGCGTGATCCGGACGGAAGGAACCCGGCCCTCTCTCGCCCACTCTTGCAACGTGGTGGGCCTAATCCGAAGTCTTGCGGCCATTTCGGCCGCCGTCAGTAGCTCGCTCATAATCTGCACTTCCTTGGGTCCGGAGCGGGAAAAATGTCCCGCCCCTTATTCCCCGGGAGTTATTCCAAAATGACTGGAATAACGAGCGCATACTGACAGACAGCAATGATTTACGGCGGAATAATCAGGGCGGAAAACGGGGGCTATTCCTCCCCCGCGTGCCCCTTAATGCCGGCCAGCTTCTCAGCCTGGTTTGCGGCGCGATGGTCGGAACGTGCCCCCAGGTCCAGCTTGGCGGGGTCCATTGCCGCGGGCTGGCTGTGGAGGGACTTGGCTTTGGTGATCTCAGGAATTGCGTTTCCGGCCTCCGCCCACTTCTTGACCGTCGCCAACAACTTGGAGACTTGCCCCTGTGTTACCCCCAACTCATCTGCAATTTTCTGTTGTGTACAACCAAGCTTTTCTGCCCAATACGCCCGAAAGGCTTCTGGTCTGGGCTCGCGAATCGGCGTGGCGTTGCCATGGGGGCGGGAAACCTCTTCTGGCGGATCCGTTACCGGCTGGACGCCAGAACCGGCCGCCGTCGATCCGGGGACCGCCGCGCGGGCTTGGTGACCGCCGGGAGCATCTGGGAGTATCGCTTCCAAGATCTCCTTGACCTGCTCGGCCGCTTTTCGCGTCACGTCGTCTTGTTCTTCGAAGCGTTCCCAGTCCACGTAGGTTGGAAGAACTTCCAACTCCTTGGATATTCCCTTGGCCTCTACGGTCTCGCCCGCCTCCCACAACACGGCCGCAGCGTCACGCGCAGCCGCCGGCCACAGCCAGCATGCAAAGCCCCATGGCTGAGGGCCATCTAAATACCCGGTAGGCAATGCAGGCTCTTCCGGTTCCGGCGGTGTGTCGGGTGTTGTCGGCAAGTGCAACATTTCCCAGGTTTCCGGGATATTCTTTGCCTCTTGCCGCATCTTCAAGTAGGCATCGATGCGTCGAATTGCCTCATCACAGTACGGGCGAAACGCCACATACTTTGACGGTTCCATAGAAGTGCTTTCCGTGTTGGTCGGGCCGGCCCAAGGGCGAGGGGCACGGAAAGCAGAAGCACCCGCCGCACAAGGGCCGCTTGGCCGGGGCTGTTGCAACAAGCCGCCGGCCGTCCCGATGTTGTCAATTTTACGGCGCTCTTCGACGTTCGGAAAGCCAACCTCGCGAGGGAATTTGCCCGCCGCCGTCGCTATACCGCCCGCCGCCATCGCCAAGCGTAGCCCAGCGCCGCGAGGGCAGCCGCGCCGAGCAGGCCGAGGGTGGAAGGTTCAGGGACCGGGGTGAGGAGGAAGGCTTCTTGCTGCCCGCCGTATTGGCCGTAACCGCAGATTTGGCCGTTGTCGTTGATACCTACGGCGTTCGTGAGCGTCCAACCAAGATTGGGATCTATCAAGTTGTTCAAGTCTTGCATGATCCCGCCGCTGTACAAGAAGGCGTGTATGTCGTAACTGCCGTTTGTATAGGCATAGGCATACCCCACGACCTGCCCCTGGTCGTTAATGCCATCGGCTTCACTTGCGTCTCTGCCCGGCAGTGCCCCGAGGCTTTGCATGGAACCGCCGCTGTAAAGGAAGGCGATTTGGCCGCTGCTGCTGGTATTGCCATAGCCCACGACCTGCCCGAGGTTGTTGACGGCCATGGCCTCGCTGTTGGTTCCGCCCGGCATTGTGCCGAGGTCTTCCATGGAGCCGCCACTATACAAGAAGGCGTGGTAGTTAGTGCCGTTATCGGAATCCCCCACTATCTGCCCGAGGTTGTTGATGCCAAAGGCCTGACTATTAGATCCTCCTTGAAGCGTGCCGAGATACTGCATGGAACCGCCGCTGAATAAGAAAGCCCCGTCGCCATTGCCACTCGTATAGCCCCACCCCACAACCTGCCCAAGGTTGTTGATGCCGTAGGCGTAACTATTCCACCCGCCTGGAAGCGTGCCAAGGTTCTGCATAGAACCGCCGCTGTAGAGGAATGCCTCTTGGCCGCCGCCGATAACTCCATAGCCCACGACCTGCCCGAGGTTGTTTATCGCCGTGGCGTCCGAGAGGTTCAATCCAGAATTGGGAGCGATCAGGTTGTTCAAGTCCTGCATGGGGCCGTTGCCACCGTAAAGAAAGGCGTCGGCGGAATTATTGCCCGTGGTATAGGAAGCACCCACGACCTGTCCGAGGGCGTTGATGCCAGCGGGCTGGCTAGCGCTTCCACCGAGCGAGCCGAGGTCGGTCAAGGTGTACTGCACCTGCCCCCAAGCACTCTCTCCAACGCCTGACAACAGAACCGCAACTACGAACCCCATCCGCCTGAACACGAGCGCGTTCATAGAACCGATCCTTTCGTTTTGCCGGGCCCGGCCGAGAGCGCCGCGGAAAAGATCGGTGAAACGCGGCGGCCCCGGTCGGCTTCGGCTCGGCGGGGAGCTACCCCGCCTGGCACCCAGCGCAGATCAATATAATTCGCTGGCTGAACAATTGCAAACTGATTGCCTCGCGCGCGCCTGCGCGCCCGAAGGTTTCGAGCCAGAATGCCGGAAAATGGGCGTTCGCTCCCCTCTCTCTCGGCCTTTACCGGCCGCCCCCCGCAGTGCGGAATCCTGCCAGTACTTTTCGTATTTCCGCGATGCTTTTCTTTTCCCGCCGCTGGTTCTCTTCGTCTTCCTCCCCTTGCTTCGCGCCCAAGGTTTTGTTGACCGCCTCAATGAAGGTCTGAGGGCTGGAGGCCGCGGCCATCATTTGCAGCAAGGCACCCTTGGACGGCGGCCGGGTGGCCAAGTGCCAGTTGATCTTGTTTACCCCGGTCGCCGTGCGGTCGATACAGACTGAGGCCCAGTTGTAGGCCCATCGCCTGTCATCGTCGATGTCGGTAGAGTCGGGCAGATCCTTCCACGGCGGCCCCTTGTCGGCTACAGCAGCAGGGGCCTCAGCGGCTGGCTCCCCGGCATTCGTCAGAGGAGGATACTTTGCCGCCGTCGCCTCCCACGCGGCTTCCGCGGCATCCTTTCGGCCCGCGGCCTTGAACTCCGTAAGTGTGGCATCCTTGAACGACTCGGCTTCAGCCCATCGGCCTTCGCCCCGCAGACGATTCATCAGACTCAACTTGTCAACCATGAAAAAGACTCCTTGCCCATTGTGAAAGGCGAAAAACGAAAATTTGTCTGAGTTTTCCAGACGCCCGGGGCATCGTCGCGGAAGGCCGGGGGAGACGGTATTTTTTCCTGCGAAGGGACCCACGGCCTGCCCGTCTTTCCGCATCGTGCTGGTCGTCGCCCTGGTCGCCCTGCCGGCTGTCGTCGGCCTGCTGGCCGTCGTCCGCATCGCCGCGAAGCCCGCGGCGCCACGTCCCACGCCGTGCCTCCGTCGCGATGGTCCAGGAAGGGGAAAGTATCGACCCGGGCAGTGATCGGGCGTCGGGCGTGATCTGGTGCGTTGCTGGCGGCCTTGCGAGGCATGCCCGGCGGCCATCGTGCCCGCTGTGTCAGTCGCTGCACTTCCTGAGACGTCAGTCCTCGAATTCCGGCTCGTAGTCTTCCATTGCCTCCCGCAGGAGCAGTTCCACACCGTACAAATGCGGCGGATTCTCCACCAGCACCGACTTGTTGACCAGCCGCACAATCCGCAGCTTCCGCCGCAAAAGCCGCTCCCTTGCCACCGCGTATACGTGCTCGTTCATGGCTCTGATCTCCGAAATCCATCAACTTCAAGTCTCGCCGGTCTAGTATCGTTCTAACTGGACCGCAGCGGAAGCCCGGCGGAAGTCGATCGCCGCCCAGTCGCGTTGACCGAAGCTTCCAGCCGAGTTCGGACCAACGATTGCCGCCGATCATCGCGAAGCCCCCAGCGCCTTCAAGACCTCGGCCCGCTGTTCTGCGGTCAGGTTACCGATTGCAGACAGCAGGGCCGCCAGATCGATTTGCAGCGGTTTTTGCAGCGGTTTTTGCAGCGCCTCCGGCGGAATCTCAGTTTTCCCCGTGAAAACCGGGGTTTGTTGGTGACAAGCACGGACATTCCCGGTATTTTCGCTCTGATTGCAAAACCCCCCCATTATACGGAGTGTTTCTTGGTCGGACGGGGCAACTTCCCCAAGAAATCGCTGTCTCTGCCGCATTCGCCCGGAAGGGGTTTTTTCCCGGCTTGGTTTGCGGGTAAAATCCTAGAAGCGTACCGAAGAAATGCCGAAAATACCCGCTTGTTGGAGTCCCGCCTTTAGGCGGAGTTCTTCAAGCATTCCGGCTAAAGCCGGGACTCCAACCCGCTCATTTCCTCCGAACGCTCGGGGTAGTCCCTTCACCAGAATTCAAGATTATGCACGTCCACTACTTGCAACACGCCGCTTTCGAAAACGCCGCCAATATTGCCGCCTGGGCACTCCAACGAGGGCATCGATTGACGCACACCCGATTGGACCTCAATGAGTCGCTCCCTGAACCCGAGGGGATCGACTGGCTCGTAGTGATGGGGGGGCCGATGAATGTCGATGAACACGACATCTACCCCTGGCTGGCCCGCGAGAAAGAGTTCCTGCGGCGGGCGATCGACCGCGGGATCCCGGTGCTCGGCGTCTGCCTGGGCGGGCAGTTGATCTGCGGCGTGCTAGGCGGAAAAGTCACCAAGAATCGGCAGAAAGAGATCGGCTGGTTCTCGGTGACATTTACCCCCGACGCGGCCTCATCGCCAGTCTTCTCGCGATTTCCCCAACGGGTTCCCGCCTTTCATTGGCATGGCGATACCTTTTCAATACCGCCCCGCGCGATTCGCCTGGCTGCCAGCGACGGGTGCGACAACCAGGCATTCCAGTACGGCCGGCGCGTCGTGGCCTTGCAATTCCATTGGGACTATTCGTTGCAGAGCGTGGAAACGATGATCCAACATTGCCGCGACGAACTGCTCGACGCGCCCGGCATCCAGCAACCGGCCGAGATGCTGGCCTGCCCCGAACGGTTCGAGGAAACTCGGGCGCTGCTATACGAGATGCTCGATAGGATGGCGGAAGAGAAATGACAAACCGGAAGGCAAGGAAAGCCGAAATACGAAACAAATTCAAAAACAGGAGGTTTGCCACGGATGGAACACGGAGCGCATCCGCGTTTCATCCGTGTTCCATCCGTGGCTGAATTTCTTTCGGATATCGGATTTTTCTTCTCATTCGGTGGTCGTTTCACCGCCCACCCTCTCCACGCATCCTTCGTCATCTCTCGCTGGGCTGTTGACGCGCGTGCTGACCGCATAGGTTTCCATCAGTTCGCTCGGATAGGGGCGCAGCAGCGGCAGAACCGATGCGGGCTGCTGCGCGACCGGATCGAGCCAGCGCGCGTAGTCTTCCGGGGCCACGATTACGGGCATGCGGTCATGGACGGGGCGGACCAGTTCGTTGGCCTCGGTGGTGAGGATCGTACACGATTCCAGCGACGAATGATCGGCGCCTTCCCACGCTTCCCAGAGGCCCGCGAAGGCCAGCGGGCGGCCGTCGCGGAGGTGGATGAACATCGGCTGGCGGCGTTTGCCCGCCTTTTGCCACTCGTAGAAACCATCAGCCACGACCAGGCATCGCCGCTGCCGCAGCGCACGGCGAAAGGCCGGCTTTTCCGCCGCGGTCTCCGCGCGGGCGTTGATCATGCGGCTGCCGATGGCGGGAGTATCGGCCCAAGGCGGCACGAGGCCCCAGTGCAAGAGAACGAATTGCCGCCGCGGCTCGGCTGACTGCGGGTCCATACGGACCACCGGCACTGGCTGCGTCGGTGCGATATTGAACCGCGGTTTCAGAAGCGGAACCTCGAAAAGCGAGAACTGCTCGGCGATCACGCGCGCCGGCGCCCGCAAGGTAAATCGTCCACACATACGGAGACTTCAGTTCTTGCTGAATCCGCCGACCTTGGCGGGAAAGTTCTCCCGACCCAGCGGGTTCTTCAGGAACTTCCTGCGGCACTCGGGGCAGAGATCGAAGCGGAGTTGCTGGCAGACTTCTTCGCCCACCTGCTCATCGTCGGCGTCATCCAAGCGCTCGATGATGTCCTGGATTTCTTCCAGGTGGTCGTTGTCGTCGTCTTCCGCAGCAGTGTCCATGGCGGCGAAAATTTCCATTTTGACCACATAACGAAGATCGTGTTGCGAATCGAGATCTCGCTTGCACAGATCGCACGAATACCGAATCATTGACCCGCTCCTTCTTCATAGCCGGCGCGGCCGGCTGGCGTGAGATGGTAGGCATCGCTCAATTTCATCCTAATGGCCAAGGTGGCTGTGTTGCAATACGTCTGAGAAAAAATTTTTTGCGCCGGGGGGCCAGTTTTTTCTCGCGGCGCATGTTCTAAACAGATGTATATGCATAGGCTTGCGGCCCCTCAGCCCCCACAAGGGCTAGTCGGGTAGCTATTTTACCCTCCTTCTGGATTTATGGCCGGTGATCTGGCGTATCGGGCAAAGATGCGATAAAATGAAGGGGTCAGCGGTCCTGTAGGGCATCAAGAGCCCGAACGGTAGCTCGGTTCGGGCGCAACTGGAGGAACTTGCCGGTGCGTGGAACACATCCGCCTCATCAACGTGCGGCCAAGCCGCCCGGGGTACGAAAGTCTTCCGGAACACTGGAATCGCTGCCTGCCGCGCCGCCCCCCTCTAGTTCGTTATGCGCCAGTGTCCTTGTGCTCAATCGGCTTTACATGGCCGTACATGTGATAGGTGTCCGCCGGGCATTTGCGCTGTTGTGCAGAGAATTGGCGGAAGTCATTCATCCGGGTGAGGAAGGGGTTTTCGGCAATTACACCTTCGAGACCTGGCTGGAGACCAGTCGGCAGCGGGCCCATTTCAAGCAAGCGGACGAAGACTGGATCCGCTCCGTCAATTTCGAGATCCAAGTCCCCCGCGTGATCCGCCTCTTGCGTTACGATCGCCTGCCCAAGCAAGGCGTGCACTTGAATCGCCGCAACGTTTTGGCCCGCGACGGCCATCAATGCCAGTATTGCGGCCGCCATTTTCCCGTCCATCAACTGAGCCTTGATCATGTGATGCCACGGAGTCGCGGCGGGCCGACTACTTGGGAGAATATCGTTTGCGCGTGTTTGGCATGCAATGTGAAAAAAGGCGGCCGGACGCCCTATGAGGCCAGGATGAAACTCGTCCGCCGGCCGGCGAAGCCGAAGCGCAACCCCTTGCTCGCGCTGAAATTAGAGAATCCCAAGTACCAGAGTTGGCGGACTTGGCTGGATGGGGTCTGCTGGGAAATTGGCGCGAGAGACTGACCAATCTGGCGGCCCGGTGGCATGCCTTAATCCCGGCGTTGCCGGGATAGGCATGTCTTGGCACAGCTGCTTGGCACACTTACGATTACAAGGCCCAAATCGCCAACCAACCCTATTCATGTAGTGGAACATTCTTCGCGAGTAATGCGTCTTGTTTTTTGGCGCAATCGTGTTTAAAATCGAGTTAGGAGTCGCGTTGCCGAATTAATATAGTGTGGTGCGCCTGTTGCCGAGCGTGCAACGGGCCGGGTGTGTGTCTCGTCGGCACGCGACTTTGAGAGCAATGCCATAAGGGGGCAGTTGTTCGTTGTTAGGGGACCGTTAGCGTGGGATTCTCCGAGATCGACCGGAATTTGTTGGAGCGCTGCCTTCAGAAGAAGCCCAGGGCATGGGAGGATTTTGTCGACCGATTCATGGGTCTGGTCTTGCACGTGATCCGGCACACGGCCCAATGCCGCAGCATCCGTCTATCGCCGGAGGATCGCGATGATCTTTGCGCCGAGGTCTTCTTGGGGGTGATCCGCAATGATCTTGCCGTGCTGCGGAACTTTCGCGGTCAAAGCAGCCTGGCGACGTACTTGACGGTTGTCGCGCGGCGGATTGTCGTCCGCGATCTCATGGCGCGCGGTCCCAGCGCGCGGCTTGCAGTCGGCCCGCAGCACGCGCCGCAGATGATCCCCGATCCGCACGTGGGCGCCGAGCAACCGGCGATCGACCGCGACGAGGTGCGGCAGTTGCTCGGCAGCCTGCAAGGCACGGAGCACCTGGTGGTCCGCATGTACTATCTGGAAGAGAAATCGTACCAGGAGATCAGTGCGGTGATCGGCATGCCCGAGAACAGCATCGGCCCGATTCTCAGTCGCGCCCGCGAGAAGCTTCGCCGCGCGGGCGTGAACTCGGCGACGAGCTGACTGTTCTTACTTCATTTTGCTCAAGGCGTTGTCGGCAGCCTGGCGGACGTCGGCATCGCTGTCGTTCAACAATCGAGCAAGATCCCCCGCAGCCGGCTTTGCCGCGGAACCGAGGTTGCCAAGGGCCACGGCCGCTGCTTGCCGCGTCCACCAGTCGGGACTCTTCAATAGTGCGACCAGCGGCGGGATGGCGATCCTCGCTCCGGGGCCGATCTTCAGCAGTGCATCGAGGGTGTCCCGCCGCGTCTGCCAATCTCGGCTCTTAAGAAACTTCGTGATTGTCGCCGCGGCTGGACTTGCCTCCGGTCCGATCTGGCCCAACGTGTCGACGACCGATTGTTGAAACTGGCAGTCATCGCTCTTGAGCAATTCAACGAGGGGCAGGACGATTTGGGACTTCGCCTGCGGACAGATCTTCAACAGGGCCTCGGCAGCGTTGTGACGTATCCACGGTTCCCTGCTGCGGTCATTGACGAGCGCAGCAAGCGTGTCAATCGCCGAGTTGGCGCTGGGGCCGATCTGCCCCAAGATTTCGATGGCCGCTTGTTGCGTGTCCTTGTCGTGCAACAACGCCATGAGACCCGGCACGGTCGAAACCGCCTGGGGACCAAGTCTTGCCAGCGCTTCGGCTGCGGCACGCCGGGTGTATTCGGATTTGTCGCGCAGCAAGTCCAGCAGAGCGGACATGGTCTTGCTGCCTGGTTCGATCCTGGCCATAGCCTCGACTGCGGGCAGGCGGTTCTCTGACTCCTTTTCATTGGCAAGAAACTCGACGAGCGCGGGGATCGCCGCTTTAGCAGCGGGGCCAATCCCGCCCAAGGCGGAAGGCGCCGCGTTGCGGACCCTGCTGCTGCCAAGGCGGGCAGGCGGCTTGGCCTTCAGCGCCGCGATCAGGGCCGGTACTGCGGACGCGGAATCCGGGCCGATTCCGCCCAAGGCTTTCGCGGCCTCCTCGCCAACATACTCGTCGCCGAGCAAGACAATCAGTTTAGGAACCGCCCGCTTCGCTTCCGCACCGATCTGGCCCAAGGCCCGGCAGGCCGCTTGTTGAATCTCGAAGTCTTCGTCGGCCAGCATTTCCATGAGGGCTGGCACGGCCGCTTTGGCCGCGCGGCCGATCTGTCCGAGGGCCGCCGCAGCCTGCTGCCGCGTGAACTGGTTGTCGTCGTTCTTGGCCACTTCCGCAAGCCGCGGTACGGCGGAAAGGGCGTCGGGACCGAGCTGCCCCAGCGCGGAAGCCGCTCGCCCGCGAATCGCGGTGTCCTTGTCTGCGAGCGATTCGATCAGCGGCAGGAGGGCCGATTTCGGCACGGGACGGTTCCTGTCCAGCGAATCGGCCGCGAAGTACCGCACGCCCGAGTCGCGGTCGTGCAGCAATTCCATCAAGGCGGGGACGACCGACGGTCCGAAGCCCACCGCGGCGCGGGCGGCGGCGATACGAACACTGCGGTTCTTGTCTTTTATGGTGGCCAGGATCGCCGGAATCGCTTCCGGTCCGATCGCCTGCAAGGCGCGTCGCGCGGGATCCTCCTCGCCCCAGTTCTCCGGTCTGGACCTTTCCAAGAGGTCGGGGATCGCCGCCTTGGCTTCGGAACCAAGGCTTGCCAGGGCCTGCGTGGCCGCCAGCCGGGCGTCTCGATCTTTTGCATGCAACTGTCGGATCAGGTCGGGGATGGCAGGGCTGTAGCCGGGACCGACCTCGCTGAGGGCCTTGGCCGCCGCCTGCCGGACCTGCGGGTCGCTATCCCTGAGAAGTTCGCTCAGCGCGGCGATTGCCGGCCTCGCGGCCGCGTGGTAATCGCCCAGCACCGACGCGGCTGCTGCGCGCACGTCGCGATCCTTGTCCTTGAGCGTTTGGATCAAGGCGGGTACCGCATCGGCAGTCTTGCAATAGTAGTAGCCCAGGGCCGCGGCAGACGCCACGCGCACGCCGCGATCTTCGTCCTTGAGGGCATCGATCAGGGCGGGCACGGCGATCCGCGCCTCGGGCCCCATCCACCGCAAGGCATCGGGAACGTCGCGCCGCCCGCGGGCCTGCGGGTCTTTCAGCAGGCGGAGAATGACCGGCAGGGCGGTCTTGCCGTCGGCGCCGATCCACATCAGGGCGAAGCCCGCATATCCGCGGACTTTTGCGTCGCGGTCGGCCAGTAATTCAGCCAGGGCCGGCGCGATCGGCCCGGCATGGCGGCCGAAATCGGCGCGGGCACTGTTCGGAACGTCGGCCCCGATGACCCCGATCGCCTCGGCGGCAGCCCGCCGCACTTCCGCGTCCTTGTCCGTGAGTAGTCTTCCCAGCGCAGGAACGATCACTAGGCCCTCGGGACAGGTATCGGCCTTGGTCGCCCGGGCAGCGGCGGCCGGCCCCTCGACAGGCACCGCCGGCGGTGCGAGGTAGTCCGGACCGATACCCGCCAAGGCATAAGCGGCCCCGCTGCGGACTTTCGGGTCGTTGTCTTGCAGCAGATCCAAGAGCGGCGATTTGTCGGCGGTCTTTGGGGTCGGAGCGATTCCTTGCAGGGCGATGGCCGCCGCCAATCGCACGCCGCCGTTGTGGTCGGCCAGCATTTTCATCAGGATGGGAATTGCGGCCTTGGCCTCGGCACCCATCGTTCCCAAACCCGACGCTGCTGCCGCCCGCGTGTCTGCATCCTTGGCCCCGAGCAATTCGACGAGAGCCGGGACCGCCGCGCGGGCCTTGGGGCCGAGTTGTCCCAAGGCATGCGCCGCGGCCCAGCGGACGTGTTTGTTTTCATGGGCGAGCAGCTTGGCAATCTCCGCGACGGCGGCCGGTTCCATCTTCGCTAGGGCCATCGCCGTCGACCCGCGGAGCGCTTCGCCCTTGGCTATAAGATTCTCCACAAGCGGCGGAATCAGCTTGGGGCCTAGATGCCCCAGGGCTTCGATCGCGTTCTGCCGTACCGCCCCGGCGCTGTCCTCCAGGGCGTTGAAGATGCCCGGAACGCCCTGGGGACCCATGCAGGCCAGGGCTTCAACGGCAATGATGCGGGGAAACTCCTCTGTGCTCTTCTGCATTTGAGTCACTGCGGGAAGGGCGTCGGGGCCGATCTTGCCCAGGGTTTGCGCGGCCAGCGAGGGGGTCAGTAGTTCCGGCTTCGAGCATACTTTCACGAGGGCGGGAATGGCCGGTTTCGCCGCCGGACCTAACTCGCCCAAGAACGCGACCGCCGTGATTTGCCCCGAGTCCGAGTCGTCGCCGAGCAGTTCGATATAGACCGGCACCGCCCGAGCGCCGAGTTTGCGAATCGCGGCGGTGATTGCCGCGTCGACCACCATCTTTTTTGGATTCGGGCGGGAGCCGTCAAACGTAGGGAGTGTCGCGCGAAACATCCTCGCCAAAGCGTGCGTGGCCGCCTTTTGCACGGCCGGCTCGCGGTCAACAAGCAGGTCGCCCAGCGCGGCAATCCCATCGGGACCGAAGCTCTTCAGGGCTAGCACGGCCTTCCGCCGGACTGCTGCGTCCTTGTCCTTTGCTGAGGTTGCCCACGCATCAAGCGTCTTGCCATCGAACGTCGCTGGTGGAATTGGCGACGGCGAGGTGGAGTTGGAATCGGCTGAAAGGCAAACGCCCACCAGCATGAGATTCAGTAGTGGATAGAAGAGCTTCATGTCTTGCGTCTCCTTGCAGCAGTAACGTCACGCATCGGGTCGCCCGTCCGACGCCGCCCGTAGCAAAGCGATCGGTGTCGAGCTACGATTCATTTTACGAGGGAAATGGGATGTTTGTTATACACGGTTGGTGTTCCCCTGTAACGGTACGGCGGACGGGCGTTTACGCCCGTTTGCGGCTTTAGCTGGTATTCGGCCCGGCATTCATGCCGGGGCTACGATGTACGGGGCGTTCGATTCGCGCTACGGGTGCCCGTGAATCCCGCGGGCCTCAGTCACCTCGGGTTTGCCGGCGGTCCAGCGGCCCGACGCATCGACCGTAAAGCTGCCCGACAACAACCACGAGGATCCTGGACAAACGGTTGAGCGTGAAGTACGCTGGAGCCGGAAATGAAATGGAGATGGGTTATGAAGAATTTGCTGCCAGTCGTCGTGTTGATTTTGTGTGTTTCCTGGGATTGCAGCGCGTCGGCCGCCGAGATCATTCCGGCAGAACGGTTGGCGGACTGGAGGCCGGGAGTCACGGTGGGCGTGCCGGGCGGAATCCCCACAAATCGCACCCATCTGCTCGATGTGACGCAACCTCCTTACCGTGCCGACAACACGGGGGCATCGGACGCGCAGCCAGCCATCCAGAAGGCGGTCAATGACGCGAAGGAGAAGGATGTGGTCTATCTACCGGCCGGCGAGTATCGGCTTGAAAAGGGAATTCGGATCTCTTACAAGAGCAACTTCACCGTACGAGGGGCGGGCCCGGAAAAGACGTTGCTCATGATGTATCCGGGGTGCGGCCCGGCCTTCGACATCGGGAGTTGCGGCGCGGGGGCGGACTGGTGGTATCCCAACAGGACCAAGATGGACATCAAGGAAGGTCCGAAGAGGGGGGCGACGAAGTTGAACGTCGGCGACGCCAAAGCCCTGGACGCTTACCCCAATGCGGGCATCGGGCAGATCGTGCAGCTTTCGCTGAAGAACGATCCGGCACTTCCGGTCATGCCGCAAGGGAGCTTTGAATACCTGAGAAGACAAGTGTCGCGAATTGTGGCGAAGACGGCGACGACGGTGACGATAGCGCCGGGGCTGCTGTTTGACCTGCCGGAGAGACTCGCGCCGGTGATGAGGCCGGCGGGACGTTGCGCGGAGTGTACGGGGATCGAGGACCTGACGATCGATGGGGCGAAAACCAACGCGCCGATCGGGATAAGGATGGACGTGGCATTTGGCTGCTGGATGAAGAATGTAGCGGTGCTGAACATTTCCAACTATCACATTTCGTTGGGGGACTCCATTCAGAGCGAAATCAGGCATTGCCACGTATCCAAGCGGAAAGGAGCCGGTTCAAACGGGGCGGGAATCCTCTTCGGGACGTGTTCGTTCTGCCTGATCGAGGACAATACGCTCGTGGAGCAGTTTCCGCACGTTGAGGTGAACGCGACGTGCGGGAGCGTGTTCGCGTACAACTTCTGCTATGACAGCGCAGTCTTCGTCGGCCACGACGGCATGCTGGGATGTTCGATAGACACGAACCACGGAGCGCACAGCAGCTTCAACTTGTACGAAGGAAACGTGGCGCCGCGGTTCCAGAGCGACGGATATCACGGGAGTTCGTCGCACGACACAGCGTTCCGGAACTGGTTCCACGCGACGAGCGAGAAGACTGGCGAGTTTTGGATCTGCGTGAACTTGAACCGCTTCACGCGGGACTACAGCGTCGTGGGGAATATTCTAGGACAGAAGCGGTACGCTTGGCAGTATGAGGTTGAGCCGCTGGGGTTCGCCTACGATAAGCACTACATCTACTCCCTGGGATATCCCAACATGGGGAATGGCTGGGCCAATGGGAAAACGGCGCAGTTGAGCAAGGGGAAACCTTGGGAGGACTGGGACAAGGTGAGGGCGGGCCGGCCTTACCCGGGGCCCAGCGGATTTCAAGAGCTCGACTTGGATGTGAAGGCGACGACCCTCTTGAAAGGAAACTACAACTACAAGGACCGCGGCGTGCCGGAGAGCGAATCGCTCGGCGGCGCGACGTTGCCCAAGAGCCTTTACTTGAAGGAGAAGCCTGCGTGGTTCGGCGACCTCCCGTGGCCGCCCTTCGGCCCGGACACGGATTTCGAGAAGAACAAGATTCCGGCCCAAGTGCGGTTCGAGGCGATGAAAAGGGTAGACAGGGGACCAAGCCGGAAATGAGGAACCGCTTGCTCGCTGGAGAGCATCTTACCGCACCATGGCCATCTGCGCCACGTCCCGGGCGCCCGCAGGGCCTCAGGACCAGGTCGGCGACGTCGTAGGTCTTCATGGTCAGGGATCTTGTAGCCTTCTATTATCCCCCAATTCAAGGCGCGGCGGACATCGTATCCGCCGGTACCGACCAGGCCGGAACTTCATAAACGTGCCATAGACAGACTTTGCAGTTCTCCTGGAAAAATCGCTTGACAAGCCGGATTCGACCAATCAAGATCGCAATGGTTTGCTTGCCGGTTCCCCCCGTAGGTTCTCAGAGGTTCCAGCACGCACGACAAGCGCGGAACCCCGTAAACGGTAATGGTACTACTTGGTAACGAAGGGATAATTCGATGTGTAATCTGTGCAACAAGTTTTCAATCATCCTGGCGATCGCGGCCATCGTCGGCGTTGGCCCAATCGCGGCTTCCGCCGCCGACTTGGCGGAGGCCGACGTGCAGGGCCTGTATGAGGGGACGGGCAAGGACGCTGCCGGCGAGTTCCGCATGGAGGCCCGCGTTGTGGCACAGGGGAATGGCAATTACAACGTTTTCGTTCGCCAGATCCGCGATGGAGGCAAGATCATCCGGACAGAGTTGACGGGCAAGACTGCCAACGGCGCGGTGAGCGTGGCGGGCAAGAGCACCGGTGGGGCCTGGAAAGGTCACTACGCCGCCGGTAAGATTCGCGGGGAGTCCGCATCGGCCGGCCTTTTCGAAGTCCGCCGCGTCGAGCGGAAATCGCCCACGCTCGGAAATATGCCGCCCCAGGGCGCCTTCGTATTGTTGGACGGAAAGGACTTTTCCAAGCTGGTACGGGCCAACGGCGCCGACCTCCATCCGGACACGAAGGACATCGGCAAGGATTGCTCAATCCAGATCCCCTCAGGCGGCATGAATTCAAGGCGATCGTTCCCGGGCAGTCTGGATCTGCACGTCGAGTTCCTGATCCCCTTCATGCCCACGGCGCACGGCCAGGGACGCGGCAACAGCGGCGTCTTTCTGCCCAACGGCGACGAGATCCAGGTGTTGGACTCCTTCGGCGAGCCGACCTACCTGGGCGGCGGTTGCGGCGGCGTCTACGCCTACGAGGATCCCGACGTGATGGAGACCATCGAGAGTCTCAAGGGCAAAGGGGAGTGCAAGTTCACACTGGCGTCGGCGCCGCCCCTGCAATGGCAGACCTATGACATCGAGTACCGCGTCGAGGCCAAGGACGGCAAACCCGTCGGCAAGCCGCGCGTTACCGTCTACCACAACGGCATCAAGATCCACGAGAATTGCGCGATCCGCAGCCCCAGCCCCGGCGAATCACCCAAGGGCAGGCTGCATTTCCAGGACCACGGCAACCCTGTCCGCTTCCGCAATATCTGGGTCCTGCTGAAGTAAGATCGCAGCTATCGAATTCATGCGTGAACGGATTGTTCAGATGCAGAAGTTGCTTTTGGCGGTTACCGCCTCGTTGCTTGCCGTGTCGGCTGCGATTGCCGCCGAGGCGGAGCAGCCTTTCGTGAGCATTGGGCTTTCCTCGGGCTCGTCGCTGCACGGCGGGAGCGTTTCGCCCCTGGATCCCAGGACGATGCTCGTGCAGTCCGACATGTCCAACGCCTTCTACAGCCACGACGGTGGGCAGACATGGCATCTCATTCACATGAAGTATCTCCGTGGTGGCGGCACGACGACGCCGGCCGAAAACGATCCCGCCGATGCCAACGTCATCTACTGGACCGACGGCCGGACCGTCAAAATGACGCGCGACCGCGGCGTGACGTGGGCGGCCGTCGGCCGGTCGCAGCCCTGGGATGAGAAGAACCACGTGCGGCGGATCTATCTCGACCCCGACCTCTCCGCGCGGCTGTTCGTGGGCGGCGATTCAGGGATACACGTGACGGAAAACGGCGGCAAGGAGTGGAAGCAGATCGAGACGGTCACGGGGCGGGTCTTCAAGATCGCGGCCGACCGCACCTCTCCGAAGGACAAGCGGGTCTACTTTGTCGGCACGTCCGACGGAGTGTTCCGCTCGGATGACGGCGGGGCCGCTTTTGCGAAGAAGGACTCGGGCCTGCCGCCAGGCGGGCTGACGGGCTTTGCGGCTGGGTCGAACCAGGAGGAAACGATCCTGTACGCCTGCACGCCCTGCACGGCCTCGGGCGGGAAGCTCGCTGGCGGGATGTTCCGCTCGACCGATAAGGGCGAGAACTGGCAGCGGTGCATGAACGCCGACATCGACGTGGATGCCAAGCTCCCGAAGACGGCCTACCAGTTCGTCACGACCTCGGACAAGAATCCCAAGCGGGCGTACGTCTGCTGCCTGGGCGTGCGCTTCTACCCTCCCGATCACAACACGATTTATCGCACGGACGATGCGGGCGAGTCGTGGAAGGCCGTTTACTTCTCCGACCCGCGATTCAAGGCCAAGGGCATGGAATGCAACGTGGAAACGGACTGGCAGACGGAGGCCCTGGGCCAGCGCTGGCAGAGCCCGGCGCGGGACCTGGAGATCAACGCCGGTGATCCCGACATGGTCGTGCTGACCCAGGAGCGGTGGTACATCTACACGACCGATTCGGGCAATCGCTGGAAGTGCGCGCACAGCGGCACGCGCTGGGTGAGCGATGGACAGGTCTCGTGGAAGAATAACGGGCTGATGGAGACCTCGTGCTGGGATTACCTCATTGATCCGTTCGACAAGCAGCGGCGCTACATCGCCCAGACCGACGTCGGCTTCTCGCGAAGCCTGGACGGAGGCGCGACGTGGATCTGGGGCGGGCCGGCCCTGCCGAAAGGCGTGGACAACACGACCTACCAGATCGCCTTCGACCCGGAGATCAAGGGCAAGATCTTCGGCGCGTTCTCGGCAACGCACGACATCCCCAACTACAACACGATCTACGGCGGCCATTGGCGGCCGGAGCATGCGGCCGGGGCGGTGGGCGTGAGCCTCGACCATGCCGCCACGTGGAAGAAGCTCTGGCCGACGAAGCTGCCGGTCACCTCGATCGTGCTGGACCCCAAGAGTCCCAAGGGCAGGCGGACGCTCTATGCCGCCCTATTCGAGGGCGGCGTCTGGCGATCCAACGACGATGGCAAGACGTGGCAGCAGTGCAAGAACGCGGGCCTCGGCAGCCAGAAGAACAAGCGCTGTCTCAAGCTCGTCCTCCAGCCGGATGGCTCGCTGCTGAACCTCGTGACCGGCAAGGTGAAGGGCCAGACGGACGGCGTGGGCCTCTACCACTCGCGCGACAAGGGCGACACCTGGACGAAGATCAGCCAGGGCCAGAAGTGGACGTGGCTGAAGGATTTTTCCGTCAACCCGCACGACCCCGACGATATCCTCGTCGGGGCGTCGCGCGACAACCCGGGCCTGTACCGCACGAAGAACGGCGGCAAGACGTGGCAAGTGCTGGCCGCGAAGGAGCGGGAGCACTTTGGCGGCTACTTCCACCCGGACCACCCGGGCTGGATCTACATGACATGCACGGAAGGGCCGACCGAGTGCGGCTTGTACCTGAGCAAGGACGACGGCAAGACGTTCCAGCCGTTTTCGGCGATCCCCTTCGGCAATATTCAGCGAGTGTGCTTCGACCCCAATGACTCCACGCACATCTACCTGACCACGTTCGGCTACTCGGTCATCGAGGCGCCGTTGGAACCGTAACGGAGGCGGGAAAGAAGCCCGCTGACGGTCCCGCTCGGGGTTAGGCTGGCTCTGTTGGCGGAGCAACTCATGGATTTTCTCTCTGCCGAGCACGACGACGGGCCCGACGCCTTGGAAATGTGCATGTGGCGGCCAGATGAAAGTGGTAGACGATCTTCTGCACTTTGCCGATTATGGTATAATTCACTGGTGAGGAAAGGGAGATGGGAAAATGCTCGATGATTCGCGGGATTGAATAGACCTATGCAAACCACAATCGATATTCCCGAGGAGCTGTACCGCCAAGTGGAGTCCAAGGCGGCCCGGGAAGGCGGCCCGGTGGGCCATCTGATTACGCGGACGTTGCGCATGGCGCTGGGCGAAACGTCCCTCGCCGGGCGACAGCGGATTACCTTTCCGTTGCATCACAGCACCCGGCCCGGCGCGTTAAGCGTCGAGGAGGTTCGCGCCGCTTAGGAGGCTGTTGCGCAGCAGGAGGACGCTTCGCGTGCCGGCACTCTGTGACGTGAATGTTCTGTTGGCCCTGGTCACTGACCACCACACGCTCCATGGTCTTGCAGTTCGCTGGGCGGACACCGTGCCCGCGGACGGAGCGGTATTGTGCCGCGTCGCACAGATGGGCTTGCTGCGGTTGCTCAACAACCCCGCGGTGATGGGAGAAAATGTGTTGGATGTCGCCGGTTGCCGGTCGCTCTGGCGCCGTTTGCTCGACGACGAGCGATTTCGATTTACCCCGGAGGAACCTCCCGGCCTCGACGTGGCCTTCGAGCCTTTCACGGTGGGACGGACTTTCAGTCCGCGCCTATGGACGGATGCCTGCTTAGCCGCCTACGCGCACGCAGCGCGGCTTACGTTGGTGACGCTTGACAAGGGATTCCGCGGCTTCCCAGGGCTGGCTTGCGATGTGCTCACTCCCTAGTACAGACGACACAAAGCAAAATGGCTCATTCCGAGGAAAGCCCGTCGTCGGCCAACCACTTCCGCGTATCGGCGAAGACTGCCTTCATTGCCGCGCCCGACCGTGGAGGTAGTGGTCGTGATTCGCGGCCAAATCCGGCGGCAGTCCTTCCGCTTTGCCTGCAACGTCCTTCAGGCGCTCATAGAGGCTGGGAATTCCCTCTTCCCTCTCCGCGAACGAACTGTCCGTGAGCAAGCGCACCTCCACCTCGATATTAATTACTTTAGCCTTTGCCATCCTCAGCCCCTCCACCAACACGAGCGCGATGTATACCAAATGATCTACTACATCCTGTTGCATGTCGAGTCGGTCCTCGGGGCTTGGCTGGCTGTCGGCGGCCAGGGTAGAATAATGGAGTCGCGATAACCACCACTTTGAAAGGCATAAACGATGAACGCGGACGCAATTCGGGAATGGCTGCGGAGAGAGCCCTTCGAACCCTTCCAACTGCGGCTTTCCAATGGCCAGTTTTATGAGGTCCGGCACCCGGAGCTTGTGGCCCTGGCCCGCACTCACCTCGCGCTGGCCGATCCGACGGCCGATCGTATCGAGTTCATCGCGCTGATGCACATCAACAGCATCGGGGCCCTGCAGACGGCTTGACCCTGGGTGAAATAATGATACACGAAGAACGGCGGGCTGCGCCGCCCCGCACAGCCACCGTCGGGGCCACGGCACAGGGCTCCGCAGTGGAACCGCTGCCTCGCGCGTTTGACTTTATGTGAGTTATCCTCCTCTTCCAAGCTTCTTGGCACAATCAGACTTACGCTTTTTAGAAGGTCGGGGGCAAACTGCCCTCACCCTAATCCTCTCCGGGGTACCCGGGGTACCCGCTTGCGGGTCGCGGGTCATGGAGAGGGGACATGTTGACGGAAATCCCGTCGTTTCTGGCTAAAGCCGTTACTGCGCGCGCTGTTCTACTCCTCCGCGGCGGAGGCCGGCGAGCCTTCCCAGCGGCTGCCCGGCGGCAGGCGCTCGCCCTTGGCCACCAGCGTCAACGGCCCCAGCACGACGCCCGCGCCGACAACCGTGTCGTAGAGCACCGTGGAACTCTCGCCAATCGAGGCCCCAGCCCCTATCTCGACGTGACCAACCTTCATCACACGGTCCTCGAACAAGTGCGTCTGCGGCCCACACCAGCCGTTCAACTCGGCCTCGTCGCCGATCCGCACGCAGTCGAACTCCGTCAGGTCGGTCGTGTCCATGTAGACGCCGCGGCCGATCCGCGCGCCCAGCAGCCACAAGGCCCACGGCAAGAGCGGCGTGCCGCGGAGGTGCGACAACAGGTTCGGCACCGCCAGCGATTCGTAGACGTTGGTCACCGCTTCGCTCAGCCAGACGAAGGGCGTCCACATCGGCGCCGCCCGCGGCCGATAGCGGCCCACGAGCAGCCACTTCAGCGCCACTACCAGCAGGAACGAGCCCAGCCCGTAGAACACGCCGGACCAGGCCAAGGCGTTGGCCACCGCGAACCACTCCACGTCTTCCGCTTCCGCCAAGGGCATCACCAGTTGCACGATGAGATAGCCCGCCGCGATGACGAAGGCCAACGGCAACACGATCCGCAGCGACTCGACCGCCGCGCGGCCCAGCTTCCGGCCCCACGCCGGCCGGAACGTCAGCGACTGGGGAAAACCTTCCAGCCGCTCGCGGGCCGGCAGCAAGAGCGGCGGCGAGCCCATCCAGGTCTGGCCCGAACGGAGCTGATCGTTCTCCGGCGTCCGCGTCTGCACGCCGATCAGCACGTCATCGGGCACGGCCGCGCCGTCCGCCACGTAGGCCCCGTTGCCCACGAACGAACGATTGCCGATTGTCGTGGGCCGCAGCACCACCCAGCCGCCGCGCTGCTCTTCGTCGCCCAGCATCACGCCGTCGGCGATGAACGTGTCGTCGCCCAGCGTGAGCAAGTCGGGCACGATCCCCACGGCGGTCGAGACCTCGGCGTGGCGGCCGACCTTGGTACCCATCAGGCGCAGCCAGCCGGCGGCGAACATCGACGCGTAGACGCCGTGCAGCACGGAGAGGCTGCTGTCCAACACGCGGTTCAAGAGCCACATGCGGCAATAGGCGCGGCCATAGATGGAGAAGATCCCCGCCTCTTGCCGCGGCAGAAAAAGCCGACGCAGCCCCGCCGCCAAGAACGCCGTAAGCGTCATCAGCACGAGGCTGGCCGGAATGCTCAGCAAGAAGTAGAACCAGAAGGCCGTCAGCGGATAGGTTTCGTTGCCTTCTTCGAACAAGTTCCACGAGTTAGTGTCGATCCAGTCGATGAGAATGAACCCGGGGAAGAGGGTCATGAAGAACAGGGCCGCCACCGCCATGCCCGCGACGACGAAGAACGCCGCTCGGGCCAGTCTTTTCAAGCGGCCGACAAAGGGCCGCGGCGGCAGCGGTTCGATGGGACGACCGCAGCGCCGAGCGGGCGACCCTTCCCAAGTTTCACCGTCGGGGATGCTTTGCCCGGCCGACAAGGCCGAAAGCCCGCCCAACCGGGCGTTATTTCCCACCGCGGTGTCGTTCTGCAAGACGGCGTAGGAATCGATCACGGCCTCGCGCCCTGCGCACACTGGCCCCAGCACGAGCACTCCCTGCGCGACACTGGCATTGCCAATGTGGACGGCCGTGCCCACACTCGCCCCCGACTCGATCTGGAGCAGATCAGGCGCGCGCACGTAGACCGAATCGATGATCACGTCGCCGCCGATCTTCGCTCCCAAGGCCCGTAGGTACGAGCAAAGAAACGGGGTGCTGCTGAGTAAATCGACCCGCGGCAACTCGCAGAGGCGGTCGGCCAGCCACCAGCGAAAATAGGTCAGGCCCCAGAGCGGATAGCGGCCGGCTTTCAACCGTCTCGCCACCAGCCATTTGCCGGCGATGGCCACGGGGAACAATCCCAGTTCGGCTAGCAGGAAGGCCACTACGGAGTAGATCGCCGCCAGGAGAATACTGTCGCCCGGGTCGCCCGTGAAATAGTGGTACACGAAGAAGGGAAAGAGCCAGGAGGAAATCTCCAGCAGCATCAGCCAGGGGATCACGGCGGCCTGCACTACCCCGCATAGCCATCGTCGGGGCCATGGTACTGGGCTCCGCGGCGGGACCGCTGCCTCGCGCGTTTGCCGTAGTTGCTCCATCCGCTCGGCAATCCGTTCCAAGTGCGGCTGGCGATAGACGTCTTGGATGCTCAACGAGGCGTAGCGGCGATCGGCCCGCAGCGTCGATACCAACCGGGCCACCAACAGCGAATGGCCGCCCAGGTCGTCAAAGAAATCGAGTTCTCCACGCAGCGGCTGGCCGGGAAAGAGCGGCCGCAGCGCCGCGTACAGGGCTTCCTCTGCCGCCGAGCGCGGCTTGGCGTCTTCGGCTTCTTCATCGACTGTAATGTCCAGGGGAAACCCGCTCAAAGCCTTCCGGTCCACCTTGCCCGAGGTGAGCCGCGGCAGTTCCACCACGAATTCGAAATGGGCCGGCACCATGTACCTCGGCAGGCGCTGGTTGAGCACCTGCCGCAGCCGCGAGGACGTGGGCGTGCTGCCGTTGACCGCGGCCACGAAGGCCACCAACTGCTCGATGCCCGCCAGCGGGCGGACTGTGACGGCCACGGCGGCCACCCCCGGCTCCGCGGCAATGGCCCCCTCAATCTCACCCAGTTCCACGCGGAAGCCGCGAATCTTGACCTGATCGTCGGCCCGGCCCAGGTAGAGCAACTGGCCGTCGGCATCGATCCGCCCCAAATCACCGGTGCGATACATCCGCGCGTCGTCGGCCCCGTTGGCCAGCGGATTGGCGACAAACCGCTGGGCCGTCAATTCAGGCTGGCCGAGATAACCGACCGCTACGCCCGGCCCGAAGATGCAGATCTCGCCATTCTCGCCGGGCGGCAAGGGTCGCATCTCGGGATCGACGACCAGCAGCCCGTAGTTGGGCAGCGCCGCGCCGATGGTCACCGGTTGCCCCGGCTGCAAGCGGGCCAACGTGGCCGAGACGGTGGCTTCCGTCGGCCCATAGGTATTGAAGAGACTCCGCCCGGGCCGAGCGAGGCGGTCGACGAGGGCTTCGGGGCAGGCCTCGCCGCCGAGGTTGATCAAACGCACTGAGGGCAACGGATCATCGATCAGGCCCATCAAGGTCGGCACGGCGTGGAGCACGGAGATCCGCTGCCGGGCGACCGCCGCGGCGATCCGTTGGGGATCGGCAACGCAGTCGGCCGGCGCGATCCAGAGCGTCGCGCCCACTAAGTACGAAATCCAGATCTCTTCGAACGACATGTCGAAGGCCACGGAAAAGCCTTGATAGACCACGTCGTCTTCGCGAACGCCGAGCACTTCATTCTCGCTCCGCAGGAAATGGCAGATGCTGCGATGATTGACCACGATCCCCTTGGGCTGGCCTGTCGAGCCGGAGGTGTAGATGACATAGGCCGGATCCGCCGGACAAGCGGCGACGTTGCCGGGCGACTCAATACCCTGGCGCGGAAGATTGTCGCGAGTCGCCGGAACTTCGTAAGACGGATTGGCAATCCGTCCTACAGGTCCATTGGCAATGGATCTCTTTCCGGCTTGTTGCAGCAGATCTTCGATGGCCCAAAGCGGCGCAGGAGAGCCAGTCAGCTTGGCGCCCCACTCCCGCGTGGTGATCAAACCGCAGGCCCCGGCGGCGCGAAGACAGAGTTCCACGCGCTGGCAGGGCGTGGTGGCGTCCAGCGGCAGCCAGGCGGCGCCACTCTTGGCAATCCCCGCCTGGGCGATCAGCAATTCGGCCCCCCGTGGCAAGTGCAGGCCGATCACCGCGCCGCCCTTGGCCCCCCGAGCAACTAGGTCTCTTGCCACGGCATCGCTAAGAGCGTCCAGCTCGGCATAGGTCACGACCCGATCACCCCAGACGAGGGCCGCGTGATCGGGGCGGTGGCGGGCGGTGGCCCGCAGAATATCGCCCAGGCATTCCTCGCGCAACAGGTGGGGGCGTGAAGGACCGCGTAGTAACATGCAGAACCAGAACTAAGGGACAAACCTCTATTATACCCGATCCGGACTCCCGCTTGTTACCCCGGTCCGACCTACTTTCGTGCCTGGGTAATAGGAGCGGCGTTTTTCGAACCGCCAGAAACGTATAACCCCAACGCCGCGCCCGGGTTCCGTTATTTCTTCGAGATAAAACGTTTCCCTGCTACAAAACGACTCGCAATCGTTAGAAACACGATTTTCGGTCGCGTTTTCCCCTGACGCGTTGCCATTTCACAACCTAAGGTTGTTGTGACTGTTCAACATTCCCAGGACCGACAAGTTGCCGTGAACCGAATCTTCAGCAGTTTCGCGATAGGCGTTACAATGCGGCCACAGAAGAAGCACTTCAGTCTTCCAAGGTTGGCGCTGATTGCCGTGCTCGTCAGCCCGGCTGCCGCGAGCGAAGAAGCCGCCCCTGCCGACCGCGCGAGCGCTCCGCGCACCACGTCGTCCGTTTCTGCGGGAATCCTCTCGCCCCGCCTTTCCGCGTTGGAGAGGGATCTGTTCGATCAGATTCACGACGGCCGTTTCGGAAAATTCTCGCTGCTCGAGGCCGGATTCATTGCCGGAGGGGTCGATTCCTGCGACGAGTTGCAAGCGTACTGCAAACGGTTCGACCAACTCGTCCAGTCGCTGCGCCAATCGGGCAATGTCCGAGGCATGCCCCGTACACGAGCGCAGGCCGTATTCGTCTTCCTGCACCAGACGGTTCTTCAGGGTGGTTATAATCTGCAGGCCAGCGACTTGCGCCAGGCACTGGACCACGGTCGTTTCAATTGCGTCACCGCTTCACTGCTGTTTAATTGCATGGCCCAGCGATTTGGACTGAAGGCCGTCGGTTTGGAAATTCCCGGCCATGCTATGAGCCGGCTGGAACTGCCACAGGAAACGCTCGATATCGAGACCACCTGCCCGCGCTGGTTCACGCTGATCGACAAGCACAAGGGGGTAAGTTCGCCGTCATCCGGCGGTCCTGTTCCGACGGAACCCGGGACGGCAGTCCGTGGCCCGCAGCCGGTGCGGCAGATCTCGGAGGTGGAGCTTGTGGCGACGATTTACTACAACCTGGGTGTCGATCGGCTGGCCGAGAAACGCTTTGCCGACGCGGCGGCGGCAAATGCCAAGGCGGTGCGGCTTGATCCGGACAATGCCACGGCCAAGGGCAATTTCCTGGCCACGATCAACAACTGGGCCATCGACCTGTGTACGTCGGGCGAATACGAAAAAGCGGCCGAACTGTTGCGGTTGGGGCTGGCGACCGATTCACGCTACGAAGCCTTTCGCTCCAACTACGTACAGCTTTTTCGCCAGTGGAGCGATCATCTTTGCCGCAGCGGCCGCTATGACGAGGCGGCCCGCCTGCTAGCCCAGGCGGCGCAAGAGCAGCCGAACGAAAAATTCTTCCACGAGGCCGCCATCGAGTTGCTACGCCGCTGGGGCGCAAAGTAGTCACCGAGAAGGGGAGAAGGCCCGTCAGGCGAAGTACAAGACAACTGGTATGTGTGCTTGTCCAGGGCAGCAGAAGCTTCTCTTCCCCTTTGCGCCTTGCGCCTTTGCGTGAGACCCGATTTGAGATGGCTCAACCGCATGAGACAGACCCCTACGTGATACTCTCCGCCAGTGCACTGAGCAGCGTGTCGACCTCGTCAAAACCCTGCCAGTTCCCCGCAGGCGGTCGCGCGACGACAATCACGTCGCAGCCTTCGGCCCGGGACGCCTGGAGCTTCTCCGTCGTGCCGCCGGCCGCGCCGCTGTCCTTGGTCACGAGCACGCCGGCGCTGCAGGCGCGAATGTGCCGTCGATTGTCGTCTACCGAAAACGGCCCCCGCCCGGCAATCACCTCCTCCGCGGCAATGCCGGCCTGGCGGCAGGCAATCAACGACTGCGGATGGTCCAGCACACGGACCGTCAACTTCAGCCCCGTGCGACGAGCTTGTGCGACATAAGGGAGCAGATTTCGCGTGCCCGTGGTGAGCAAGACGGGCCGGCCGTGGCGAAAGGCGGCTTCAGCGGCTGCCGCGTGGTCGGCGACGATCTCCACACCGGGCGCGGCGGGTTGAACGGCTGCCGGGCGGACAAAACACAAGCAGGGAATGCCCCGTTGCGCAGCGACCTGGACCGCCACGGTGTGAACGGTGACTGCATAGGGATGGGCCGCATCGATGATCGCACGGACGCCATACCGATCGATGAGTTCCGCCAGCCCGCGCTCATTCAAGGGACCGCTGCGCGTTTCAATATTGCCGTGTACGGGCATTTCCAGCGGGACGTCGGTCGCCTGAGAAACCAGCACGCGATAGCCGGCCTCGGCCAGGCGCAAGGCAATCGGCGCTGCATCGCTCGTGCCGCCCAAGAGCAGAATCATGGCGTTTCCCGCTGCAGGTAGCCGCGGGCGGTGACCATCCAGTGATCGATCCGCCGCGTGCTGCTGTTGCCGATGATGACCACGGTCCGCATGTCCACGTCCTGCTCGAGCAAATGGTCCAGGTCGGTAATGACCGACGACTGGTCGTCTTGGCCCGCCGAGGTGACAACTCCCACGGGCGTTTGCCCCGCGCGGACCGCCCGGAAGATCTCGACCGTTTCTTCAAGCTGCCGGACCCGCTTCTTGCTGCGGGGGTTGTACAGGGCCACCACGAGATCGGCGGCGGCGACCGATTCCAGCCGGCGGCGGATGACCTCCCAGGAAACCAGCAAGTCGCTCAGGCTGATCACGGCAAAGTCCAGCATCAGCGGCGCCCCCACGGCCGCAGCGGCGGCGCTGGCAGCCGTCACGCCCGGAACGATCTCCACCATAACGTGCAGATTCTCGACCTCGGCCAGTTCCAGGGCCAGCCCAGCCATGCCGTAGATGCCCGCGTCGCCGGAGGAAATCAAGGCCACGGTCTCGCCCGAGGCCGCGCGCTGGAGGGCCTGGCGGCAGCGTTGGACTTCATGCGTCATGCCGGACGCCACAAGCTGCTTGCCGGCGGTCAGGTCGGCAATCGCTTCCAGGTAGGGCGTATAGCCGACGACAATTTGGCTTTCCACTATCGCCTCGACTGCCCGCAACGTACGGTGTCCGGGGCCACCGGGGCCTATTCCAACGACATACAGCTTTCCCGGGCGATCGCAACCGTCAGGCCGTGGAGTATCTGCTTGGGAAGTACTAATCGGGTCCTCCTTCCTGCCAGGAGTGCCGCGGGTTCCGCCACGGCCGGCAAGTCTACCTTGTCTTGAACGAAGTCGGAATGTTCGAACGCCCGCACCGTGTTCCGGATTTCTTCCGCCGCCACCAGTCGCAGCGGTAGGCCCAACTCGCGGGCCGCTGCCCACAAGCCAAGCTCGTCGGCCTTGATCGCGGCGGAGGCCAGCAGCCGCACGCGAGCCAGGTCACCGTGGATCATCGCCAGCGCTTCGCGGATCGCGGCCACGATCGTGTCGGCGTCCGTGCCGCGGCGGCAGCCCACGCCGACGATCAGGTCCTTGACGGCCTCCGTGGTCGTGGAGATCACCGCTTCGGCGTCGAGGATGTTGGCCACATCGATCGCGAGCTCATTCGCGCCACCTTCATGCCCGCTCAGGAGGCTTATGGCCCATCGTCCGCCCACGTCGACAGCCACGACTGCTGGGTCGACCGTCTTGTGCCGGATACAAGGGGCGATAGCGCGGACAACTGCGCCGATGGGGGCGATATAGACCAGCCCGTGGTATACGGGAAATATCTCCCGTGACAGTTCCGCGAGGCGGTCGAAACGCCGGGCCTGCGGCAGGTCGGTGACACCGGAATGCAAGAAAAGGTCGCACGCCTCCCACGCCGCGGCCAGCTTTGCGGCCACGCGCGATCCCTCGTTACTCAGGCTGATTGCGGCGCGTTTCATGGGGAGGGCGGCGGGTGCATTGTGATAATTATGATCTGGTGAAAATGATCGCTTACCGAGCGGAAACAGCAATGGCAGTGATCGTGCGGGAAGAGTTGGCGCGAAAGGATGATGCCCGCGCGTTGCTTCGCGACCTCTTTCGCGCAGAGACCGACTTGTTGCCCTGCACCATCCGGGGGGTGCTAGAGGTCCGCGTCCACCCAATGGCCAACGCGCGTTCCAACCGCGCAATTGTCCATCTCCTCACCCACCTCAACGAGGCAAGTTTCTTCTACCCGGGAACGAACCAAATATTCGTCTACACCAGGCCCAGTGTCCCAGACCGAATCCACCTAATACTCCCGGAAGTCGGGAAATCTGACCCTAGACGGATGGCATCATCTCAACCGTCCAGAGCATAAATCGCTTAGCCACAGTGTACAACCGTTTCCAGATGCTAGCAATGGCAGTTTAGTATTTTTTGGGGCAGACGTAGGCAAGCGACTGATTTAAGAAGTTCCGGTTGACAACTAGGGGATAAGTTTGGCATAATTATGGGATACTTAACGACCAGTACCATCACGCTTTGGCTGCGAGTCGCACAAACTCACCTGTTCTGCCATGCCCAAGCCAAAAAATGTCACACCGACGCAGCAGGTGACGATTGCCACGACCCCTCAAGTGGTGAAGATCTTGACGCGCCTGGCCGAACAAGGGCTGCACGGCAAGAACATCGCGGAAGTGGCAGAGCGGCTCTTGAGCGAACGGTTGCGGGAGTTTGTCGATCAGAAAAAGATCCCTAGCGAAGAATTGAATACTTCGTGAAGCGTGGAGGAGGAGGTAATGCCGACTTATCATTCGCCATTGCCGGCAACCTCGCCTTATCAAGGACTTCACGAACGGCGGAGGAGTGAGTAATGAAGACCATAGAGACCATGATTCAGCCGGCCGTTCTCAGCGTACCCCAAGCCGGTGTCTACTTGAGCGTCAGTTCCGACACGGTGCGGCGGCTGATTCGCAACGGCACCATCCCCCACGCGCGGATTGGCAACAGCATTCGCATTCGCCGCGCCGACCTGGACGGTTATCTGGAGGGCCAAGTCTCGCGGCAGTGGCAGCCGGTCGACAACCGTGGCGGCGGCTTCGGCATCCATTAGTCGCCGCTGATTCAATCGAGAAAATCACATGAAGAACCTCTAGGTACTCCGGCCTGCGTTTTGTTGAGCCAGTCCCACTACGAGTTGTTTGAGCGGCCGGGAATTTCCGCCGCGATCCGCCGCTCGATAAGGCGAGCCGCCGTGAGCAGGTCGTCGGCAATATCATCCGCCGCGACCGTTCCTGCCTCCTCGTACTCCGCGCCATACCCTGTGCGGACCAGCAACGTCGTGGCGCCCACCTGCTTGCCCAACTCGATATCGCAGGGCTTATCGCCGATCACGAAACACGCGCGGGGATCGAATGCCAGTTCGGCCGCCGCCCGCCGCAACAAGCCAGGTAGCGGCTTGCGGCAATCGCAGCCGTCGTCCGGCAGATGGGGACAGACATAAATGCCGTCGAGTTCCACGCGCTCGGCCGCCAGCAGATCCCGCAGGCGATTGTGAATCTCCTCCAATCGCGCCAAGTCGAAATATCCGCGTCCGATGGCCGACTGGTTCGTAACCACGACCAGCCCCAGGCCCATGGCACGCATGGCACGCAGCCCCGCAGTCGCTCCCGACAGCAGTTCCATCTGGTCAGGGTCCGAAAGGTAATGGCGATCGACATTGATCGTCCCGTCGCGGTCCAATACGACAAATCTTCGCTGGCTCATCCCCTTGGCTCCGCCGCCGAAGAGAAAAAGGCCTCCGCCTGAGCGAACGACGCGGGCGTTCCGATGTCCAAGAACCGTCCGCCAGCGGGGTAGCCGTAGAGCCCTTGGCCGATCCAAGCGGGAAAGACCTCCCGCTCGAGCGACAGCGCGCGGTGTTCGGAAAGCGTTTCCAACAGCCGCCGTTCGAGCAGGTAAACGCCGGCATTGATCCAGCCAGATCCCGGTTCTGCGCCTTTTTCCTCGAAGGCCAGCACGCGGTCATCAGCGCCGGTCCGCACTCGCCCAAAACGTTGCGTGTCCGGGACTTGGGTCAAGAGGACCGTTGCCCGGGCCTGGCGGGCCTGATGTGCGGCAACCATGGCATTTAAGTCGAATTCGCAGAACGAATCGCCGTTCATCGCCAGGACAAATTCGGTTTTGGTCTGGGGCACTGCGGCTCGCAGGGCGCCGCCGGTCCCCAGCGGCATCGATTCCCGCGAATAGACCACTCGCATCCGACCGAAAGCAGACCCGAAGGTTTCTTCCACCAAATCCGCCATGTATCCGGTGGACAAGACAACCTCGCCAATCCCGGCTTCGTCCAGCATGTCCAACAAGTAGGCCAGGAAGGGTCGGTTGTGGATCGGGGCCAGCACCTTGGGCCGGTCGCTGACCACCGCGCGAAGCCGCGATCCCACGCCCCCTGCCAGGATGACCGCGGTAGTCGATGCGAGGTTGTCCATCGCTAACTACCCCCGGCACTCGGCGATCAACGCCGCTGCTCCTTGTTCTAACAACACGTTCGCCACGCTGCGGCCGAGCGATTCCGCTTGGTCCACCGTGCCGCTTTGCATGGCTTCGAGCTTTCGTGCGCCGGCTGGGTCGAGCACGCGGCCGCTGAGAATGAGTTGCTCGCCGTCCATCCGCCCCCAGGCGGCAATCGGCGCCATACAGCCGCCGTGCAACGCGGCGAGCAGCGCCCGTTCGGCCGTGACGGCGGCATGTGTTGGCATATGATCCAAGAAGGCCAGGGCCTCGCGCGTGGCTGTGTCGTGGGCCCGGGCTTCGATTCCTAACGCCCCCTGCCCCACCGCGGGCAGCATCAAGCTCAGCGGCAGGACCTGGGTAATGTGCTTGGCCAACGCCAGCCGCTCCAGTCCGGCCTGGGCCAGGATGATCGCCTCGTAGTGCCCTTCGTGCAACTTCCGCAGGCGGGTGTCGACATTGCCTCGAATGTCGCGCATCTCCAGATCCGGGCGGTAGTTGAGCAACTGCGCCCGGCGGCGGAGGCTGCCGGTCCCGACAACGGCGCCGGGCGGCAGCAGTTCCAGGCAGTCAAAACGGTCGCAGACCAGGGCGTCCGCCACGGGGGCACGCTGTGGAACCGCCGCCAAGGCCAGGCCCGGCACGGTCTCTGTCGGCAGGTCTTTCAAACTGTGGACCGCCAGATCGATCCGCTCGTCCAACAACTCGCGCTGGATCTCCTTGGTGAAGATACCCGTACCGGCGATGGGGCCGCTGGCAGTCTGCTGTTGATCACCGCTGGTCGTGATCGGGACCAACTCGACTTCGAAACCGCGCTGGCGCAGCTCCGCCGTCACCCAGTTGGCTTGCCACTGGGCCAGCAAGCTGGCGCGCGTGCCTAAACGTAGTTGCAGGGTTTTCATTTTGGAGTGCGGCGAGGGCACCGTGCGCAGCATGGTCTTCGCCGCTTTCTATTATTTTTGCCTATCTTCCACATGATCCCACAATTATCCTTGCTGTGCATCCAAACCGGGAAGGGGCATTTTGTCGCTCGCCTTGAGCCGCTGCAGGTCCTTCAGCGGCATCACCAGGCCACAGCTTACCAGGTATTGAATCGCTTCTTCGATCGTGAGGTTCAGGTCCACGGCCTCGCGTTTCAGGACCGTCAACGCATAGCCCGACACGGGCATCGGCGACGAGGGGATGAACACGCCCAGCACTGCGTCGTTGGCGGCGGCGCGAATGTCGCTAAGGCCGTCGCTGGTCACGAAGGCGATGCTCCACATGCCGGGCCGCGGGAATTCCACGGCCACGACCCGCGTGAATTGAACTTGCTTCTCGCTGAAGAAGAAATCGCACACCTGTTTGACGGCCTTGTAAACGCTGCGAATCAAGGGCAGCCGCTGGATGACCAGATCGAAGCGGTAGCCAAAGTATCCACCGATGCCGGCCGCCATGAACTTGCCCAGGATATACACCAGCAAGACGAAAAGGGCCAGGAAACAGGGAATCGCATACTGGGGTTGCAAGTAGGTGACGTCGACGTAACGCTGGTAAACGCCCCGAGCGGTCAAAGGCATCGCTTCGCCATCGGCATGGTTCTGCACTCGCTCATAGACTGACAAGGGCACGAAGAGCTTGTCCGGTAGTTGCTGGTAGGGAATGCCGTTGAGAACGATGATCCCCCGCGGGTTATCGACGATCGACGAGTCCTTGTCCTCCTTGTGGATACCGCCGCTGAGGCACCAGACAAGGGCCTCGCGAACGCCGTAATTGACCGGTTCCATCACGTACATCCGCGTGGTGTTGATGACCCACAGCAGAATCGCGACCGTCAACAGCGGCGGGGTCAACACCCCCAGGCCACGAATTACGGCCGAGCGGAAAGGGTGGGCCTTTTTCGCATCAACAACTTGAGGGGCAGAGGATGGCATCTTCAATCCGGTTGATTCACGGCCCGGCAATCACGCCAGCAAGACCGTAATACTAACCCGAAGCGCAAGCGAGGACAAGATACCGACCGGCAGTGCAAATATAGCTCACAGGTAGAATGGGTTTATACGCCGGCATGGAAGTAGGTCGGGCCGACCATGAGTACATGGTGCCCGAACCTGACGGAGCCACGGATGAAACACGGATTGAACACGGATTGGGGGGCCGGAAAAACGAAAAATCGGCGTGGCGGCCGGCCGGCCGATTTGTTACGCTCCGCGGTTGTCTCAAAATAGGGTTAGAATGCGCCGAATTCCCCTCGTCATCCTGTTTCAGACTTGTCTATGGCCGCTTGTGGGGTGCCAGTGGGCAGGGCTGCGCGACCCAGTTCCCGCCGCCCTGACAACCTCGCGGCGACTCTCCAGCGAAGGCAACGAATACCTGGAGCAAAAGCAACCGGAGCGGGCCGAAGCCAAGTTGGCCGAGGCCGTGAAGACCTGCCCCACCGACTGCGATGCGCGGCGCTATTTTGCGGAAACCCTTTGGCTCCGCAACGCACGGCCCGAGGCGGTGGCCCAATTGGAGGAGGCCTGCCGTCTAAGTCCCGATGCCGATCTCCGTATCCGACTTGCCGAGATGTACCTGGAAATGGGCCGCGTGGAGGAAGCGGAGCGTAACGTAAACCACGTCCTGGGCCAAGACCTCAAGCTGGCGGCTGCCTGGCGGGTCCACGGCCGGGTGCTGCGTGCCAAGGGCGATGCGCTTTTGGCTGTCGGCGACCGCGAAAAGGCCCGAACCATCTACTTCCAGGCCCTGGCCGATCTCCACCGGGCGGCCGGCTATGACCCTGCCGACCGGCAGGTAGTCGGTGAAACCGCAGCCGTTTATCGCAGTCTGGGGCAACCGCAGCGGGCCTTGGAGACCATGCAGAGCCTGGGGGAAACCTATTCGCCGGGCGAGGAACCGCAAGCGGTCTTGTATTGGACCGCTTGGGACTACATGGCCTTGCGGCGTTACGACGATGCCATAGCAAGTTTCACGACGGCCCTTTCGCGTGGCAGCCGTACGCCGGAGTTGTTCTATAGTCTAGGCGAGGCCCAATATCGCAGCGGCAGGAGGCAGGAGGCGGATGCCACGCTGCGACAGGCCCTGGCCATCGATCCGCAACATGCCCCCAGTCGGCGGTTGCTCAACGAGATCCAGGTGGCCCAGCAGGGTGGTACCACGCTGCGAAGGTAGCGACTGGAAAATCCTGCCCCCCGGTTGCACCTTGCGCGACTTCTGTCAAAATAATCGGCTAGGTTATTTCTCTGCTATCCAACCGCTTTGAGAGTCCCGGGGGAGCTTGCTGCCGCGCGGCGTCCGTAACGCCCGCACAACGCACGGTCCCCAGCGGGATGCGAAGGAGTTTTTCATGCCGCGACCTGTTACCATGTTCACGGGCCAATGGGCCGATTTGCCCCTGGAGGAATTGGCCAAGAAGTTCAAGAGTTTCGGTTACGATGGCCTCGAATTGGCCTGCTGGGGCGATCACTTCCAGATCGATCTGGCCTTGGCCGAGCCGGATTACTGCGAGCGGAAGCGCGAATTGCTGGAACGCAACGGCCTACAGGTTTGGGCGATCAGCAATCACCTCGTGGGCCAGGCCGTGCTGGACGTGATCGACGCGCGGCACAAGGCCATCCTGCCGCCGGCGGTCTGGGGCGACGGTAATCCGGCCGGGGTCAACGCCCGCGCGGCCGAGGAAATGAAGAACGCCGCCCGTGCCGCCCAGAAGCTGGGAATCACCGTGGTTAACGGTTTCACCGGGTCGAGCATTTGGCAGTGGCTCTATTCCTTCCCGCCCGTCACGCCGCAGGCGATCGACGACGGCTTCAAGCTGCTGGCCGAGCGTTGGAACCCGATTCTCGACGTGTTCGGCGAATGCGGTGTGAAGTTCGCCCTGGAAGTCCATCCCACGGAGATCGCCTTCGATCTGTACACGGCCCAGCGGGCCCTGGAAGCCCTGGGGCACCGCGAGGAGTTCGGCTTCAACTTCGACCCCAGCCACTTGATCTGGCAGGGTGTCGATCCGGTCGAGTTCATTCGCGCCTTCCCGGACCGTATCTTCCACGTTCACATGAAGGATGCGATCGTCACGCTCAATGGGCGGACGGGAATTCTCGCCAGCCACCTGAACTTCGGCGATCCGCGCCGCGGCTGGGACTTCCGCTCGCTGGGCCACGGGGGCGTGAATTTCGAAGAGATCATCCGCGCGCTGAACCAGGCCGATTACCAGGGGCCCTTGAGCGTTGAGTGGGAAGACATGGGCATGGACCGCGACGCCGGCGCCCAGGAAGCCTGTGAATTCGTCCGCAAGGTCGATTTCGCGCCCAGTGCTCGGGCCTTCGATTCGGCCTTCGACAAGGAGGAACAGGCCTGACGCGGCCGTAATAAGCTGAGGCGGCGGGAATCAAGGTTCTGCGTACGTCATGATCCCGCCGCCCCCGACCTCTCCGCTTGCTCCTAAGAGCGTTCGGAAGATATGAGTGTGTTGGAGTCCCGACTTTAGCCGGAATGCCTGAAAACTCCGCCTAAAGGCGGGACTCCAACAATCGGGCCTCTCCGCTTGCTCCTAATCCTTATTCAGGGGGTGCAACCCCGTATTGCGTTGCGAATTTCCCGTGTTTTCTCGGTATGCATTGCGGTTAGCGATCCGCGTTCAAGTCTTGAAACTCATCGCCTGGGGTTCCCATTTCCAGTCCGTCCGACGATCATAGCGAAGGTGTTGTCGCATCGCCTTTACACGTTCGTCCCAACGTTTGGAAATGACCTGCGCCCGTACCTGGAGCATTTCTTCCGCATGTTCTTCACGCCAAAACATGCCGTTGTTCTTCAGACGGAGATTGATTATTCGGCGGATGCTGCTCTCGATGGCTCCACTGCCTAAGGGAAGGCCCAACTTGCGAAACGTCGGATACTGCAGACGCCCGGCTTCACCATGCTTGCGCAAGTAGGCAATCTCCGTATGGGCGTCCTCGTTCTTGCTGTCCATCTCGGCCAACTCCGTCAATTCCTCGACGACGCGCCGCCATTGGCCGTTCCGCAACAAGGTGCGATGCTCGCGGTACAACGGCATCCGCTCCCGCTCGTTGTCTCCCATTGCCGCCAAGGCCAGGGAAATGTGGTGGGCGGCATGGCAGCAGTCCAACACTTCGTGGATTGGTACCCGCTCTAGTTTTGCCAGCCGCACGATGGTCGGAATGCGATCCCAAATCCAT